>OFHA01000383.1_pt1 | contig 39484 bp, 31 predicted proteins | sample 1521891 | NCBI WGS metagenome assembly OFHA01 (sample SAMEA3504089, study PRJEB24116) | mouse gut metagenome | biome: mouse gut; feature: mouse-associated habitat; material: faeces | place: Denmark | collected 2011
GCATATGAGAAAAGCATTCCCGCCATGTTTGTCACAAATGTATTCAATTTTGCCACAGAGGGGAAGTGTTACCGCTACGGCTCCGTGAATATGCCCATCAATATGTGGGGACCGTGGCACACCTCTGATCATAAGGCGGAGGGCGGCCTTGCGGATGTGAAGATCAGCATAGCAAATATGATCACACCGGAAAAGGTTATGGACATCTTCCAGTTCTTCACTATGTTCGCCACCGATAAAAAGTACCGGAAATATAAGATCATCTGCCGCTATCAACAGTTTGAGGGTGCGAATATGATCGTCAGCCGTGTCCTTGCCGGGTATCCGAAGAAAGGGCTGATCTGGCATTTCCAGGGCTCCGGCAAATCGCTGCTGATGGTATTTGCTGCGCAGAAGCTGCGTATGGTACCTGAACTCAAAAATCCTACGGTTGTGATTGTGGATGACCGCATTGATTTGGAGACACAGATCACGGCGACCTTTAACGCCTCCGACATTCCCAATCTGACCAGCGCGTCCACCAAGGAGGAACTCTCCGCTTTCTTCCGCGGAGACATGCGGAAGATTCTGATTACAACAATTTTCAAATTTGGTGAGGTCAATGGAGAGCTGAATGCCCGAGACAACATCATTGTTATGGTGGACGAGGCACATCGGACCCAGGAGGGGGACCTGGGTGAGAAGATGCGCATGGCCCTTCCCAACGCGTTTTTCTTCGGTCTTACCGGTACGCCGATCAACCGGGTGGACAAAAATACCTTTTTGACCTTCGGCGCGGAGGAGGACCGCACCGGCTATATGAGCCGGTACTCTTTCTCAGACTCCATCCGGGACGGTGCGACGCTGCCTCTGCATTTTGAGCCGGTTCCCGTGGAGCTGCATGTCAACAAAGATGAACTGGACCAGGCATTTGAAGCAATGACCGATGAGGCGGGGCTGAGCAGGGAGGAAAAGAATGAGCTTTCCCGCCGCGTCAACATGAAGGCTATCATGTATAACCCAGCCCGCATTCGAAAGGTCTGCGAACATATCGCAAAGCACTTCCAATCAAAAATTGCGCCGAACGGCTACAAGGGACAAATCGTGGTTTATGACCGGGAGTGCTGCCTGATGTATAAAGCAATCCTGGACGAACTGCTTGGCGAGGATGCTTCCACAATCGTCATGGATACCAATAACGACAAGGAGGATCGCTACAAGAAATACCGCCGTGACCGTGATGCGGAGGGAAAAATCCTGGACGTGTTCCGGGACCCAAACAGCGAGCTGAAGCTGGTGATCGTCACCTCCAAGCTGCTGACCGGGTTTGACGCGCCCATCTTGCAAGCGATGTATCTGGACAAGCCCATGAAGGATCACACGCTGCTGCAGGCGATCTGCCGTACAAACCGCACATATGATCAAGGGAAAACCCATGGATTGATCGTTGATTATATTGGAATTTTTGACGATGTGGCGAAGGCTCTTGATTTTGACGAGACCAGTATGCGCCAAATCATCACCAATATCGAGGAGATTAAAAAGCAGCTGCCGACGCTGATGAAAAAATGCCTTGAGGATTATCCTGACGACAGCCAGGCACAGAGAGAATATATTTTTCTGCAGGCCAGATAGCAGGCTTTGCATTGACCGGACATGCCCCGGGCAGATATGCCGGAGGCGGTACGGAGACTGGAGGGAATGAAAAGATGTTTCAGGTGATTAAGCGGGAGGGAGAAATCGCTGATTTTACCCTGACCAAAATCAGTGACGCTATTATGAAAGCGTTAAACGACACAAAGATGCAGTACAGCCATGACGAGGTGGATTTGCTGGCCCTTCGGGTGACAGCGGATTTTCAGGGCAAGGTAAAAGAGGACCGCATTCCTACACAGGAGATCAAAAACAGCGTGGAAAAGGTGCTGAAACAGACCGGATACTCCAAGGCGGCAAGGGCGTTTATATTATATGGCAAGCCCCGGGAGGAACACATGCGCTAGGCAGGGGATCCTGTGGGAAACGCTTGGGGCAAAGGCAGAAGGAAAGTAGCCAACAAGTTTGTGTCTGCGCTGCATCCACAAACTATACAGGCTTTATACCTGTGGCCATAAAGCAGCGCAGAAATGAGGACATTTATGATCAACAAACTGATTGCAAAGATCAAATCCACAAAGGCTCCTATTGTGGTGGGGCTGGACCCTATGCTGAAATTTGTGCCGGAGCATATAAAGAAAAAAGCTTTCAGTGAACTGGGAGAAACCTTAGAGGGGGCGGCGGAAGCAATCTGGCTGTATAACAGGGAGCTGGTGGACGCTATTTACGATATTGTACCTGCGGTTAAACCTCAGATTGCCATGTATGAGCAGTTTGGCATTCCCGGGTTAATGGCTTTTAAAAAGACAGTGGATTACTGTAAAGGGAAAGGCCTGGTGGTGATTGCCGATATCAAAAGAGGGGATATTGGCTCAACGTCTGAAGCTTATGCGGCAGGGCATCTTGGCAAAGTGCAGGTGGGGAGCAGATACCATTACAGCTTTGACGAGGATTTTGCAACGGTCAATCCTTACCTGGGCTCTGACGGGATAAAGCCTTTTATCAAGGTGTGCCAGGAGGAAAAGAAAGGGCTGTTTATCCTGGTGAAAACCTCCAACCCCAGCAGTGGGGAATTTCAGGACCGGATGGTGGCTACAGGGACACAGGCCGGAGGTGCAGGGGGGATTGCCTTTGGGGACAGGCCCCTTTACGAAATTGTGGGCGAGCAGGTGGCCAGATGGGGTGAAGAGCATATGGGCGGTTCCTACAGCTATATCGGAGCCGTGGTGGGCGCCACTTACCCGGAAATGGGAAAAGCCCTCCGCAGGATTATGCCAAAGAGCTTTATCCTGGTACCCGGCTATGGCGCCCAGGGAGGAAAGGGGAAGGATTTGGTGCATTTCTTCCATGAGGACGGCCTGGGGGCCATCATAAATTCCTCCCGGGGAATCATAGCAGCTTATCAGCAGGAAAAATATGCTTCTTTTGGCCCGGAGCACTTTGCAGATGCGGCAAGGGCGGCTGTGGAGGATATGAGGGAAGATATTGCGGATGCTTTAAATAACAGGTAAACAGGGAAAAATGGGACTTTGCCATGTGGCAAAGTCCCATTTTTTTGTGCCTGATGGTTTATTTTAGGAAAAAAAGGTACAAAATGGTTAATAAAGGATGCGGATAATTACGGATAGGGGGAAGGTTTATGGATATTTTTGACATCCTCACGTTGCTGGGAGGGCTGAGCCTGTTTCTCTTTGGCATGAATATTATGGGGCAGTTTCTGGAACGCCGGGCGGGGGGAAAACTCCGCCCCCTTCTTGGCAGGCTCACCACTGGCAGGGCCATGGGGCTTCTCACAGGGCTGGGGGTGACGGCAGTGATCCAGAGTTCTTCAGCAACCACTGTAATGGTGATCGGCTTTGTCAATTCCGGGCTGATGAGCCTCAAACAGGCAGCCAATGTGATTATGGGGGCGAATATTGGGACTACGGTAACAGCATGGGTATTGAGCCTTGCGGGGATAGACAGCGGCAGCCTGTTCATCCGCCTGCTGAAACCCTCTGCCTTTACGCCTGCCCTGGGGTTTATAGGCATCCTTCTTCTGACTTTTGCCAGGGAGGAAAAGAAAAAAGATACCAGTATGGTCCTGTTAGGCTTTGCAACACTGATGTCCGGCATGGAAACCATGTCGGGAGCCGCTTCGGGGCTGTGTGATATCCCGGCCTTCCAGCAATTGTTCCTGGCCTTCCAAAATCCGGCCCTGGGAGTGGCGGCAGGAACGGCGCTGACGGCCATCATCCAGTCAAGCTCTGCCTCTATTGGCATTTTGCAGGCACTGGCCGCCACAGGGCAGGTGACCTATGGGGCAGCGATTCCTATTATCATGGGACAGAATATCGGGACCTGTGTGACAGCCATGGTCTCTGCTGTGGGAGCAAACAAAAACGCTAAACGGGCGGCTATGATCCACCTGTCCTTCAACGTCTGCGGGACGGCAGTGTGGCTGACGGTGTTTTGGGTATTGAAGGCAGTTTTCCATCCGGCGTTTTTGGAAGATGGGGCTTCTCTGGCAGGCATTGCCGCCGCCCACTCTGCTTTTAATATCTTATGTACATTGTTATTGTTTCCCTTTTCCGGTTTCCTGGAAAGTTTTGTAACGAAAATCATACCGGACAGAGAGCAGAAAGAGGTATTGGTGGAGCTGGACGAACGTCTCCTGGTGACGCCCCCGGTGGCTTTGGAGCGGTGCAGGGAGGTTGCGGCAGAGATGGCGGAAACTGCCGCCGCTGCTTTGAAGGAAGGGATGCTTTCGCTGTCCGGGTACTCCCAGGATAGGGCCAAAGCTGTCCGGGAAAAGGAGGAAAAGACGGATTATTATGAGGATGTCCTGGGCGCTTATCTTGTAAAACTCAGTACCAGGCCAATCGGCAAGGCCGATACTGTGGAGGCGGCAAAGCTTTTGAAAGCCATAAGCGATTTTGAGAGGATTGCCGACCATGGGGTGAATATACTGGAATCATCAGAAGAAATGAAGGAAAAAGGGATGTGCTTTACCGGACAGGCAGTTGCGGAGCTTTCAGTGATCTGCTCGGCGGTGGGGGAAATCCTGGACCTGGCCTTGGGGGCTTTTCTTGAAAATGACGGCCAGGCGGCGCTGGCAGTAGAACCCCTTGAGCAGGTGATCAGACAACTGAAAGAGCAGATGCGCACCCGACACATTTCCCGCCTGCAGCAGGGGGAATGTACCATCAACGCCGGATTTGTCTGGTCTGACCTGCTTACCAATTTAGGGCGCACATCCGCCCACTGCTCCAATATTGCCGGATGCCTAATGGACATTGCAGGGGAGGATAAGAAACTCCATGAAGCTTTGCGCCAATACCGCAGCGGCAGCCGGGAGTTTCAGGAGAAGTTCCAGGGATATTCCGACAAATATGCCCTGTAGTCCCCAGAAAGCTGTACGGTCCCGGCTTTAACCGCTGCCTGGTACTATCCGGTGTTATCAGGAGGCAAAGTCTATGCGCCAGTTACTGGTGTGGAAGTAGAGGATAAGATCCCCTGGGGGGACAGAGGCGCTGCCTGTGGCTTCTTGGGCGTTGCTTTCCATATAAATGGTTTCCTGCCACAGGCCGTCCCCTGCCAAATAAAATTCCGCCATGGGGCCATAGGTCCTCTGGATATCACGCTGGTCATAGAAGGTGTAGTTTATGGCCGTATCTTCCAAAAAGGTGCACACATAGGCGGCGGGGAGCTCCCCGGAGAGGGATTCCGGCAGGGATTCCAGCCTTTGCAAAGGGCAAATGAAAGCTATCAGGCCACAGCTTTCCCCGCCCAGGCTTTCCGCGGTAAAGGTATATTCTCCCGGGGACAGGCTGGCGGTTGTCCAAAAGCCGCAGCCATCCTGGGAGGTAATGGGCACAGGCTGGTTTGCAAAGCCCAGGGCAGGGCTGGAAACCTGTATTTGTGCCCTTTCGTCTCCTGTTGCTGTAAAGAGAAGCAGATATTCCCCCTCAAAAGTAACCTTACTTTTAAAATCCACGGTTTCCATGCCGGAAAACTTGTGGGAGGGAATGCCTTCTGATGTGACGAAGCCTCTGGGGGCAAAATCAGCTTCTGAGGCTTCCTGGCTGTTAAGGGCGCGGGCGGCCTCTTCCTGGAGCCTGGTGGTATTTTCTTCCGGGAAAGAGGGGGAGCCGTTTTCAGGTGATGGCTCCCGTCCGCAGGCAGCCAGAAGAAGGATTGACATTCCAAAGAGTGCGATGTGCTTTTTCATAACATTACCTCGTCTTTCTCACAGGCTGCTGCTTTGGTCTATTCACAGCCTGTGGGTAGGAGTTTCTGGTTTTCAACTATATTATATAATGGGGGATGGGCAGAGGTCAATGTAATTCCTTTCTGTAAATCCTGAGGGAAAAGAAGGCAGAGAGCAGTTCCGTGAAGGAGAAACCATACCACACCCCGTCTGCCCCCAGAAAGCGGCTGAAAAAATAGGCGGCAGGAACAATGATGGCCACATATCTTAGCAGGGAGATCAGCAGGGACTGATACCCCTTCCCCAGCCCTTCCAGCGCCCCGGAGCAGGTAATGGAAACAGAGGATACCACAAAGCCCAGGCTGATGATGTGCAGGGCGGTAATCCCCATTTGGATGGTTTCCGCGTTATCTGTAAACAAACCGATCAGCTGCCCGGGCATAAGCCAGGATAAAACCGTTCCCAGGAGCATGATGCCCATATTCATTGCCAGGGCCGTGCGGTAAATCTTTTTCACCCGCCCATGCTCCCCTGCGCCCAAATTGTAGCCCATCAGGGGCCTGATGCCCTGGATAATCCCATTGGCGGTGAGGTAGATAAAGGTCTGCAGCTTATAATAGACCCCAAGTACAAGGACATATTTTTCTGAAAAAGAAGCCAGCAGCCCGTTTAAGACGGAAATTAAAAGGGAGGGCAGGGCAAGGTTCAGGGTTGCCGAGATACCCACGGCATACATTTTTTTCAAAACCGCCTGGTCTAAATGCAGGTGCTTTGGGCTGATCTTTACCGTTTCGGGGCCCAAGGCATAGAACAGCAGGTACACCAGAAGGGTAAAGCATTGCCCGGTCCCCGTGGCGTAAGCCGCCCCGGCTATTCCCATAGGAGGGAGGAAGCCGGCGCCAAAGATCATCAGCGGGTCAAGGATAATGTTCAGGATACAGCCGCAGAGCATACTGAACATGGAAACCTTCATTTTGCCTGTGGCCTGGAAGATTTTTTCAAAGGACAGTCCCAGGGCAATCACAGGGGAAAACAAAAAGGCCTTGTTGGAGTAAACCAATGCCAGGGAGATGGTTTCCCCATCCTGGGAAAATTTTTTCAAAAAAAGGGGCATTCCTGCAATGCACAGGACCATCAAAATCACTCCCTGGAAAAAGCTCAGGGCAGTGCCTAAGGAAGCGGCCTTGTCTGCCCGCGCCCTGTCCCCGGCTCCTAAATAAAATGCGATACAGGCGTTAATGCCGATGCCAAAACCGATGGCAATGGCATTGATAAAATTTTGTATGGGAAACACAAGGGCAAGGGCGGTCATGGCATTTTCGCTGATTTTGGCTACAAAATAGCTGTCGATAATATTGTACAGGGAATTGACCGCCATGGAAATGACCATAGGCAGGGACATGGAGATTACCAGCGGCAGTATCTTTTTTTCTTTCATAAAGGTTTGTTCCATTTTTGTACCTCGTTTCTGGCTGTTTTCGTCCAGGGTATTATTTTGCAAAAAAATAAGCCGCACAATTACCTGGCGTAATTGTGTGGCGAAAAAAGAATTCTCTTGAAAAATCCACTCCCCTAAGGGTTTTATAAACTTTTTATATCATATATTGGGCCAAAGGTCAATGAAAATATTATTGCAAACATTTAGGGCGGATAATAAAATATGGTTAAAAGTTATGGGAGGCATGATTATGGAAAAGAGACAGATGAAAAGGCTGATTGTTATTGTGGCGGGTATTCTTTTGGCCCTCTGGGGCTGCGCCGGAAAAGAACAGGGGGCACAGTTGGGGAATCCGGGGGTCAGGGTGACTTTTTTTGATGTGGGGAAGGGGGATGCCATCCTGATAGAGACAAAGGGGCAGAATATGCTCATTGACACAGGGTACGATGATACGGACCAGGTGATTTTACAATATCTTGCCAGGCAGAAGATCAAAAAGCTGGACTATCTGGCAATCACCCATTTTGACAAGGACCATGTAGGCGGTGCGGATAAGATCCTGGCGGCAGTGGAGGTGGGGAAGGTCCTGCAGCCGGGCTATGAATCGGACAGCCGCCAATACAGGGAATATTGTGAGGCTTTGGAGGAAAAGGGAATGTGTCCCCAAATTGTAGCAGATCCCCTGGCGTTTACGCTGGGCGATGCGCAGCTTTTGGCCTATCCCCCCTGCCAGGAGGAATATCAGGAGCAAGACAATGACTTTTCCCTTGTAATCAGTATGAAATATAAGGACAGGAGCTTTTTATTTACAGGGGATTGTGAAAGGGAGCGGCTGGAGGAACTTCTGGCACAGACAGATTTTGGCCTTGCCCATGATGTGCTGAAGGTTCCCCACCATGGAAGGAAAGAAAAAAATTCGGAAGAATTTTTAGGGGCTGTGGCACCCCGGGCGGCAGTGATTACCTGCTCTGAGGAGAAGATGGCGGATGAAGAGGTTTTGCTGGCCCTTGAAAATCTGGGCGCGGATATTTATTTTACTTATCAGGGCAGCGTGGCCATATTGTGCGACGGGGACACCATTTCGGTTGTACAGTGATTTTGGCCATTTTTACTATAAAAGTTGCGGAAGTTTCAGAGATATTGTATACTGTTTTTAGGGGAATATCAAAGGGTAGGATAAAGCAGTGGGAAAGGAAGGAAGAAGATATGGCACAGTTGGATTATGGTAAACGGGAATCTATTAAGAAAAAAATGCTGATTCGCACAATTACGCCTGCGGTGGCGGGGCTGCTGATTGCTGGGATACTGATTTCAATTATTGCAGGGAGCCAGATCCAGCGGCTGAGAAACCAGAATATTAAAGACAGTTCCCTGAACGCCGCGTATCAGATAGATACCTATTTTACCAAATATATGGAAGCCAGCCTGCAGTTAAGCGCCAGTAAGGAACTGCGGGATATGATTGAGGAGTTAAAGCCGGGGGACCGGATCGACCAGGCAAGCCAGTACAGTTCTTTGATGGAGACAATGGTAAATATGCACAATACGGATCCTGACAATATCCTGGCGGTGTGGGTTGCGGACATAGATTCCAGCCAGTTCATAGAAGATAATGGTTATGTCAGTGAGATGGGCAAGTGGAAAGCCACAGAGAGAAGCTGGTACCTTCAGCTGGCAGAAAATAAAAAGACGATAGTATCGGAACCATATATCAGTACCTCCGATGGGGCGCTGATATCCAGCGTAGTTTCCCCCATATTTGACGATGGGGGCAATATTGCAGGTATTGCGGCAATTGACCTTTCCCTGGCAGCGGTAACGAATATGATGGAAGGGCATACCCTTGGGGAGAGCGGGTTCCTTGTGCTGATGACAGAAGAAGGGACGATCATGTATGCGGAGGATGAGGGCCTTTTGCAGACTTCCCTGCTGGATGCAGCTATTTCGGAGGAGGTCAAACAAGGATTTTCTTCCCATAATTTTGGGAACTACCAGTACCAGTTTGACGGGCATAAGAATTATGGATATATGGCGCAGGTGGGGGATTGCCAATGGGTAGTGCTGTGCGGTATGCCCAGTATGGAATACAACATGGATGTTTATATGGTCATTGGCAGCAGCGTGGTTTTGTTTTCTTTGATTATTATTGCCATGTGCGTGCTGATATCCCGGATTGCCACGGGAATTGTCCGCCCGATCCATCAGCTCCATGAGGTTGCGGAAATGATTGCCCAGGGGGAACTGGATATAGAGGTCAAGGTGTCCTCCAACGATGAGATTGGCGATGTGGCGGATTCTATGGCAAAGACGGTAGCGCATCTTAAGGACTACATAAAGTACATAGATGAAATTGCAGAGGTTCTGGGAGAAATTGGCAAGGGGAATCTGAAATATACCTTAAAGCAGGATTATGCCGGGGAGTTTGGCAAGATCAAGACGGCGCTGGAGGATATTTCAGGGACGTTGGTGAAGACCATTGAAGGCATTGAAGCTACGGCGGGCCAGGTGACCAGCGGCGCGGGGCAGATTTCCCAGGCGGCGCAGTCCCTTGCAGAGGGGGCTGTACATCAGGCGGCGGCGGTGGAAGAGCTTTTGGCTACAGTAGCCAACGTATCCGGCCAGGTAAAGGATAACGCTGAATATGCAAAGAATGCCTCCCAGGATGCAGAAACTGTGAGAAATTATATTGAACTGAGCAACCAGGAAATGAGCCAGTTGGTGACAGCCATGGAAGAGATTGACAATTGCTCAAATGATATCAGTGCCATTATTGCCAGCATTGAAGAAATTGCTGACCAGACAACCCTTCTTTCCTTGAATGCATCCATTGAGGCCGCCAGGGCGGGAGAAATGGGCAAGGGATTTGCCGTGGTTGCCAATGAAGTGGGAAATCTTTCCAAGGAAAGCGTAAAGTCGGTACAAAGGTCCACAGAGCTGATCCACAACTCTATGAATGCGGTAAAACGGGGAATGGCATTGGTGGAGAGTACGGCAGAGCGGTTATCTGAGTCTGTAAAGGGTGTGGTCCACTTAACCGGGACGATGAATGAACTTGCCCTTGCTGCCAATGGCCAGATTGCCGGGCTTATGGAGGTTGAGAAGGGCCTTGACCAGATATCCGGCGTGGTAAATGATAATTCGGCGATGTCCCAGGAGAGTGCGGCGTCCAGCCAGGAGCTTTCTGCCCAGGCAGTGTCGCTGAATGAGATGATTGAATTTTTCCGTGTATAAAATTACGATATTTATAAAAACCATACAAAAATTAAATTTTTTGTATGGTTTTTTGCAGAGCGGCTTTAACAGGCCATGATAAGCACAAGCGATTTTTCAGAGAGGAAGAAAAGTTTCAATGATTCATATTGCAATTTGCGATGATGAGCCGTCCCAGCTTCTTTTGCTGGAGAGGCTGGCGGGTGAGTGGGCAAAGCAGCAGAAAGTAGAGCTGAAGGTGACGCTAAGCCGTAATTCAGATCAGTTTTTATTTGGCTGGGAAGGAAAAAAGGATATTGACATTTTACTCCTTGATATAGAGATGCCAGGAATGGACGGCATTACCCTTGCCCGCAGGCTGCGGGAGATGGGGGAGAGCCTGCAGATTATTTTTGTCACAGGCATGACAGATTATGTGCTGGAAGGATATGATGTGGACGCGGTTTCCTATCTTTTAAAGCCTGTGGGCAAGGAGAAGCTTTTCACCTGCCTGGACCGGGCAAGGGGGCGTATGGGGAAGGCGGAGCCTGCCGTTTTGCTGGATACGGCGGAGGGACTGGTGCGGGTAAAGCTGATGGAAATATGTTATGTGGAAAGCATGGCCCATGAAACCATGGTCCACTGCCTGGGGGATATGGAAGAAATACGGTGTAAGGCCGGTATTTCACAGATGGAGAAAGCCCTGGGGGAGCAAAGCGATGGGTTTTACCGTATCCACCGTTCTTATCTGGTAAATATGGCGCACGTTGAACGGATTACCAGAAAAGAAGTTTATGCAGCCTCAGCCTGCCTTCCCATTGCCAGGGGAAAATGGGAGGCAGTTAACAGTTCTTATCTTAGCTATCACAGGAGAAGGAGCATGGATTTTGCATGAATGGTTTTGTGTTGCAGCTGTTGTGGTATCTTTTATATTTTTTTCACATAGAAATGATAGGGACCATAGAAAAGGGGGCAGGAAAGCGTGTTTTAACTTTTGTGCTGGGCTTTTTTCTGCTGCTTTCGTCTCTTTTGATTGGCAGTGGGGCGGCATGGCTGTGTATTTGCTTACTGCTATTATTGTATGGCCTGTTTTTTGGCCAGGAGGCTTTTCAGGGCCAGTGGCGGCAGATGGCGGTGCCGGGGATGGTCCTGGCCGGGGCGTCCCTGTTGCCGGAGGAAGGGCAGTTTTTGGTAAACGGTTTTTTGCTGCTGCTCTTTTTTTGCCTGCCCGCCAAACAGAGGGGGTATTTGCGCTGGTGGAATGGGGCAATGTTTGGGGCGCTGCTGGGCCTGGTTTCCTGGCTTGTCTATCTGGTGCAGGCAGGCAAGGTGGGGGCAGAGGAGGGGCTTTCCCTTGTCCTGGTTTGGGGCGGCCTTTTTCTTGAATACCTGTTTTTTGCCCTGCTGGAGGGGATCTTCCAGTTCTACCGGAGGGACTTTGACTTCCAAAGCCAGTACTTCCAGGGGGAGGTTCTTCATCAGCAATATGAGGAAATCAGGAAAATTTACAGCGATATGCGGGGCTGGCGGCATGACTACCACAACCATTTGCAGGTGCTTAAGGCACAGCTTGCCCTGGGGAAGCTTTCCCAGGCAGGCAGTTACCTGGATGAGCTGGAAAAAAGCTTAAATCAGGTGGATGACTATATGAAGTCCGGCAACCAGATGGCGGACGCTATATTAAACGGAAAGCTGAGCCTTGCCGGGGAGAAGGGGATTTCCGTTACATGTAAGGCGCGGCTTCCGGAACAGCTTTCCATGTCAGATGTGGACCTATGCGTGATTTTGGGAAATCTTCTGGACAATGCCCTGGAGGCATGTGAGCAGATTCCGGCGGATAAGCGTTTCCTGCGTATTTATATGGCAGTGAATAAATTCCAGCTTTATATTTCCATCCAAAATTCCGCCAAGGAAGATCTAAACTTTAAAGAAAAGCATTATATTTCCACTAAGCGGGGAAACCATGGGCTGGGCATGAAAAGAGTACAGGCGGCAGTGGAAAAGTACCAGGGTTTCCTGCGGCTTGCCAATGAGCCGGGGATATTTGCAGCAGAGGTTACCATGCCTTTAAAATGAGGTATACAATATTTCCCCTAAATGAGATTTTTCGGTAATTTGAAAATTTTTGATGAAATATCAATCAAATTGTGCTAATATTGTATTTTAGAAAGAGGTAGGGAAATTTTCAGGGACGGCAATAGGCCGCTGTCCCTTATGATAAAAAATATTAAAGGAGATGAGGGAGACATAGAAAAAATGAAATCCAAAGAAAACAGGCTAAGGGCAGAGGAAAAATTTGAGGGGGAGCTTAAATTCAGGGAGACGCTGGATGTGATGGAGAACGATCCCAAAGTACTGGAGCTGAAGAACTATACCCACCATAGAGTGACCAGCCGGTTCGGGCATTGCCATAATGTGGCAGTTTACAGTTTTTATCTGGCCCGCAAGCTTCACTGGAAGGTTAATATGAGGAGCCTTGCAGTGGGAGCCATGCTTCACGATTATTTCCTGTATGATACGAAAAACCGCGGTATGGCCAGCTATTCCCATGTGTCAAAACATCCTAAAACTGCCCTGCGCAATGCGGAGCGGGATTTTAGCCTAAATGGGACGGAAAAAAATATTATTCTCAGCCATATGTGGCCGATTCCCATGTCGGTAAGGCCCAGGTGCAAAGAAGCAGTACTGGTGTGCCTTGCGGATAAATACTGCGCATACCAGGAAGGGGTAAACGGGATTGGGAATATTGAAAATATTCTGAGAAGGCGGGGCCGGGCAATAAACTGCCTGCCAGTGGGGATGCTGGCAGAAGGGAGTACCGGTACATCAAGTAATTGATATTTGATGTACCGGATAAGGCCAGATGGCTGCAAAAGGCTGTGGGTATTAAAACTCACGGCCTTAATTTTGCTATTTTGTAATCTTTGCTTTGTGGCATTAAAGTTTATTGATTTTGTCTTTTATCCTGCGTTTTATCTTAAACCATAAGGATGAAGAATATTGCTCATTTTTAACCAGCAATTCGTAAGCATCCATAACTCCGGCGAAATAGCAAAATCCGAAAAGCCCTGTTGCAAGCCCCAAAAACACAAAGGAATGGTATTCCGACCAGGCAAACTTGCCGCTCATAGTGAAAGAAACTGCCAGGATACCGACGATAAATAAAATAATACTTGGTACTAACGAAACGGCATAAATTCTCTTTTTTGCCTGGTACAGGTGAGACAATTCTTGCAGATACCCATAGTCAAGTATCAGGGGCTCTTCTTTCAGTACTTTATATTGTTCCTGTTCTGAAAATGAGCCTAAAACAAAAGAACTGATGCCAACGATAATAAAAATTGCCATTCCCAAAAAACGCCATGTCATATTAGAGGGAAACATGGCATATGGTATTCCCGCCATTGCCCATGACATAAATCCTATGCCAAGATATCTGCTTATTTTTTTCTGGTTTGCAATATACCCTGTTGCCATTTCCCTGCTTACATAATATCCTCTCTCATTTACCATGCCAGAGGATTTCTCATCCTTCAATAGAAAATCTGTGGATGTTTCAAAGATATTGGATAATTGTAATAACTTTTCTGTTTCCGGAAATCCTTGGTTGTTTTCCCACTTGCTAATTGCCTGCCTGGTTGTTCCGATTTGTTCAGCCAGTGCCTCCTGTGAAAGCCCTTTTTCTTTTCTTAACTTAAACAATTTTTCTCCGAATGCCATATAGATGTCCTCCTTGATTTGGTTTTGATAGGTTAATTCTATCGGATCAGGCTGTAATTTTCTATCTTTTCTGAATTGCACATTGTCAACGTTGGGTTGCGGATATGTTATTTTCAAAAAATATGATAAGTTTTCCTTTGGGAACAAGGGGATTGGAGGGGATGCTCTAATAAGGATGATATACGAAGAGAAAACAAAAGAATTTGAAAAGGTGGCCAAAAGATACAGGAAACAACAAACGCCGTCACGCTCTGCGAGACGGCTTATTGTAAAAAACTGAAAACCTAAAAGAAAGGCTTTCAGCTAGTCATTAAAAAGCTGCTGACGGGAATCGGACCCGTGACCTCCGCACTACCAATGCGACGCTCTACCGACTGAGCCACAGCAGCCTGATGATTCTGATGCAATGAATACTTCAAAACCAACTTGAATCAGTATACTATGGCTTTGAAAAAATGTCAATATATTTTTTGTATTTTATTTGATACAAGAAAGCAGCTGTAGTAACAGGTCAGCTTGCCTGAACTGTTACCAGCCGTAAGCTTAACAGGAGATTTGGCATTAAGTCATAGTGCCAAATCTCTTTTTCTATTTCTTGAAAAAAAGGGGGATGGCAGCGTATAATACACTTAGCAGCCGGCAGGTTTCCTGCCCAGAAGTGACTGGCCAGTCATGCTTTGAAAACGAAAAAAAGAGGTGTGATTTATGAAAGAACGAGTACAGACATTTGGAAGGTTTTTAAGCGGCATGGTAATGCCGAATATCGGGGCTTTTATTGCATGGGGACTGATTGCAGCACTGTTTATTGAGACAGGATGGGTTCCGAATGCAGCATTTGCCCGGCTGGTTGGCCCGATGTCACATGTGATGCTTCCGCTTCTGATTGCGTATACAGGCGGAAAGGTGGTGGCAGGCGACCGTGGCGGCCTGATTGGCGCGATTACGGCAATGGGCGTCATCGTGGCTTCGGAAAATCCGATGTTTTTAGGGGCAATGGCAGTAGGCCCTTTTGCCGGATGGGTCATTAAAAGGTTTGACAAAATGATGGACGGACATATTCCGCCTGGTTTTGAAATGCTGGTAAATAATTTTTCTGTCGGAATTATCGGCATGATTCTCTGCCTTCTGGCCATGCTCGGCGTAACGCCGCTTGTAAACGGCCTGACGGCCATGATGAGCTCGGGCGTCGGTTTTCTGGTAGAGCACAGCCTTCTGCCGCTGACCAGTGTTTTTATTGAACCGGCAAAGGTACTGTTTTTAAACAATGCGCTGAACCAGGGTATTTTTTCACCGCTTGGCATTCAGGAAGTACAGGAAGCGGGAAAGTCCGTATTTTTCCTGCTGGAAGCAAATCCGGGCCCAGGGCTTGGCATTCTGCTGGCATACTGCCTTGCAGGGAAGGGAAGTGCAAAAAGCTCTGCTCCGGGCGCGGTGATTATCCATTTTTTGGGCGGCATACATGAAATTTATTTTCCATACATACTGATGAATCCGTTTCTGCTGCTGGCAGTTATCGCAGGCGGCGCGGCGGGGGTTTTGACATTCAGCCTTTTAGATGTGGGCCTGGTATCGACGGCTTCTCCGGGAAGCATCCTGGCCATTACAATGATGGCAGAACGGCACTGCTATGCAGGACTTTTCCTGGGAGTGGTGTTATCTGCGGCAGTTTCTTTTGCTGTTGCAATGCCGCTTTTGAAATTCCTTGGCAAAGATACCACGCTGGAAGAAGCGCAGGCACAAAAGGATGCCATGAAGCGCCAGGCAAAAGGAATTGCGCAGCCGCAGGCAGCTTCTGTATCGGGCAAAATAAATAAAATTGCATTTGCGTGTGATGCCGGCATGGGCTCCAGCGCGATGGGTGCAACGGTTTTAAAGAAAAAAATATCTGCGGCAGGCATTGAGGGGATTGAGGTCATTCATACGCCGGTTTCTTCTATACCGCAGGATGTGCAGATTGTGGTTACGCATCAGGAGCTGGGAGAGCGCGCGGCCCACAGCAATCCGAACGCAGAGCTGGTGCTGATTACCAATTTCCTGGCGGCGCCGGAATATGAGACACTGGTAGAAGACTTGAAAAAGAGAAATTTATAAAATTCTGCTGCCTGGCTGCATGTAACGCTGCAAGGCTGCATGCTGTGCGGGGACAGGATGGAATCTTGAAAGAAAGGATGCATGCTTATGGAAATGACACCCAGGATGAAACAGATTTTTGAAGTGCTGCTTCAGGAGTCCTCTGCTGTTTCCGTAAAGTATCTTGCAGAACAGATAGGAGTCAGCCGCAGGACCGTGCAAAGGGAGCTGGAATCGGCTGGCACATGCTTAAAGGCATACGGGCTGGCGTTTGTTTCCAAAACAGGCGTCGGCATCTGGATAGAAGGCAGTGACGCGGAAAAAAAACGTCTGCTTGGGATTTGCAGGACAAAGGATGATTACGATGCCGGCAACCGGGAAGAACGCAGGAAGCGCCTGATACTGGAAATTTTGAAAGAAAAGGGGCTGCGCAAGCTCTATTATTACAGCAGCCGGTTTGCAGTCAGCGAAGCGACCGTCAGCACAGACCTGGAAGCGGTGGAAGGGTGGCTTACGCGTTACGGGCTGTATGTAAACCGCAAGCCCGGCAGCGGCATTTCCATTGATGGCAGCGAGGACAGCTACCGCCGTGCCATCCGTGCCTTTATCAATGAAAATATCGATACAAAAATGGTACGTGAAATATACGGGGAAGAAGCGGATGAACCGGCACCGTATGATTCCTTAAAAAGAGGCAGTCTCGGGCAGATTTTGAATCATGATATTGTAAAGCGCGTGATGGACTGTATTACCCGGATGGGAAATGATAAAGTACTGACGCTGACAGAAAATTCGTATGTGGGGCTGATTATCCATATTTCCATTGCGATTAACCGGATTATGAAAGACGAGGTTATCGAACCGGATGAAAACTGGAGCCAGAATCTGGCAGAAGACGATGATTATGAGCTGGCCCGCGTGATTGTGGAAAAGCTGGAAGAAGAATTCCAGACAGATATACCGGATGTGGAGATTTCTTATATCTGCCTGCATTTAAAAGGGGCAAAGCATGAAAAAATCCGGTGGAACGACGACAGCCAGCTGGAAATGGAAAACAAAGAGCTCCAGCAGCTGGTCAATGATATGGTCGATGCGTATGACCCGAAGCAGGCATATTTTATGAAACAGGACGACGGATTTATCCAGGGTCTGCTGGCACATCTGCAGCCGACGCTTATCCGCCTGGTTTATGGGATGCAGATTCAAAATCCTGTGCTGGACGACATCAAGGCAAGCTATCCGCAGATTTACAGGCGCTGTGAAAAAGTGGCTGGCGTGCTTGAGGCCTATACCGGAAAAAAGGTGCCGGAGCAGGAAACCGGTTTTCTGACTGTGCATTTCGGGGCTGCGATGGTGCGCCTGGAAGGACGCCAGGAAAAAATCCGCAAGGTGCGCACCGGTGTTATCTGTTCGAGCGGCATCGGCATTTCGCGCCTGATGTCATCCAAGCTGGAAAAGCTGTTTCAGGGCAGGATGCAGCTGACGGCATATGGCAAGCACGATATTACGCCTTATATCCTGAGCAGGACGGATTTTTTTATATCCAGCATACCAATGGAACCGCTGGATGTCCCGGTGGTGCCGGTCAATCCGCTGTTAAGCGATGCGGACATCGAAAATATCGGGCGGATGGTAAGCAAATATGAGCGTCTGCCGCAGAAGCAGAAAGAAACGGATGAGTTTTCGATGCAGTTAGAAGAAATCAATATGGTGGCATCGCAGATTAATACGCTGATTAAATATATGGATTTTTTCCGGGTGGACAGCCGCATCAGCTTTGGCGAGCTTCTGATTGCGGTATCGGAAAAAATGTCGCCGTATTCCGACCGCCAGGAGCTTATCCGCGAGGATATTTTAAGGCGTGAGCAGATAGCCAGCCAGATATTTGCAGAGTTTGGGTTTGCACTGCTGCATGCGCGTACAAAAGGGGTCGTGCGGCCGGAATTTTCCATCTGCATGACAAAAGACCTGGGCCCGTTTTTAAACCCGTACCTGAAAGGCATTCAGGTCGTCTTTATTATGCTGGCACCTGTCGATAACAGCATGGCCGGAAATGACATGATGGGATATATCAGCAGCATGCTGATTGAAGAATACGAATTTATGGATATCGTGCTGACCGGAGACAAAGAAGGCATGCGCCAGATGCTGTCGAAGAACCTGAAGAAATATTTTAACCAGTATCTGGCACGGCTTTCCTGAGCGGGGGCGGATTCGATGCCAAAGATACAGGAAGCAAAGCATCAGGAAACAGAAGAAAAGAAATGGCACTATCTGATAATGCCAAATCCAAGCTTCTTTCAATTGAAAAAACGCCGCACAGGGACGTATAATAAGCACAGGAAGAAAAAAGAAAACGTCTGGTATTTCATCCAGCCAAAGCAGAAATTCCTGTCTGGATGGAGCATCAGGTTCAGCTGAAAAATTGTATAACAGGAGGAAAGAGTATGTTTTTTAAAAAGAAAAAAGAAGAAGCCCCGGCTCCGGCACCAGCTCAAAAAAAGGAACTGCTTTACCGGGAAAATATCCGCGTAAACTGTGAACCGGCCCCAAAAAATGATGTCATAAGAAGTGTCGGGCAGATGCTGGCAGACAGCGGGTATGTAGACCAGCCGTATGTGGAAGCAATGATAGAACGGGAGAAGACATTTTCCACCTTTATGGGCAGCGGGCTGGCGCTTCCGCATGGCGTGGAAGCTGCCAAGAAAGAAGTCAAGGCATCCGGCATTGCGGTAATGACATTCCCGAAAGGAATCGACTGGGACGGTAACGAAGTGCATGTCGTAATCGGTATTGCCGGTGCAGGCGAGGAACATCTGGATATTCTGTCTGCCATTGCAGAAAAAATGCTGGATGAAACAGCAGCTAAACGGCTGGCCGAGGGGGATGCAGATACGGTTTACAGCATTCTGACAGGAAAGGAGTAACAGCCATGATTATTACAGTAACGATGAATCCTGCAATTGACAAAACAGTCGATATCGAGAAGCTGCAGCCGGGCGGGCTAAACCGCATTCAGCGTGTGGAGTATGACGCAGGGGGCAAAGGCATCAATGTGTCCAAGACAATCCGGGAGCTGGGCGGCAGCAGCATTGCAGCAGGATTTCTGGGCGGCAATGCCGGAAGGACGATTGAAACGGTTTTGCAGGAAAAAGGAATCCAGCATGATTTTATCTGGGTGGACGGTGAAACACGCACGAATACAAAGGTATACGAAAAGACCGGGGAAGTTACGGAGTTAAATGAACCGGGCCCGCAGATAACCGGAGAAGCAGTGGAACAGCTTCTTCAGAAGCTGGAAGGCTATGCGGATGAAAAAGCGCTGTTTATCCTGGCAGGAAGCATTCCAAACGGCGTAGATAAGAATATTTATGCAGAGATTACAAAAAGGGTGCATGCGCGCGGTGCCAGGGTGCTGATGGATGCGGACGGCGAGCTGTTTCGCAATGCCTTAAAGGCGGGGCCGGATATTATCAAGCCAAACCGCGTGGAGCTGGAAGAATACGCCGGATTTGATTACCGGGCTTCGGTGGAAGAACTGCTCGGCGCAGCAAAAGATTTAAAGGGGCAGGGAATCGAAACGGTTGCCATTTCCATGGGAAAAAGCGGGGCCATGTTCGTGCGCGGGGACTATCAGGTAAAATGCCCGGCACTGTCCGTAAAAGCACATTCGACCGTCGGTGCCGGGGATGCCATGGTAGCAGCGCTGGCATATGCATGGGATAAAAACCTGGATGACGAGCAGACCGTGCGCCTGTGCATCGCCACGTCCGCAGGAGCGGTTACGACCATTGGCACCAAGCCGCCGGCAAGGAAACTGGTCGACGAGCTGATGAAGCAGGTAGAAATAGAAAAAATATAGAAATTGTATAGAAACTATATTGAAATTATAGAAAATGACAGAAAGACAGGGAGAATTCAATATGAAGACAAAAGCAGTCAGAATGTATGGAGCAAGGGATTTAAGGTTAGAGGAGTTTGAGCTTCCGCCAATCAAAGAGGATGAGATTCTGGTAAAGGTTATCAGTGACAGTATCTGCATGTCTACCTATAAGCTTATCGAGCAGGGAAAAAAGCACAAACGTGCGCCGCAGAATATTGATACAAACCCGGTTATTATCGGGCATGAATTTGCCGGCGTAATTGTAGAAGTGGGTGATAAATGGAAAGACCAGTTCAAGCCGGGCATGAAGTTTGCACAGCAGCCGGCATTGAATTACAAAGGCAGCCTTGCATCCCCGGGCTATTCGTATGAATTTTTCGGAGGCGCATGTACATACTGCGTGATTCCTCACGAGGTTATGGAGCTGGGATGTCTGATGCCGTACGAAGGAGAGAGTTTTTTTGAAGCGTCTTTGGGAGAACCGATGAGCTGTATTATCGGCGGCTATCATGGAAATTATCACACAAACAAAAGAAACCATGATCTGGCAGGCGGGACAAAAGAAGGCGGAGACATTATTATTCTCGGCGGATGCGGCCCGATGGGGCTTGGCGCGGTCAGCTATGGCATACAGTTTGAAAACAAACCGAAACGTATCGTTGTGACAGACATCGACGATGCAAAGATCGAACGCGCCAGAGAGGTCATTCCGGAATCCTTCGCGCAGCAAAACGGTGTGGAGCTTATGTATGTGAATACGGCAAAGATGGCGGATCCGGTGAAAGAACTGATCGATTTAACCGGCGGCAAAGGCTATGACGACGTATTTGTTTATGTGCCGAATCGCGGCGTTGCAGAGCTTGGAGATCAGATACTTGCGTTTGACGGCTGTATGAACTTCTTTGCAGGGCCGACAGACAATCAGTTCAAGGCAGAGATCAATCTGTACGACGTACATTATACGAGCCAGCACATTGTAGGGACGACAGGCGGCAACAACGACGATCTGATCGAAGCAAATGATCTGGCGGCAAAAGGAAAAATCGAACCGGCGGTTATGGTCACGCATGTCGGAGGAATTGACAGTATCGCGGACGCGACGCTGAATCTGCCGAAGATTCCGGGAGGCAAAAAGCTGACTTATACACAGTTTGATATGCCGTTAACCGCAATCGAAGATTTTGCAGAAAAAGGAAAAACAGATCCGCTGTTTCAAAAACTGGACGAGGCATGTAAGAAAAACAGAGGACTCTGGAGCGCAGAAGCAGAGCGGATTTTATTCGAACATTTCTCGGTAGAAGTATAGGATACAGATCTTTTGACTGATTACGCAGGAAACGAAGGGGAAAATATTTAGGAACGAGACGAAAATTACGCAGGACATATTCCGTAACAGAATATGCCCTGCGTTTTTTGCGTCTTTCCCATTGAAAATGAAATTTTCTGTGGTATAATCAAATCATTGAAATCAGCAGGGGGATTTGAACGATGAGAAGCAGTCAGACGACGCTGTGCTATATTGAAAAAGATGGAAAATATCTGATGCTGCACAGGGTAAAACGGGAAAACGATATTAACAAAGACAAGTGGATCGGCGTCGGCGGTCATTTTGAAGCCGACGAATCGCCGGAGGAATGTCTGCTGCGCGAAGTAAAAGAAGAGACGGGACTGATTCTTACCGCATGGAAATTACGGGGAATCATTACCTTTATCTGCGACCGGCAGCCGACAGAATATATGTTTCTGTATACGGCAGACGCATTTACCGGGACGCTTACCGAATGCAGCGAAGGAAATCTGGAATGGGTGGACAAATCGAAAGTATACGATCTGCCGGTCTGGGAAGGCGATAAGATATTTTTCCGTTTGCTGGAGGAAGATCATCCGTTTTTCTCACTTAAACTAAAATACGAAAACGACCGGCTGGCTGAGATGGCTTTCAATGGAAAATCAGGTGAAATCGATGCGTAAAATTATAAAGCCGTGCGGACTGCACTGTATCAAAATCAATCATCTGAGCGTTGCGATCGGCGGACAGGAAATTTTAACCGATATCGATCTGCATATTCACTGCGGTTCTCTGAATGCGGTAATCGGAAAAAACGGAGCCGGAAAATCCACGCTTGTAAAGGCGATGCTTTCCGATCTGCCTTATACAGGCAGTATCGAGTTCAAGGATCGGGAGGACGGCAGACTGCAAAAGTTAAAAATTGGTTATGTTCCGCAGAGCATAAATATTGAAAAACATACCCCCGTCAGCGTTTACGACCTGATGGCCAGCTACCAGTCCCGTTTTCCGGTATTTTTATGGAAAAGAAAAAAACTCCGCGGGCAGATTTTGGAAAGTTTGAAAATGTTCGAAGCAGACAGCTTTATCGACAGACAGGTATGCAGTCTTTCCGGCGGCGAGCTGCAGCGGGTACTGTTGTCGCGGTGATGGACGAGCCGAATCTGCTGCTGCTCGACGAACCTGTGTCAGGCATCGATCAAAACGGTATGGAGCTGTTTTACCGGCTGATCGACGATCTGAAGCGTCACTTTGATCTTGCGGTGATTCTGATTTCCCATGATCTGGACTATGTGGCAAAATATGCAGACTGGGTGGTATTGTTAGATAAAACGGTCTTAAAACAGGGAACTGTCAGGGAAGTCTACCACAGCGCGCAGTTTCAGAATGTTTTTGGAAAGGCGGAGGCATATCTATGACCACATTTTTTACCGAATGGCTGCAATATGATTTTATGAAGCAGGCATTTGTGGCAATCTTAATTATTACGCCGTTATTCGGGATTCTTGGGACCATGATTGTAGAACGAAAGATGGCGTTTTTTTCAGACGCGCTGGGACATTCGGCGCTGACCGGAATCGCAATCGGCGTGGTGCTTGGCAGCTCGGATACCAATCTTTCCATGCTGCTGTTTGCAGTTGTTTTTGCGCTGCTGCTCAACCGTCTGGGCCGTACGGGAATGGCGGCTAATGATACGATTATATCCGTATTTTCCAGCTGCAGTATCGCGGTCGGTCTGGCGATTTTATCCAGGGGAGGCAGTTTTAGTCAGTATTCCGGACTGCTGGTCGGCGATATTCTAAGTATTTCTAAAGTCGAGATTATATATCTGGAGATTATTTTTGCAGTTACGGCAGTCTTCTGGCTGTGCTGCTTTAACAGGCTGCATGCGGTCAGCATTCACAGGACGCTGGCAAAAAGCAGAGACATGCGGGCCGGTCTGATAGAAAATCTGTTTGGAGTGCTTACGGCTGTTATCGTAACCGTATCGATCAAATGGGTAGGAATACTGATTATCAACGCGCTGCTGATCTTACCGGCTGCCGCCAGCAGAAACATCTCGCAAAATCTGCGGGAATATCATTTTTTTTCCGTATTATTTTCGGTGTTTTCCGGAATTTTCGGACTGATAGTGTCATATTTTACAAATGTGGCTACCGGTCCGGTCATTGTGATTTTTGCTTCGGTAATTTATTTGATTACTTACTGCTATGGCAGCAGAATCCAATAGACAACCAGCGATAAGTAGTGTATACTATAGAAAGAGAACATATGCAGCAGGCAGGAGTTTTTGGGTTTGACTTTGCAGGAACGGTTGGAAAGAGGCATCTGTCTGAACCTGCTGTACAATCAGAGTATGCGTTAAAATAAGGTGAGGGAGAATGAGATTTAAGAGGATTAATATGGATACGGTGCGCTGCATTGTATCAGAGACAGAATTGATTGAAAATGGCCTGCAGATGGATGACTTTTTGCAGAATGACGGCAAGACAGAAGATTTTTTACGCAAAATCGTATCGATGGCAGAAGAAGAAGTCGGCTTCAAAGTACAGGGAGGTCCGTTATCCGTGCAGGTCGCAGTATTGCCAGAGCATTTGCTGGCACTGACATTTTCCGAACGACCGGACAGCAATATCCTGAATATTTTACAAAATTTAAAATCGGCAGTAGACAGTCTTTCAGGCATAGGGAACCGACTGGAGGAAAATGCACAGGAACAGAGCGCGCAGGATGAGGACACGCTGGTAGAAGGCTGTGACAAGCGGCTGTACATACTGGAATTTCCAAACATGGACCAGATTATTACATATGCAAAATCAATCGTACTGGAAGAACCGGTAGTCAGCAGCGTTTTTCGCATGCAGGAGCGCGGAGCGTCCAATTATTATCTGCTGATCGAACGAAACGGACTGGGCGACAAAGAAATCTGCCGGGTGATCAGCGCTTCTGTAGAATTTATGAAAGACGCTTCAGCGGATATACATAAAGCGGCTTATCTGGCAGAGCATGGCACCTGTGTCTTAAAGAAAGACGCGCTGGAGATTTTACAGAAACTGTAGCAGGCGGCAGATGATAAACACAAATCGTGTGTAACAGATGTCAGATTTATCGTATGGGATAAAACGAAACGGGCGGAGAGCGGGATAGTTCTCCGCCTGATTTTATAATGATTTTATATTATTTTATAAATAAAAAGTCATTTGAGGAATAATGGAGAATATGTGAATGAGGATTCAAATAAAAAATGTAGGCCAGATTGAAGATGCGGCAGTTGAATTAGATGGAATTACGGTCATTGCGGGAGAAAATAATACAGGGAAGAGTACGATTGGAAAAACGGTCTTTGCATTGCTGCGGGAAATGGATGAGTGGAAAGAAATATATTTTTCCATGTGTGCGGAGAATATAAAAAAAGTATTAGAGAATCGGAGTCAGCTGCTCGAAGAGTTTTGTCTGAACCATACAGATGCGCGCAGACGCAGGACAAATAGGGCCAATCAGCTGATGAATGAGTATTGCTGCGACGGCAATTTTATTATTTCTATTGAGGATCATCAGATTGTAGGAGATCATAAAGTATATGACTGGCTGAATGAGTATTGTAAAGGGTATGTTGCGCTGTACAGGAAAAATGATATAGAGGATCTGATCAGCCGATATCGGTCATATTTTAATGACTGGATAGAGGATGCGGTTCGGGAACTGGATCAGATCGAACTGGAGGAAACTACTCTTCAGGCTGAATTTATTAAAATGTCCTTCTCTTCCTGTTTTCGGGGACAGTACATGAAGCAGGGAAAAGAATATAGTCAGATTTTATTTGAAAATGAGGAGAGAGAGGCCTTTTTAAAACTGACCGATACAGATTCCCAGCTGTCTGCGCCAGTCCGATTTGAATCCGGAGTATATTTTGTAGAGTCTCCTAAGACTTTTGATGAGATCGGTCTGAATGGCATCGCACCGGAAGCTCTTAAGATGTTGCTGATTCCAAATACTCTTAATGCGGATGTCAGAAAAAGAAGTATGGTCCGGTATTCAGGATTTGATTTTAACAGATTAAATTTATATAAAACTCCGAAAGAAGCAGAAGACATTCTCGTTATGTTGAGAAAGGAAATGAACGGACAGGCAGATGTTTTTGGAAAAGAAGGAATTAAGTTTAAGGAAAACGATTCGAAAGGAGCTTTTTATCCGCAAAATGTATCTACGGGCGTCAAGGCGCTTGCTTTATTCGAATATATTGTCAGAATGGGAGTAATAAAGAAAAAGGACATCTTAATATTTGATGAACCGGAAATCAATCTTCACCCGCAATGGCAGATTGTATATGCAAGGGCACTTGTGCTTCTTCAAAAAGCATATCAGCTGACTCTTATTATTACAACCCACAGTCCGTATTTTTTACGTGCGATTGAGTGCTTTACAGATAAATATGAAAGTATGGAACAGCTGAACGTATACTATGTCTCGAAAGATGAAGAAAATAATCATAGTATACAAAATATGATGAAGCATGAATATGGAATGACAGAATTGTATGAGATATTATCAGATGCATTTGACGATCTGCAGGAAGAGATCGATGGACAATATGGAGTTGACGACGAACAATAACGTCCATGGATCTGCAGAAAGAAACGAACGATACAATCATGGGGAGGAAGATCAAAATTAGTATCCGATTAGAAGAACTGCTTAATAAACAGGAATTGTCAGAATATGAAGATGAAAAAATTAATTCCAACTTTTATTTGATTTCGCTGCCGACTGCATTAAGGAAATTGAAATCGATGGAAGGAAGTAAAGATTACGATGAGAAAAAAATGAAAAACGAATGGCTGAGTGAAATCTGCCCAATGAGTCGGAAAATAAGCGCGATTTCATTTGATCAGTTAAAAATGAAAGTTAAGCCGGACAGTTGTTCCTGTGACGGATTTTTATATCATGCAGGAGAGCAGACGGATAAGCTCAGCATTTTGTTTGAGATGAAAAATATCAATAGAAGCGATATGGTCAGAATGCTATTATCAAAGAAAGATTCTATTTTAGATAAAGTGAGGGACAGTGTGGTATTACTGAGAGATGAAATCGATTTTAGCGGCGCTTTCACCGGGCAGGAGCTGGTCGAACATACGCACCTGTTATTGATTTACGGAGGAAAGGCTGACTCCGTATCTGAAGCCTCGTTGGGAATTGGAAAAAAACAGATTGTCAAAAGAGATGCAAACGGACGACAGGTGAAAGCCGCCAGACTGCCAGTAAAAGATCAGCACAAATATGAATCTAAAAAAGGAGAAAAAGAACTGTTTCAAAGATTCAGTGATGAATTACGCGGAAGAGGACTGGTTTCCTGTAAAAAAGGATACTTTGGGATTCCGGTGAAAGATCCGAAATGGGAAAAGCAGAGCGGACAAAAGATGCTTTCATTTACCATGCTGTCAAAAGAAGATTTACGGAAAGTGATAGAAGATATTAGATTTTTTGAAAACTGGGACTGGGGCGTTTATCGTACATACATGCAGCAGTAATCCCTGAAGACTTTCGAGTTCTTAAATAATTATATTTTCATTAAATTATTCAAAAAAGGGAAGAAGCCATTGGCTCCTTCCCTTTTAAGCATGGCACGCATTCCGTCCTTTCCGGCCGGTGTATCAGACTGCATGCCGTTCTTATTACATAGATTAGAAGTCTGTCAGATCTGCTTTCCGTTTCTCTAAAAATGCGGTCATACCTTCCTGCTTGTCATGTGTAGAACAGGTAACGCCGAACAGATTTGCTTCCATTTCTACAGCGTTTTTGATATCCATGTCATAACCGTTGTTGATGGCAGCTTTTGCGATGGATACGGCATAGCTTGCCTTGGATGCGATCTTTTCAGCCATAGCCTTTGCTGCAGGCATTAATTCTTCTGTAGATACGACTTTGTTTACAAGTCCGATGCGGTATGCTTCTTCTGCGTTGATGTTATCGCAGGTGAAGATCATTTCTTTTGCACGGCCCATGCCGACCAGACGGGCAAGACGCTGTGTACCGCCAAAGCCAGGGATAATTCCAAGACCGCATTCCGGCTGTGCGAATGTAGCGTTGTCAGAAGCGATGCGGATATCGCATGCCATGCAGATCTCACATCCGCCGCCAAGTGCGAAACCGTTTACAGCAGCGATGGTTACCTGACGCATATTCATCAGTTTGAAGAATGGCGCGGATGCTCTCATACCAAACGCACGCGCTTCTGCTGCGGTGAAGTTTACCATCTCAGCAATATCAGCGCCTGCTACGAAGGATTTGAACGCATTGCCTTTTTTGTCCGGGCCGCCGGTTAAGATTACGACTTTTACGTCGTCTCTTGCTTCGATTTCCGTTAAAACAGTATTTAACTCGTCAAGAGTTTCGCTGTTTAATGCATTTAATGCTGCAGGTCTTGAGATCGTAAGAACCGCGATCTGATTTTCAACTTCGAGTTTTAAGTTGTTCATTGTTTGTTTCCTCCTAGAAATATGTAATTAAGATGCTTCATACTAATAATTTATAACTTTGTTAAACATATGTCAATAAAAATGCATGAACATACCGGTATTTTTTGGGATACCTGCGTACTATATTGCATGGGGCTTATTTTATAGTAGAGAGATATGTAACAGGAAGAGATCCGGACTGTTACGCAAACAGGGTCATAACAGTGGCATTTAGAAAGGGATGGAACATGAAAATTGAAAATTGCTTAAAAAGATGGAAGTCTGCGGCGCTGCTCGGGATGTTTATTACCGTTTTGCTGTTTCCGGCACATTCCGTGCAGGCGCAACAGGCACAGATGGACGCGGTAGTATCGGCGGCGGCACAGATTTTATACCATAATGAAGGCAGTTATAATTCCGTCAATCCGAATGATAACGGAGCTGTATCGATCGGTAAGCTGCAGTGGCATGGATGGAGAGCGCTGGCGCTGCTTCGTACGATTACGCAGGCAGATGAACAGCAGGCGCAGGAACTGCTGGGCAATACGCTTTATCAGGAAATTATATCTACGACAGATACGACAAAATGGAGTACGAGGAAATTAACGTCAAAAGAAGCGGCGGCAGTGAAAAAACTGCTGGCTACTGAACAAAGCAAGCAGGCGCAGGACGTACTTGCAGTCAGGGATATTACGGATTATATCAGTCAGGGACAGCGGCTGGGCATTACGAACGAGCCGGCGCTCGTATATTTTGCGGATCTGGCAAACCAGGGAGGTTCCGGAGCAGCCGGACGGGTAGCGGCATCTGCAGGCAAATTTGCAGGCGGCTATGAAGCGGTCACGCTCAATGAACTGCATCAGGCTGCTGTCTGTGACTCTGTCATGGGTTATAGCGCATATCTCAATCGCAGGTTTGAAACGTATCAGTATGCGGCCGGACTGGGATGGGCGTACTGCGCCGCCGCAGATTCTTATATTCCATACGATTATGTGTCGGCAAGGGACAAGGGAACGGCGTGGGTACAGCGGGCGCTGAATACGAGTATGAAAGCCGGACTGGTCGTTACAAATACATACGATGACGCGACAAAAGCCGCCGTTACCAGGTTTCAGACAGAACAAAAGCTCACAGTCGACGGCTACGCAGGGAAAGATACGATTGTAAAGCTGATCCGGACGGTGTTTCAAACAAATGCTGACGCACCGAATCCGCAGCCGCCGGCAACAAATCCGGATGTAACCGTGCCAGATCCGCAGCCGCCGATCGTGCAGGAGCCAGAGGAACCAGCGCCGGATTTTCAGCCGCCGATTGTGCAGGAACCGGAAGTACCTGACGTAAAGCCGCTGGAAAAGACGGTGCTGACAACGTCCAAAAAAAGTTATGCGCTGAATGATACGCAGGGCAGCTTTTCTCTGGAAGTGACAAGCTCGCATGCGCAGGAGCCGCTTACTTATCGTTCGTCAGAAAGTGCCATACTGACCGTAGACGATCAGGGTATGGTTAAGATACTTGGCGCCGGTGAGGCGGAAATCATTGTCAGACAGAGACAGACAGATACCCATGAGGCGGCAGAGCTGGTTGTTCCGGTTACCGTGTATTCCACAAATCCGGCAGATTATCCAAAGCCAGCAGGCGCTCTTTATGCAGAAAAGAATATGAAAAAGCAGCATGTACAGTGGCTGCAGGCGGCGTTAATCTCACTGGATGGAGCAAACCTGACGGTAAATGGCAGCTGGACAAAAACGATGACAAAAACGGTGACTGCATTTCAGAAAAAATGCGGGATTGTAGCGGACGGCATTGTCGGCGATCAGACACAGGATATGCTCAGGCAAATGCTGGCGGTGAAAGAGAAAAAACCAGAAGCGACGATAAAATGCAATGCCAGCGGAAATACGCTGAGCTGGAAAAAATATACGAAAGCAGACCGGGTCTATATCTATCGAAAAGAAAAAGGCGGCGCATACCAAAGAATCAAAACGCTGACAAATATGAAAAAGACCAGCTTTCAGGATCAGTCGGCAAAAAAAGGGGCAACTTATTACTATGTGATAAGATATGCGCTGAAACAAAATAAAGTGCTTGTAAAAAGTCCGGCTTCAAAAGGAGTGACCGGCGTACGCAGGTAAAAACAGGGAGTACAGGTATGCTCAAAGATTATCCGATCAGACAATTAGTGAGACCATTGCTGGAGTGGTACCCGGATCATGCGAGGGTTCTGCCATGGAGGGAACAGCCGGAACCATACCGGGTATGGGTATCTGAGATTATGCTTCAGCAGACGAGAGTAGAGGCGGTAAAACCTTATTTTGAACGTTTTATGCAGGCTTTGCCGGATGTGGCAGCGCTTGCAGACTGCCCTGAAGAGCGGCTTTTGAAATTATGGGAGGGGCTTGGATATTATAACCGGGCGCGAAATATGCAGGCTGCTGCCCGTACGGTAATGCAGGACTATGAGGGGGTGCTTCCGGCGGACTATGAAGCGCTGCTAAAGCTGAAAGGGATCGGACACTATACGGCAGGCGCGATTGCGTCGATCGCATATGGGATACCGGTCCCTGCGGTAGACGGTAATGTGCTGCGGATACTGATGCGTGTTTCAGAGGATGACTCGGATATTGGAAAGCAGTCGGTAAAAAGTGAGGCAGAGAGGCTGCTGTGGCCTGTCATACCAAAGGATCAGGCAGCTATGTTCACACAGGCGACGATGGAGCTGGGGGCGACGGTATGCGTGCCGAATGGGGAGCCTAAATGCAGGGAATGTCCCTGGCAGCCGTATTGTCTGGCTTTTAGACATGGTACCTATGATCGCCTGCCGTATAAAAATAAAACGAAGCCAAGAAAGATCGAAGAAAAAACGGTGCTTGTGATTCGGGATGGAGAAAAAGTACTGCTGCACCGCCGGCCGCGGCAGGGGCTGCTGGCCGGCATGTACGAGTTTCCCAATCTGGAAGGACATCTGACCAGAGAAGAAGTTACCAGATATGTAGAAGGGATGGAGCTGCTGCCGCTGAAAATCGAACCTTTGGAGGAGGCCAGACATATTTTTTCTCATATTGAATGGCAGATGACCGGCTATATGATCCGTGTCGCACAGCTGGATGATCTGACAGAGCATAAAACAGGCTACGTTTTTGCCGAAGCGGAAGTCTCTGAGGAAAAGTATGCGATTCCGTCGGCATTTGCAAGATACACAAAATATATGAATATTCGTCTGGGAATTTCAAAAGATAAAAAATAAATGACGTTTTCATAAGGGGAAGCCGGTGTTAGGGGACACCGGCTTTATATGAAAAAGAAAATAAGTAATTAGCTTTGGGAGGAACCCTGCCATGCGGCAGGGCAACGCGGTTTCTGCGATTTGGCATTCCTGCGTTTAAAATATGAAAATGATTATTAATTAGTGATTGATGTGTTGTATCAACTGTATTTATCATAAAGGTAATTTGTGAAATCCGTATGTGAAAGAAATGAGGATATTGTAAATAAAATATGAACTTTTTTATATTTCTCTGCCGGAGGGAGAATCTTTTCAAACAGATATGCAAAAATACTGGCATTTTACGTGAAATTGTGTATAATCAAGTTTGAACGGAAAAACAGGCGGCGGTCAGACAGACGGATCTGTCTGATCGTCTGCAATTATAATGAGGAAGGAGAAAGCAGCAGGAAGTGATGTACAACAGTATTGTAATTGGATCTGGCATTGCGGGAAGCGTGGTGGCCAGACAGCTTGCAGAAAAAGGAGGCCATAAAGTACTGGTTGTGGAAAAGCGTGACCATATCGGCGGCAATTGCTATGACAGGCTGGATGCGTATGGGATTCTGGTACATGAATACGGACCGCATATTTTTCATACAAATATGGAAGATGTATTTGCTTATCTGTCCCGTTTCACAGAATGGACACTATATGAAAATGGACATCAGGTAGTCGCGGATGTCAATGGGAGTCTGATTCCGATTCCGTTTAATTTAAATACGCTGCACTGTGTCTATGACAGCAGTATGGCGGACGAACTGGAGAAAAAATTAATTCACGCTTACGGAAAGGGCAGCTCCGTTGCGATTATGAAGCTGCGGGAAAATCCGGATCCACAGATACAGGCGATTGCGCAGTATGTCTACGAAAATATTTTTTTGCAGTATACGATGAAGCAGTGGGGGCAGACGCCCGAGGAAATCGACCCGGCGGTAACAGGCAGGGTTCCGGTGCTGATTTCCTATGATAACCGTTATTTTCAGGATAAATATCAGGGCGTGCCAAAGAACGGCTATACCGAATTGTTTACAAGAATGCTGGATCATGAAAATATTTCCGTACAGACAGGCACAGACGCGAAAGAGATTCTGGATTTTCAGGATCATGCCATTCTGCTGGGAGGACAGGCATTTACAGGAAACGTAATTTTTACCGGGGCGCTGGATGAGCTGTATGACTGTCGATATGGAAGACTGCCTTACCGGTCGCTGCGATTTGAGTTTGCGCACTTTGCGCAGGAGGATTTTCAGAACGGACATAGTGTGGTCAACTATACGGTTAGCGAAGAATTTACCCGTATTACGGAATTTAAACATCTGACAAGACAAAAGGATGCGGAAGGTACGACGATTATCAGAGAATATCCGTTTGCCTATACCGGAGCGCCGGGAGAGATTCCGTATTATGCGATCATGAATGCGGAAAACGAAGCACAATATCAAAAATATAAACAACTAACAAAGCAGTATGCGAATATGTATCTGCTGGGCAGACTGGCGGAGTATCAGTATTACAATATCGATGCGATGACGAAGAAAGCGCTGGATCTGGCAGATCAGCTGACTGGTTGTTAGAGGAGAGCAGGATGAAACTATTATCAATTACAATACCATGTTATAACTCTCAGGATTATATGGAACGCTGTATCCATTCCCTGCTGCCTGGCGGGGATGATGTGGAAATTCTGGTTGTGGACGACGGTTCCAGGGATATGACGCCTGAGATTGCAGATGCATATGAAAAACGGTATCCGAATATCGTAAAAGCCATTCATCAGGAAAACGGAGGGCATGGAGCGGCGGTGAACGCCGGATTAAAAAACGCAAGCGGATTATTTTTCAAAGTTGTAGACAGCGACGACTGGGTAGACGCTGACGCTTATAAAAAAATACTGGATACGCTCAGGGAAATTGCAGGCTCTGATCAGACGCTGGATATGCTGATCTCCAATTTTGTATATGAAAAAGAAGGGGCGAAGCATAAAAAGGTTATGAAGTATACGTCTGCGCTGGTACAGAACAGAATGTTTACCTGGAGCGACGTGCGTCATATGCGAAAGGGGCAGTATCTTTTGATGCACTCTGTCATCTACCGGACAAAGCTGCTGCGTGACTGCGGACTGGAACTGCCGAGGCATACGTTTTATGTAGATAATCTGTATGTGTATATTCCGTTGCCATACGTAAAGACGATGTATTATCTGGACGTTGATTTTTACCGGTATTACATTGGACGTGAAGACCAGTCGGTAAACGAGACGATCATGATTCAGAGGATCGATCAGCAGATCAAGGTGAATAAAATGATGATCGACGCTTATGACCTTTGGAAAATAACAAACAAAAAGCAGCGGAAATACATGTTCAATTACCTGGAAATCATTACCGTAATTTCTACGGTACTGCTGATCCGTTCAGGTACGAAAGAGAATCTGGAGAAAAAGAGAGAGTTGTGGAGTTATATCAGGCAGGCGGATCTTCGTCTGTTCCATCATCTTCGTAATGGGATCATGGGGAATACAATGAATCTTCCAGGAAGGAGCGGGAGGAGAATATCGATTGCGGCATATAAGATTGCACAGAAAGTAGTAGGATTTAATTAGGGGGCATCTGTAAATATGAGAGCAGAACGTGATATTGCATTATGCGCAGTTGCTGATGCAGGGATCAAATCAAAAGTAATGAACGCTATGATACAAAAGAGGATTCCATATGCGGAAGAGTGGCACAAGGTGCCGCTATTGCGCAGGAGGAAGTACGAAGGGGCGAAGGAAGTGTGTATTATTGTTACGCACCATGACCAGGCGGATCAGGCGAAAGCACAGATACAGGCAATGGACGACGTCGTCAGCAGTCGGGTGTATTTTGATTTGAAGGGACTCACATAAAAGCTGTCATGAAAAGATGTAACAATAAGCAGCAGAAAGAAAAAGAGAGGTGTCTGGAAAATGCTGGTCTTAAATGCAAATCAGGAACAGAAACGCGTATTTCACGACCTGATACAACAGATCGATACGCAGGTTGTTTGGAATGGACGCTTTATCATGATGGGTGACCGTCTGATATTGGAAGGAATTGTACGTTCCCTGGTTTTACATCTGGATATTCAGCAGGCAGAAGTGAAGCTGGCAGATCTGCCGACGGAGGATGAAAAAGAGCTGGAGATTACAGGGTATCCGGGAGTGCAGGACCTGATTACGGCTGCCGTTTATGCCTTTCAAAAATGGGGAATATTGGATTGTTTTCAGGTGCAGCAGGATGTGAAGCAGTTAGAGCAGCTTTTCGCAGAAATACTTGGCAGATATCAGCTGGATATCGTATTTACAGACGAGAATATGGAATTTTACCGTTCAGGGATGCGTATCACATATGAGGATGCGGCAGAAACAATACTTGCCGATACACAGGCAGCAGAAAAGCCGATGCTAAAGCTGCCTGTTATTTGCAGTCAGAATCGGGTTCATAAGACGGTAAAAGTGGGCGCGGTAAAACAGTCAGGCAGTCAGGACGCGTTGGCTGGCGCGGAACAAAACAAAAAAGCGGACGCGGTAAAACAGTCGGGCATTCAGGATACGACGGCGGCCGAGGCACATGACAGCGAGGCGGCCGCGCAGAAAATTGAGAAATACCATGCGAGAATCGGTGTTTTGGACCGCTTATCAGTTATGCAGAAAAAGGCGCTTGTTCGGGATATTCGCTGCGACAGTCTGCTGAATGACAGTCAAAAAGCAGAATTATACGATCCGATTCAGGATTATGAATATCAGGAACGAATGCATAAAATAGAAGAAGAACTGCAGAATCAGAAATATGCAAATTATGCGCATACACAGAAAATGATGCGCAGGGCCGATAAGGAAGAATGGCTGTTTGAGACATCGAAGGCTGCTGTGATGGACCGGCTAAAGACGCTGTGTCTGGAATATGGCAGGCAGGAAGTCCGGGCGATTATGGAACAGACGCCTGCACATGTAGAGCGGGCAGAATACAGCGAATTAATGGAGAAGCTGGCTCCGTACGAAGAGATCGATACTGACGAATATAAGGAAACGCTTCGAAAAATGCGGGAAACGCTGGAAATCAAAGAGATCAGTAATATGCTTACGCAGTCGCAGAAAAAAAGTCGAAAAGATTTTGTGCAGCTGCTTTATCGTATGGAAGAACAGCATTTTGCAAAGGAGAACGCAGCTCCTTATGTCGAGCGCATTTTGGACTGGATTGGAGAATTTGATCAGGCAAGATTAAATAAACTGTTGTCAAATATACGATCGATGGATTTTGAAACAGCGGCTTCGCTATATGAGATGATTGCGCAGGAGAGCTTTTTGCCAAAAGCAAGGGCAGCGGCGCTGACGGTAGTTTCCAGCCGGCTGGAGGAGATTTGTCTGGGCGAGTGCAGGATTTTGGTGCATGCACTGAAAAAGAGCATGTCTGGAGTGATTCGGGAAAATCCTGCACATTATTTTTATCCGGCGGAACAGATGCTGCAAAAAACGGTAAAGCCGGAAGAAATAAAGACGATCGACAACGCGGTGTCTGCTTATGCTGAGAAAAAGGGAATTTTTGAATATCCGATTTTTATAGCAGATACCTCGAAGGAACAAAACGGCCGGGATGGTATGCTGCTGACGCCAGAGCATTTGTTTTACAGTACCAGACTAAGCAGTTACCGGATCAAAGTGCCGGCAATTCGTTCGGTTTACGTGTCCGCGGGGCTGCTTAATCACAAGTCGCTGATTGCGGAAGAGAGGAACGGAACCAGACACAAACTTCCGTATGTGACAGATACGGAACAACTGCAGGATTGGGCGAAGGTACTGGAACAGTTTATCCGTATGCTTCAGGCGCGGCCGGTAAGCGAAAAACTGACCTATGACGCATTGCTGGAGTACAATACGATGAGCTGTGTCCGCTGCGGATGCGTGTATCGGCAGGGCGTCGTCTGTCCGGAATGCGGACTTCGTCGTCTGGGATAGCATGTGTCTGCAGCTAAGAAAATAACGAACACACGGTCTGGTGATTTCAATGAAAATGAGGGAATTCCTATGAACAGTCAAAAAATGAAACAGGTAAATGAACCGGTCATACGTTTAAACAACGTGCATTCGATCGGTATTATTGGCGACCCGGGGTGCGAAGGTCTGGGTACTTATAATATGAAAGTATATGCCGGCGCCCTGGAAGAAACAGGTATGGACGATCTGACGCTGATCGTTGGAGATCTGGTTCCGGCCGGAACCAGACATTATTATGAGCTGATAAGGCAAATGACCGGGGTTCTGGCTCAAAATGATATCTATACGCTGAGAGGAAACCATGATACAGGAGCGTATACAGAATATTTCGGTCTGAAAAATTATGCGCTGTTATGCGAGCGATTTGCAGTAGTCGTTCTTGATAACGCTGCGCGTACGTTTGAAGAAGAAGGACTTAAGATCCTGTCAGAGGTTCTTTCCATGGAAGAAGTGCAGCAGGTCATTGTGGCGTTTCATATTCCGGTTCCGAATCATTTTATTTTAAATTGTGTGTCTGAGGAGGAATTTTCGAGACTGCAAAGAGCCTATGAGCCATGGAAGGAAAAAGTGAAATATCTGGTCTGCGGTCATGTGCATTCCCGGTTTGAAGATCAGGTCGACGGAATTCCGCTGATCTGTACCGGCGGCGGAGGCGCGATGATCGAGGATGTGTCTAAGGAAATCCGCTCCAGCGACGTGGAACATCATGTAGTGCATTTTTATGAAAAAAACGGGCAGCTGGGGTATCGGATCGCGAATCTGCCGGAAGATTGCTACAGTCGTGAGCGCAGGGACGGGATATTAAATCAGAAGCTGCAGGAAACCGTTCAGGGGGAGCTGATGGCGCATTTGAAATATCTGATGTTTGCAGAACGTGCAAAGCGAAGAGGGATGGATCAGATTGCAAATCTCTTTCAGGCGCTTGCGGCATCAGAGTATTATCATGCACGCAACTTTTATTCGGTGCTGGAACGTCCGGCAGCTTTTTTGGAATCAGTACCATCTTTTATTCCGGGAGAGAAATTCGAATACGAGAAAATGTATCAGATGCTCGGGGATTATGCAAAAGAACATCGTTATCCGCTGGCAGAACAGGCGTTCTCGGCAGCGTCTGCAGCAGAGAAAGAGCATGCGGCTCTTTTAACAAAAGCGGCGGATATGGAGACGTTCGCAGAAGATGCCGTGTACGTCTGCCCGATTTGCGGCTATGTAATGACCAGTGCGTCTGCAGCGGACCGTTGTCCGGTCTGCGGCGGGCCGAAACATCAGTATGAAGTATATGAAATAAAATAATTAAAAGAAACAGACAGCTTGTTTACAGAAATGGAAACATGCAGGATAAATGATGCAGACAATACGTAGGAAAGCAGGTGGGAATATGCCAAATGGTACTGAAATTGTAAGAGATGCAATTTGGCAGTTTCAAAGGGTGCAAAGATGTATGATAGTTGCAAAAGAAGAAAATGCTGCAAGAACGTATTCTGAATTAAAAGCAGATTATTTGTCTTTGAAGGACATTCTGAATGTAGCAGGCGTCAATATGACGGATATTGATGTTATCAAAGAATAGTAACCTTTAGAAAACGTATGTAAATGACCTGTGGCGGCTGTGCCGGCTGATTCTTTGAGAGTGCCGGGCGCAGCTGCCGCAGGCGATGTCTATCTAAACAGATTTTTGTAGGAAAGCAGGCGTACATTAAAGATTCAGCTTTGCAAACGCATCCGCAAACGCATGATTAAGAGGCGCATCTGCTTCTTTTTTTATTTTATGCATATATTTAGACATGTCTTTTTTGGATACGCCGCCTCCGCTTTCTTTTTTGCGTTTTTCAAAAGCGGACAATTTTTCACGGTAGCCGCATACACAGGTAAAGCGCTGGTTTTCGCCTTCGCCGGACAGTTCCATTTTTTTGTGACACTGCGGGCAGCGGGCGTTTGTAATCCGGGCCAGTGTTTTGCGATAACCGCATGCCCGGTCCTGGCATACCAGCATGCGTCCGTTTTTATGGTTTACTTCCAGCATCAGCTTTCCGCAGGAAGGGCATTTTTTACGGGTCAGGTTGTCATGACGGTAGGTTTTGGAAGAGGCGGCAATATCCTGTACGATTTCTACGGTATAATTTCTGATTCTGGCTTCAAAATCTTTTTTGCGCGCTCTGCCTTTGGATATGTCTGCCAGCTGCTGTTCCCACTGTGCGGTCAGCTCAGGAGAAGTCAGACCGGCTGGCGCCAGTTCTAATATCTGTCTGCCTTTGGAAGTCAGATGGATATATTTGTCTCTTTTTTCGATCATAAAGCTGCCGAACAATTTCTCAATAATGTCTGCGCGTGTAGCCACGGTTCCAAGTCCGCCTGTTTCACCAAGCGTCTTTTTCAGGGACTGGTCCTGGCTGTCCATGTACGATGCAGGATTTTCCATAGCTGCGAGCAGTGTGGCTTCTGTAAACGGAAGGGGCGGTTTTGTCTGTCCTGTGCGGATGTTTCCTTCGGTAAAAAGTATATCCTGGCCTTTGACAAATTCAGGCAGATTTTCCTGGACAGGACTGTTCGCACCGGTATTTAAGTCATTGCTATCGTCGTATGCATCTTCCGGCGCCGGTTCGTCGGACAGTACGCCGGATTCTTTCTGAATCTGGCGGATTTCCTGCCAGCCCGGCTTTCGGATGGATGTCCCTTTTGCGGTAAAAAGCTCTCCCTTACAGGATACTAAAATTTCAGTCTGCTCGTATTCGCATGGAGGCAGCAGGACGGCAAGGAAGCGGGAGACGACCAGCTCGTAGATTCTGCGTTCGCCATATTCCAGGTCGCTAAGACGGATGCCCTGTTCGGTCGGGATAATCGCATGATGGTCGGACACTTTTTTATCATCTACAAAAGACCTGTTTCCTTTGACCGGAGCTTTTAAAAGCTGGCTGCAGATTCGGCTGTAGCTGCCCACGCGGCATGCGCGGATACGGTCGGGCAGAGTTTCGACAATATCTTCGGTCAGATATCTGGAATCGGTTCTTGGATAGGTCACTGCTTTGTGCCGTTCGTAAAGGCGCTGCATATAATCCAGCGTCTGTTTTGCGGAAAAGCCGAACAGCTGGTTTGCATGCTGCTGCAGGCTTGTGAGGTCATACAGCTGCGGCGCGTAGGTTTTGTGCAGCTTCTTTCGGATTTCTGTTATGGTTCCGGTGCTGTTTGTGACTTTTTCCTGAATCTGGCGGATCGTTTTTTCTGAAAAAGTGCAGGCGCTGTTTTCTTTGGATTTCCAGTTCCAGAATATGCCGTCTGCCCTGAATATTAAATGATAGTATGTTTTGGGTTCAAATGAACGGATCCGGGCTTCACGCTGGGCGATAATGGCAAGCGTCGGCGTCTGCACCCTGCCGCAGGCCAGCTGTGCGTTGTGTTTTACG
>OFHA01000384.1_pt1 | contig 39474 bp, 34 predicted proteins | sample 1521891 | NCBI WGS metagenome assembly OFHA01 (sample SAMEA3504089, study PRJEB24116) | mouse gut metagenome | biome: mouse gut; feature: mouse-associated habitat; material: faeces | place: Denmark | collected 2011
CTATTAAGCGTATTGCTTAACCTGATTCATTTCATATTTTGAGATAGGCTTTTGTCTTTTGAGACGAAGTTCTGCTTTATTGTGCCTTTATAAGACACTTTTTGTTTTTTCTTGATTTTCTTTGCTATTTCGTCTTTTTATTTTTTGAGTTTTGCTCATCTCTATATATAATTTATGGTATCATTTCAACATTATTCCATACAGCCTCATGTCTTTCTATTTCTATATCTGAAATCCATTGATTTAATTCATCTGTAAATACTTTTTGTTTCATAGCTGTTGTATATTCTGCTCTCATAATTTCCTTTAATTGAGCATCATCAGGAATAGATTTTTTATCAACACGAATAATAAAATACCCTTCTGTTGTAGAAATCGGTTCGCTAATTTGCCCTTGCTCTAAATTAAAATCCATATCAAAAGCAGAATCTAAACGATTTTTATATGTTTCCATAACACCGCTGTTTTGATTTTGTTGAGTATCTGATGGATACTCTTGTAGTAATGTTTGAAAATCTTCTCCTTCTTTTAATCGTTGTGATATTTGTTGTGCTGTTTGTTGGTCTGATACAAATATATTGCTTATAGTATATTCTGTGTATGCTGCTCTTTGTGATTCTTTGTTCTGCTCAAAATATGCATGAAATTCTGTTTCAGAGGGCTGATAATCTTTTGTTACAGCTTCTATCACTTTTTTATAAAGCAATGTATCTTCCATAATTTTATACATATCTTGGTCAGAAATAGAAATAATATTTTTTTGTTCTTCTGTCATAGAAGCAAGTTCTGCATCTCCATCTATTTTTGCTGAGGCTTTTTCTTCATCAGAAAGAGAAACTTGATATTTATTTGCTTTGTCTGATGTAACTTTTACATGAAGCATTGTAACAAAAGCTCTTTCTTTTACAACATCTTCTGCAGATTGTCCATCAAAATCTGTTTCCCATATGTCATCGCCACCAATAGCATTAAAATCTTTTGTTGCTTCATATAAATATAGCATATATTCTGATTTAGAAATCGCCTTACCATTGATTGTTGCAATAGTATCTTCTTTAGGAATCGGCTTGGAACAGCCAACTAGTGCAATCAATGATAAACAAAAAAGTATGACGAATATTGATTTTAAATTTTTCATGTATACACCTACTCCATAATATAGTGTATTATTTGTAATAGTGACAAATAGTAATATAACAATATTGATATTGTATTATCATTTTTATTATACACTAGAAAAATAAAAAATCCTAGCATTTCAATGATTGTAATAATATTTTAATATTGCTTAATATAGTACTTTCTTTTTCTTCCTTTTTCATCAGTATTGTAATATAAGGAGATGCACCAGCAGTAAAAAGATATTTCCCCTTTCCATTAGCAATTAGTGAAGTAATAAGTTCTGGCTCTATATTTGCATCTGCTTTTAACTGTAATAATATACTATTACTTTTTTGTGCAATAGAAAGTACACCCAAATCATGAGCATATGCTTTTAAAAGTACAACATCTAAAAGCGATTGCACACTTTTTGGTAAATTTCCATATCTATCTTCCAATTCTTCTTGTATATTATAATAATCTGATTGATTAGATATGACAGCAATTTTTTTATACATTTCCATTCTTTGTTGCTGGTTTTTAATATAAAAATCAGGAATATATGCATTAATGTTTAAATCTACAGTGGTTTCAAAATACTCCTGTTTTGGTTCTCCTTTCATATTTTGTATTTCTGATTCTAAAAGACGACAATACATATCATAGCCTATTGCCTCCATATGTCCATGTTGTTCTGCACCTAAAAGATTGCCTGCACCTCTGATTTCTAAATCTCTCATAGCAATTTTAAATCCAGAGCCAAATTCTGTAAATTCCCTTATTGTTTGCAATCGTTTTTCTGCTGTTTCCTGTAATACTTTATCCCTATGGTACATTAAATAGGCATAAGCCATTCTATTGGAACGACCTACGCGTCCCCTTAACTGATATAGCTGTGAAAGTCCCATACGGTCAGCATCTTGTATAATAATAGTATTGGTATTTGAAATATCAAGTCCTGTTTCTATAATGGTTGTGCATACCAAAACATCAATTTGTCCTTCTATAAATTCGGACATAATATTTTCTAGTTCTCTTTCTGTCATTTGACCATGTGCATAACTGATTTTTGCTTCAGGAACTAATTTTTGTAAACGTAATGTTTCTTCAGCAATGTTTTGTACACGATTAAATAAATAATATACCTGTCCACCTCTTGCTAGTTCTCTATGAATTGCCTCTTTTACAAATGCTGGATTGCTTTCTAATACATATGTTTGTATAGGATAGCGTTCTTGAGGAGGTTCTTCTAATATGCTCATATCACGAATACCAGAAAGACTCATGTGTAGTGTACGCGGAATAGGTGTCGCTGTTAATGTCAACACATTTACATTTTCACGAAAAGATTTTAATTTTTCTTTATGTCCTACACCAAAGCGCTGTTCTTCATCTATAATAATCAATCCTAAATCTTTAAAACAAATATCTTTTGATAAAATTCTATGTGTACCAATAACAATATCTATAATACCATTTTTTAAACCTTCCAATGTTTCTTTTTGCTGTTTTGGTGTACGAAAACGAGAAAGTAATCCTATTTTAATAGGATAGCCAGACATTCTTTGTAAAAATGTATTGTAATGCTGTTGTGCAAGTATAGTAGTGGGTACTAAATAAGCAACCTGTTTGCTGTCTTGTATTGCTTTAAAAGCAGCTCTTATTGCAACCTCTGTTTTACCATATCCTACATCACCACATATCAATCTATCCATTACTTTGCCATTTTCCATATCTCTTTTTACATCTTCAATGGCGTCTAATTGGTCTTCTGTTTCTTCAAAAGGGAACCCCTCTTCAAATTCTTTTTGCCATAGTGTGTCCTTAGAATATACAAAACCTTTTGCGTCTGCTCTTTTTGCATAGAGTGCTACTAAATCTTGTGCTAATATTTTGATAGCAGAACGTGCTTTTGTTTTTGCTTTACCCCATTCTTGTCCTCCTAATTTATTTAATTTAGGAGCAACACCATGACTACCAATGTATTTTTGTATTAAATTCATTTGATTAACGGGTACAAAAAGATTTCCACCATTTGCATAAGATATTTTCATATAATCTTTATTAATACCATCTACAATGATTTTTTCGAGTCCTTGAAAAATGCCAATACCATGATTATCATGCACAACATAATCACCCAACTTTAAATCTGTAAAGCTTTCTATTACAGCACCTTTTTTTTCTTTTTTACGTCTTTTTTTTGCCTTTACTTCTCCAAAAAATTCTTTATCAGAAAATACAGCAAAACCAATATCTTGATAAGAAAAGCCTTGTGTTAACCTGCCTGATGCTATCATAATACTACCTTTTGATAAAGAAGGTGCATTTTGCAATGTTTCACAAAAAAATGCAATAATATCTCTTTCTTGCAATTCCTTTACCATTCTTTCACAACGGGTATGTCCTCCTGCTAATATAATAATACGATAGTTTAATTTTTTTAACATAGTAATTTCATTGCAAAATAAATCAATTCTTTTTTGAAATGCAGGAGCAGATTTGACAGAAAAGAAAAAGGTATTTTTTACAGAAAAATAAGGCGCTTTTTGGGATATTGTTGTTATGAGAATTTCAGAAAAATGAGAAGCCTCTTTCAAAATATGAATATAATCAAAAAGAATATTTCCTTGTGTAGGAAGTATATAGCCCTTTTCTATACGCTCCTTCATGCTTTCGCTATATTCTGTAAAAATGGTATCCATATGCTGTTGTATTTTATCAGGTTCTTCAAAAAATAAAAGAGTATCTTTAGGTATATAACTTAAAAGACTGACTGTATTTTCATAAAAATAGTTTATATAATTATTGATGTTGTTATGGATTTGCCCATTTTTGAGTGCATATATTATCTGTTCTGTTGTTTCTTTTAATCGTTGTGCAGAATCTGTAAAACCATTTTTTTCAAATTTTTGTAATGTAGTTTGATATTCTTTTTCTATTTTTTGTACAGCAGTTTTTGCTAGTTCTTTATCAAATACCAATTCTCTCATAGGAAAAATGGATATACTTTTTATTTTTTGAGTAGAGCGTTGTGTATTGGTATTTACAAGACGTATGGAATCAATTTCATCGTCCCAGAGCTCAATACGAAATGTTTGTTCCGCTATGGGAGAATGAATGTCTATAATACCTCCTCTTATTGCAAACTGCCCTACCGATTCTACTAATTCTGTTCTTTCATATCCCATTAATAAAAGTTGCTCTAATAAATTTTTGCTGTCTACAATATCCCCTTCTTTTAATTCTAATATAAATGAAGAAAAAGTCTCTTTTGTAGGCATTTTGTCAAGTAATGCTTCTATAGAAAGTACAAGTATTGTTTGTTGACCAGTGATATAACGATTGAGTATAGAAAAGCGCTGACAAGTAATCGTTTGACTATGCACATCAGCACTATAAAAAAGTAAATCTTTTGCTGGATAAAAAAAGGTATCTTTACGAAAAAAAGAAAGATTTTCATAAATCTGTCTTGCTCTTAATTCACTATATGTTAGTATAACAGCAGGACGCTGCAAATGATGACAAATTCCAGCAATCATATGTGTCTGCTGAACATCAATCATACCAGAGGCAAGTATAGGAGTGTTATGATTGCGAATATTTTCAAGCATATGTTGATATTGCTGTAATTCTAATAGGGGTTCAAAAAGGGTATTCAAGAAATCACCTCGTTTGTATTAGAAGGTTTTGATTTTTTATTTTCTTTTTTTAATTTTTGATTTGTTTGATTCATTGCTTCAACAATACCTTTTGTTAAAAGTATTTCTATGGCATGGCTTGCTTTTTCTACACCGCTTAATATAAGGGGCTCATCATCTTTTGAAAACTTAGCGAGTACATAATCTGCTAAATCCCAACCATTTGGTTTTTCGCCAATACCTACTTTAATACGAATAAATGCATCTGTATTTAAATGTGCAATGATATTTTTGATACCATTGTGTCCTCCAGCACTTCCTTTTTCTCTAATACGTACACTACTGAGAGGAAGACTTGTATCATCATATATTACATAAAATTGTTCTATGGGAATTTTATAAAATTTTAGTATTTCTCTAATGCTTTCACCACTTAAATTCATATAGGTTTGTGGTTTTACAAGAAGTACTTTTTTACCTGCTATCACACCATCGCCTATGAGTGCCTTATGCTTAAATTTTGTTACATCAATATTATATTCTTTTGCTAACTGGTCAATAACCCAAAATCCTACATTATGTTTGGTTTTATCATATTCTTTACCAGGATTTCCTAATCCTGCAATTACAATCATATTTTTATCACCTCTGTTTTGTTGAAAAAATGGTAGTAACGATAATATACCCATAAAAATCCCCTTTTGTTATTGTAAATTTGTTATTTTTTATTATAACTGTTGTGAAAGAAAAAGCAAGGTATTTTCAAAGTATATATGATACCAAAAATGATTTATAAATAATACTATAAAATATTATTTTTGATTTCTATTAAACTATGTTTTTGCAGTTCATATAAATGAGAAGAAAGTATATTTGCTTCTTCTATATTATGCGTGATAACAATACAAATTTTATCAAGTAATTTTTTTTGTAAAAATGGTATGATTTTTTGTTTTCTTTCTATATCAATACCTGTAAAAGGTTCATCTAAAAGAAAAATATCTCCATTATAAACAAGTGCTTTTGCTAATGCAACACGACGTAACATACCACCACTAAGTTCATGAGGTAATTTTTTTTCTATATCAAATAAATCTAATTGCTCTAATGTATGCAAACAATACGCTTTATCTTTGCTTACAGTAAGCATATTATCCAATACAGTAAGCCAGGGAAAAAGTCTATTTTCTTGAAAAAGAAATGATATTTTTTTTGCATTATGTGTAATTGTACCATGCTGAGGTGTTAACAATCCACTTATGAGCTTTAAAAAAGTGGTTTTTCCACAGCCACTTTTACCTAATATGCAATAAATATCTTTTTCTATAAAAGAACAATAGAATTGTTGTAATATGATTTTATCATAATGAAATGTTACATTTTCAAATTGTAGTATTGCTTTTGTTTTCATATGAAATACCTATCCTTTTACTAATATGATATAATAATTTTAAAAAAATTTTTTCTAATAAAATACTAAATAATATAGCACATATTGTCCATACAAATAATTCTGCTGTTTCTAAATAAATTTTTGTTTCATAAATTTTTTTTCCTATGGAAATGTTGGGGGTACATATTACTTCTGCAGCTATGCCTGCTTTCCATGCCATGCCAATACCTGCATGACAAGCCGATATAAAATAAGGCATGACAGAAGGAATATATATATATCGACAGGTTTTAAAAGCAGAAAAACCATATACTTTTGCCATTTCCAGATATTGTTTTTCTGTTTGTTGTATACCAATACTAATGTTTATCCATATTAAAGGAAATACCATTAAAAAAGATATTACAACAGGTACAAAATCTGTTCGTATCCATAAAAGTACAATGATACTAAAAGAAGCAACAGGTGTTGCTTTCATTACGTGTATTGCTGGAGAAAAAAATTGATATAATATTTTATTATGATGACAAAGTACTGCAAATAAAATGCCTAACAAAACAGAAAATAAATATCCTATTAATATACGTATAAAAGAATGAAATATTGTAAACCAAAAAGATAATTTGAAACAAATATAAAAAAATGTTTTGACAACACTGATAGGAGAAGGTATCAGTATTTGCTTTTTTACAATGATAAATAAAATTTGCCAAAATAACAGCCATACAATCAGTATGGCTGTTTTGGAAATCAGCTTTTTATTTTGTGTAGTAAAAATCTTCATTAGGCAATGCGCCCCCTATGGATTTTGGATTTGCTTCAAATAATATTTGATAAAAACCTTGTAATGCATTTTTCATTTCATCATTAGCAATAAAAACAATATTACAATTAGGAATTGCTTTTTCAGCAGCAGTGGCAGAATCCATAATACCATATTTTTGTACTAATTCAGCAGCCTCACTAATATTGTTATTTATATAGTTGACAGATTCTTCATATTCCTTTAAAAAGTTTTCAAATGCATCTGTATTGTTTTGTATAAAATCTTTTCTTGCTACAATACAGCCCATAGCAAGCTGTGATGGCATTAATGAATTTGTTAGTTGTGTGGTATTCCATTCCTCTGTTAAATCAAGTGCTTGATGTATTGTATTGTCTTTGAGCAAAACAGCTGTAACATTAGGCTCTGGTAAAAGTGCAATGTTGACATCTCCAGATAATAAAGCAGTAGCAAGCTCTGCGTGTTCTGCCATATATTCTACTGTTACATTTTGAATATTGTTTTTTTGTAGAATATAATTTAAAACATATTCTGGAGTAGAGCCTTGTCCTGTAGCATAAATTGTTTTGCCTTCTAAATCAGAAACAGATTGTATTGTGTCACCACGTTCTAAAATATGTAAAACGCCTAATGTATTTATGGCAGCAATAGAGATTTCTTGCTCTGACTTGTTATAAACAGCAGCAGCCACATTGGTAGGTAATGCTGCAATATCGACACTACCATTTATCAGTTTTGCCATAACTTCATCTGGTGCAGAAGAAACTTCAAATGTATATTCATTTGATGAATTAGTAGAATCCATTAATTTTACAGCTCCAATGCCTGTTGGACCTTTTAATACAGCAACAGAAATAGCAGTGGTTTCTGCATTACTTGTAGGATTTGTTAGTGTTTCGGTATGAGAAGGTTCTTTTGAACAAGCTGTAATACTAAAAAGAAAAATAATTGCTAATAAAATACTTAAAATATTTTTTTGTTTGTTTCTCATAATTATTTCGCTGCTTAAAATATATAAAATTGATTGATTAAATAGTGTAGTTAAAATAGTTATGGATACTATTTTATACTGAATAAATTTATTTTTGCAGCTTCTCCTTTCATTTCGTTTTATATTGAATAAAAAATGAAGGAACTATTGCAGTTCCTCCATTTTCTATTATTGTATTACAATGAAGTGAACAACATTGCTATGTAATTATGCATTGTCATAATCTCTTTCCATATTGATAAGTGAAAGGTCAAAATCGCCTAATGCTTCTAAACTGTTTGCAGAAGTAGCAGATTTTCCATATTGTGTAACATCATTAATTCCTTTTGTTGTGTGACACATAGAAGAAGCACCACCAGTACAGCCGTTTTTACACGCCATACCTTCTATAAAGTTACCATTCAATTTACCAACAGAAGCAAGACGTAATGCTTTTGCACATTCATCTAAACCATTGCAGCGTACAGGGTGTATCTCAACATCAATATTTTGAATTTCTTTTGCCTGTACAACACCCTCTGTTACACCACCAGTTCTACCAAATACTCTGCCATAGTAAGAAGAATTTCCAAGAGGCATTTCTTCTAATGTACCAATATTGATATTTCTAGCATCTAATACAGATTGTAATTCTTCAAATGTTAATACAATATCAACAGCATCTTTAATATCATTTTGTTTAATTTCTACCTTTTTAGCTGTACAAGGACCTATAAATACAATTTTTGCATCTGGATGCTGATATTTAATCATTCTGGAAACAGCAACCATAGGAGAAACCGCAGTAGATACATGGGGCATCAACTGTGGATAATGACGTTTTACAAAGTCTACAAAGGCAGGACAACAAGAAGAAGTTTTCCAACCTTTTTCTTCTATTGTTTCCGCAAATTCTTTTGCTTCATAAAGAGAAACCATATCTGCACCAAGCGCAGCCTCTGCTATATCATAAAAACCTAAATTTTTAATAGCAGTAAATACCTGTCCGAGTTTATATTCTGGGAACTGACTGGCGATTGCTGGCGCAACAACAGCAAATACTTTATAACTAGTATTGTTCCAAGAATTTTTAATCAATGAAAGCGCATCTTTTATAAATGTTTTGTCTACAATCGCACCAAAAGGACACTGATATACACAAGAACCACAAGAAACACATTTTGTATGGTCAATTTCTGATTTACGATTGTCATCTACGGAAACCGCACTGACAGGACAGGCACGAACACAAGGACGTTTTACCTCACTTATGGCATTAAAAGGACAAACCTCTTTACATCTACCACATTCAATACAGATTTCTTGATTGATATAAGAACGATGGTTCACGATTGTAATAGCGTGCTTTGGACAAACTTCTTGACATTTGTGTCCTAAACAACCACGGCATGCCTCTGTTACAACAAAGCGGTCAATAGGACATTCATCACAAGCAGAATCTAAAACATTAATGACTCTATCATCTTTTGCTGGATTTAATGCAAGACTTACACGGTCTTCAATAATGTGACGCTCTTTATAAATACAGCAGCGGAATATTGCTTTTGGACCTGGTATAATGGATTTTGCAATATCTTGATAATATTCATCTTGTTCTGTGAGAGTACCTTGAAAGAAACGAGATGCAATTTCTTTGTTCACAAGATACTTAATATATTCTACATTACTATCAAAATGTTTCATAAAATTATACACTCCCTATTCTTTAATATTAAATGTTTAGACAAATAGTTATAAAAAAAAGTATTGTATAGGTGTATTATAAGGTATGTGCTAGATTCTGTCAAAGAAAAGCTGATATAATTTTGCAACAAAAAAACAGAGCCATATTTGTATGACTCTGTATAAATTTTATTGCTCCATTTGTTTACCCAAAAATCCAGCGGCGGATTGTGCTAATTTGCCTTCCAATTCACCCATTTTTTTATCTTGTGAAAGGAATATAACAGCACCCATGACATCGCCTTCTGATATAATTGGTGTGATAAGCTGATAATTATAATTTTCTGTTTCATTATCTTGTAGCATAGGGATAAAAGTATTTTCTTTTCTGTCTGCAATAACGGTAGTTCTTTGGTTGATGCATTGTTCCAATTCACCACTGATATGTTTTTCAAAAAACTCTTTTTTACTACCACCAGAAACAGCAATGATTTGGTCTTTATCTACAATGCAAGTAAGATGTCCAGCGGTTTGCGCTAATGACTCGGCATACTCACGAGCAAAAGCACCTAATTCTCCAATAGGGGAATATTTTTTTAATATGATTTCGCCTTCTCTGTCTGTAAATATTTCTAAGGGGTCGCCCTCTCTAATTCTCAATGTTCTTCTGATTTCTTTTGGTATTACAACTCTACCTAAGTCATCAATTCTTCTCACAATGCCTGTTGCTTTCATGATAATTTCCTCCTATTTTATAACGGCAGTAAATCACCGCTTTTTTTGTATTATATTTTTTGACAATAGTATTTGTAAAACTGCAAAATTTATACAAAATTTATGATATGGATTTTTTTGGAAAAAATAAAAAAGTGCTTTACGATTAGTAAGCACTTTACAATACAATATAAAAATGATATAATTTATTTAACGAAGTAGATGACCGTTACCCACTATGAGTAGGGTATGCCTTATCTCCTTTGGATAATGGGTTAAAAAAACTACCCCCATATACCGCCTAAGATAATGATGGGGTGCCGTTTTTTTACATTACTTTCTTTTGATTAGTACTATAATAAGAGAAAGCAACGCAATGAGTGTACTAAATACATTTAACATCAGCCCTGCTGATGTGAGCATTAAAAATAATACTTCATATGTACTCATACGCACCGCCTCCTTCCTTCGTCAAAGGAGGCAAAACAAACCCATCACGGTCATCTTATTCTTATAATAGCACAATGATATACAAATTACAACAAAAAGCAAGGACATTTCTTTATGGAATGTCCTTTTTTTACTTTACTTGTGTTCGCAAAGTATAAAGTTTTTTGTCAAACTTTTTAGGGAGAAAGTTTGTGGGTGTGGGTGAAGCCCGCAAATAAAATAATATTGTTCTGTTAAGAAATTGAGACGTTGCATTAAACTCCAACAACTTCCCCTAAAGTTGGACAAAAATTTTAAAAGGAAAAGTTCGTTTTACATTAATAAAGGAAGAAAGACACAAAAACATTACAAAAGTTACAGCAAGTTTACAGTTATGTTACAATATAAGCAAAACTATTGCACAGAAAAAAGGTATCGGTTATAATGTGTTCAGCAAAGGGGAAAACAAGCCAAATGCTAACAGACTGTATACCGGGGGGCGTCGGAAGTACGCCAAGTGCAAAATAGGATTTGAAATATTACAGTACTGTTACACTTAGTTGATAAGTATTGACGAAAAAAAACAACAATGCTATAATTCAACTTGTATCAAGGGGCTACCCTTTGAGAGGGGCTTGGTAAGAAAGCCTAGTTTAAAAATACTCTACACGAAAACAACAAACAAATGGTTTTATAATTAAAAGGAGGAACTAACGACATGAAAAAGTTTATTTCATTTGCTTTAGCAGCTTCTATGGCACTCAGCATGGTACCTGCTACAGCATTTGCAGCAAGTGATTTGACAGCTTCTCACTCTAACATAAGAGTAACAGCTAACACAGAATTTTATCCTAAAAAAGTAGCAGACGCAGACGCAAGTTTGACAACAAGAGAAGTACCATACATTTTGCTGGAAGCAACAACAGATTTTAAATATGATGAACAAACATTTGAATTGGCATTAGAAAATGCTGAATGGTTAGAAAGAAAAGACGATGGTGACATATTATTCGTTGAAACAGATGAATATATGACAGGCGATGACGGTGTTAAATTTAAACCAGCAGGTTCTACAACAACAGACCCTGGCACAACACCTACACCAACACCAGGCGCACCAACTGTACAACAAGCTGAAACAGCTTACAAAAAAGCAGCAAAGAGTTTAGTAGAAGCACGTGAAGCATATGAGGAAGCAGTAAAAGGCAATTCACAGTATGTTAATGCAAAAAATGCATATGATGAGGCAAAAACTGACTTAGAAAACAAACAAAAAGCAGTAACAGATTTAGAAAAAGAACTTGCAGATGCACAAAAAGCTCTTAAAGAAGCAGAAGGCTTACAATCAGCATATGAAGCTGCATTAGCAGTAAGAGGAGAAGCTGATTATCAAGAAAACTTAAAGAAAGTATTGAAATATACTGTTGCTATTGCAGGTGGAAATGCTACAAATACAGATAGTGATGGAAATTATGTCTTTACAACTGCTGATGGTAATCTTTATACAAGTGAAGCTGCTCTTAATTCTGCAGCTGATGCTGAACTTACAGATGATATTTTAGGAGATACAGCTGCTGGATTATATAGTGCAAAAAATGCAGCAGGCGATGCAGTAGCAGCAGGCGATAAATATTTATATATTCAATTATCTGCAGAAGGTAAAGCATACCTTGAAGGACCAGCAAGTGCAACTGATTGGACTGGTGTTACAGCTATTAACGGTGCAGTAAACACTGTAGAAATATATAATTCAGCTGCTAATACTGTTGCATCAAGTAAAATTGAGTTAGATGATGATGCTATTTTAACAGGTATAGATGAAGGATTTATTGAATTAAGCCCAGCTGGTAAAACACGTCAAAATGAAAACATACAATATGTAAAATTAGCAAAAGCTGCATTGAATACTTTAATAGCTGCAGAAAAAGCAATTACAGATGCACAAGCAGCTGCTAATGATATGACTCCAGCTAAACTTGAAGCACTTAATGAAACTGTTAAAAATGCATCAAATGAAATTGCTAAAGCAAATCTTGATGTACAACAAGCAGAAAAAGTTTTAGCAGAAAAGAAAGCAGCATTGGATGCAGTTAGTAATGCAGACCTTAGCGCAGCACAAGCTAACTTAGAAAAATTACAGCAAGCAAGAGAATCAGCTGGTATTGATTATATGTTAGCAATGAAAAATGCAACAGGTGAAGAAATAACATCGACATCAGGTGCACCTGCTAATCTTGTAGCTTGGGATACTAGTGCTGAAGTAGGTATGCCTGCAACAAATAATCCTGATGAAATAACAGCAACAGAATGGGTAAGTAAATATAAAGATGCTGTAGCAGCTGCAAAAGCTAAAGGTATCGCTCTTGGTGCTTATGATGTTGCAGTTGGAACTGAAACATTAAAAGTTGAAATCACAAAGAAATCTGACAGTAGAATCATTGTTCATACAAGCGGTTACAGATTTAAAGATGGCGATGTATTAAGCATTCCTTTGTTCGTAAGAACAACAGGCGGAACAGCAAGCGTATCTATTGATTCTCTTGACTCCGAATTTACAAGCCAAGGCAAAACATTTGCTAAAACAGCTGATGGTGACACAGAATTGAGCATCGAAAAAGTACAAAACTTCTATGATGATGATGAAGTGAAAAACTTGTACTTAGAAGAACTCGTTGCTGGCACAATCGAACCAGGAAAATACATCTCTTTACGTGTAAATGGCGACTTCAATTTGAAAGCTGCTAAAGATGGTGTTAAAGTAACAAGAATTACTGGTGACGGTGGCACAGATGTAAAAGTATACAAAAAAGATGGCGACAACAAATATGTAGCATTTGAACCAGGCGATGAAGCTGATGAAATCTATCTTTATGTAGAAGGTACAGCAAAATCTACAAAAGCTACACAATATAGAATTCAAGGCTTGAAAATTGTTGAAGACGGCGCAGATTTTGGTGATGAAGCTTCTATCACAGTAAGCGGTGGCGGCACAAGCAAACAAACAATCAAAATTGGTAACTACGAAGACTTCGGTGTTAAATTAACAGCAGAAGACAAAGACCTTCCAGTTATCTATGCTGGTGCAATGGCTAACAGCAAATATGACAACCAAACATTGAAAGTAACAATTGAAGAAACAGTTGCTAACTCTTTCATTGATAATAGAAAAATGGAAATCACATTGCCAGAAGGTGTTGAATTCGTAAATGATAGCGGCAAGAGAGGCGCTGCACCAGATAGCATTGATGATGTAACAGAAGATTTCAAAGTATACAACTTTGCAGGAAGCGAAAGCGATGTTAAGAAAGCTATGACATTGAATGACAATGGTACAAAGATTACTATCAGTGGTAAAGATTTGCCAGATGCTTCCGGTACAAACAAAGACAGAAAGAGAAAAATTGAATTCAGCGTACACGTATCTGCAGAAGCAGATTTCACAGGCGATGTTGTTATGACATTGGGTGGACCTGGTGTTGCTGACAAAAATGTAAGCGCAACAGTTGCAACTGTTAAAGCTCCTATTGAAGTTAGAACAGCTGTAAATGAATTGAAAATTGACTATAGAAACACAGAAATCGCTGATATCACATTGGTAGAGCCAGAAGCTGGATTATGGGCTAAAGATGACATTATCAATTTGGAAGGCGAAAGAATGAGCTTCGAAAGTGGCGCTAAAGCTGAAGTTGTAAATGGCGACATGAAACTTGACAAATATGACGGAGATTACATTGATGTAAACGATGGCGTATTGTCTGTAAAAGTTAGCAGCAGAAGCTCCAAAACACCTGCAGAAATCAAAATTTCTGGATTGTCATTATACATGGACAGAAGTCTTGCAGCAGGTAACTACAAATTGAAAGTATTCGGTGAAGCTAAAAACGAATTCTTCATGAACAACTACGATAAAGATGGCGATGACTTTGCTAACGTATTTGAAACACAAAAAGTTACTGTAATGGATGACTTTGTAAAAATCGTAACAGCAGGTCGTGATAAAGACGATGCTACATTTACAACAAAAATCGTTGTACCTGTAGGCGGAGATACAATCACAGCTGGAACAAAAGAAATCAAATTGAGTGAAATGCAAGGCGGCGCTTGCCCTCCAGCATACATCAACAATGATGGTTACACAATGTTACCAGTTAGAGCCGTAGTAGAAGCTTTGAACGAAATCGCAACAGTAAGATGGGATGACGCTACAAAGACATGTACAATCGGATTTGGTCAGAGAGTATTCTCCATGACAGTTGGAAGCAAAGTTCTTAACTTGAATGGTGTATCTACAGCATTGAATGCAGCTCCAGAAAACAAAGATGGTCGTGTATTCTTACCATTGAGAGACCTTGGATATGCATTAGGATTGTCTGACAGCCAAATCTCTTGGGATTCTACAACACAAACAGCTCAGTTGAACTAATTTGAAAAAAAGTTCAGTGAAATAAAATAAAATTGGGGCGGTGACGTATGTCACCGCCTTGGTTTGTTTTTCAAAAAAAAGTTTGGAAATATTTACTATTAAAAATTTGTGAATTATTGAAGACTATACACAATAAAAGTCGTATAATGAAAAAGAACAAAGAAGGGAGGAAACACTATGAAAAATTGGAAATCTGTTTTAATTGGATTCGCTGCAGGCGCTATGTGTATGGCAACAACACCCGCTTTTGCTGGTATTTATAAGGCGGTACAGGCTCAGCTTATGCCTGACGTTTTATTTGATATTGATGGTAAAGTGGTTGGCTCTCCGTCTAATCAGCCAGTTGTAAATTATAATGGTTATATTTATGTGCCGATTCGATTCATTGCGGATTCTCTGGATTGTGAAATCGCTTTTGACCCTGTTACAAAACGTGTTAAAATTGTATCTCCAGAACCTGAAGTAATAGAAAAAGTGGTGGAAAAGGAAATTGAAAAAATTGTTTATGTAGACCAAAGTGATGACCCGGATTATGTGGTATATAATAAATTGCCTGTAACTGTTTACAGAGATGGATACAAAATTGCTTTGAGAACAATTATGATGGACGATAAAGATGGTGGCGGTAAAAAAAGAACCAGAACATATTTGACTGTCGAAAATACTGACATTAGTAAGGTGAGTCTAATGCCTTATGATGCAAAATTGACATTGGATGGCGTAGAATATGATGTATCTACTAGCGGCGGCGGTCGCTGGGAAGATAACTGGGACGAAACTATTAGAAAAGAAGAAGAAAAAGAAGGCTATTTATTATTTGATGGTGTGGATTATGATTACTCTAAAGGTACATTGGAATTCCAAATGCGTGTAAATGATGATTCAGGTGATACCATTGAAGATATTAGAATTGATTTTAAAAAATAAGGTGTGGTGAAAAATGAAAAAATGTTTTTTGTCTGTTTCTAAAATCATTTCAGTAGTGCTTTGTGTAAGCGTTTTGATGGGTAATGTGGTTTTTGGTGCAGAAAAAAAAGATAAAATATTGGATATTAAAACATTGGATTATGAAACCGCTGTTGATATGGCAATTAAAAGCGATTCCTCTTTGAAAAAGATTGCTGACCAGATTGATGTAACATTGAAAAATAGAGAGGATATGTTTATGGGTGACGTGCGCCCTGGTACTTCTTCTCAGTTGGTTGTGCTGAGCGCACAGAGATTGGCTTATTTAAGCGGTATTCATTCTCTGGACGCAAGTTATCGTATTTCTGAAATTACAGAGGATGTTACAAAAATTGGTATTCGTGCCGCAGTGAAAAATTCTTTTTCTACAATTACATTGAATCAAAGTAAATTGGAATTGTTGAAAAAAAATTATGATTTGCAAAGACAACTTTTGGCACAGGCTACATTGAAAAATCAAGTAGGCATGATGAGCAAAAAGGATTTACAAGATTTAGATAGACAAACTCAACAAATGGCTGAACAAATTAGACAATTACAAATGAGTATTGATAATGCATATATTGCTTTAAATGATTTAATTGGTGTTGCACCAGAAGATAGATATGAAATTATCAATGATGTAGAGTATACACCTCTTGAAATGAATATGAGTATTGATATGTATGTAAGTAGAAAACTTTCTACTGACCAATCTTTACAGATGCAACAAATTGCAGTGGAAAATGCAGAATTTTCAGCAAAAACAATATCATTAGGTACAACAGGCTCTGAACATAGAACAAGTGAATTGGAAGCAACAAATACTGCAAGAGATTATAAAAATGCAAAAGAAAGCAAAGAAAAAAGTATTAGAGAGGCATATATACAATTACAACAATTAGAATCTATGAGAAAAAATTTGTTGACAGATTTAGAAAAAGCAAAATCAGATTTGGAAAAGGTAACTGTGAATTATAATGTGGGAAATGTTACTGAAATTACATTGAAACAAGCAGGATTAGCAGTTGACAGTATTGAAAATAGCCTTTTGGAAAATACATTAAATCATGATTTGCTTATGTTTACATTTGATAATACTTGTGTATTAGGCAGTGCAAGCTAAAAACAATATTATAATGATATTATAAAAAGAACAAGAATATTTATCTTGTTCTTTTTTTATGAAAAAATTACATATTTTTAATGATTTGGCAAAAGCTAATAAAAAGTATGTAAAGTAGGTGATGTCCGTGGAACAGATTTCAAAAAATTTAGAAAAAAATATTACTATTATAGAAAATGCTTTTCAAAACTGTGGTGATATTGTAAAAAGACGATTTTTTGTGGGAGAAAAGAAAGATATTGCTGTATATATGATATATACAGATAATATTGTAAATGGAAGTGCCATAGAGGAATCTATATTAACAAATATAATGAATCGCTGTCGTATTGATGGAAAAAAAGAGGGTATGCTTAAAAGGCTGAATGAAGAAGTTATTGCTATTGGAGAAATGAATGAAGTAAAAACATTTCAAGAAATATTTGACGCAGTACTTTTAGGGGATACCATATTACTTATGGACGAAAATGACATTGCATTACAGGCTTCTACAAAAGGCTTTCCCTCTCGTGGAGTTAGTGAGGCAAAAACAGAAGTAGTTGTACAAGGACCAAAAGATGCTTTTACAGAAATAGGAGCAACTAATATTGTATTGATAAGAAGAAGAATACGAGATACAAAATTAAAAGTAAAAAGAACAAAAGTAGGCAAAAGGAGTAAAACAGATGTTGCAATATTATATATGGAGGATATTGTAAGAAAGGAAATATTGCAAGAGGTAGAATATAGAATCAATCAAATTGATATTGATGTAATATTAGATAGTGGGTATATTGACCAGTTACTGGAAAATAGATGGCTTTCTCCTTTTCCTCAATTACAAATGACAGAGCGTCCAGATAAAGCAGCGTCTGCATTATTAGAGGGCAGAGTTGTAATTGTGATAGATAATACACCTTTTGTAGTAATAGCACCAGCTACATTAAATGTATTTTTTCAAGCGTCAGAGGATTATTATGATAGATGGGAAATAATGAGTTTTATTAGATTAATAAGATATTGTGCAGGATTTTTAGCTGTAGCATTACCAGGACTTTATATTGCATTGACTGTATTTCATCCATCTATGCTTCCTACAAATTTAGCACTTAAAATAGCAGAAACAAGACAAAATATTCCATTTCCTGCAGTGGGAGAAATATTAATTATGGAATTAGCATTTGAATTATTGAGAGAGGCAGGAATCAGGCTTCCTTCTCCTGTAAGTTCTACAATAGGTATTGTGGGAGGAATTATTATAGGGCAGGCAGCCGTAGAAGCAGGTATTGTCAGTCCAAGTGTAGTAATTGTTTCAGCATTAACAGGAATTTGCACATTTGTTATTCCTAATATCGCATTGGTTTCAGGACTACGCTTAACAAAATATATTGTGTTGATATTTTCGGCATTTTTAGGGCTATATGGTTTTTGGCTTGCATTAATATTAATGCTGATTCATATGGCAAGTTTAAAAAGTTTTCATATACCGTTTTTGTATCCTTTTTGTTCCGCATCAGTAAACAATTATAATGATTTAGAGGATAGTATATTTCGTTTACCATTATGGTTTATGAAAAAAAGACCTATTTTTTCTAATGATAAACATAGACAAAGAGAAAAGGGAGGCAAAATGTAATGTTTTCCGAAAATGACAAAATTTCTATTAGACAACTACAAGCATTATTGATATTAGATTTGTTTGGAACGGCTGTTGTAACACTACCAAGACAGACTGTAAATTCAGCAGGAAATGATGGGTGGATTGCAGTACTCTTGGGTAGTGCAGTTATGGCAGTTTTTACACTTGTTTTTACAATATTAGGACGAAGGCATACAGATAAAACAATAGTAGAACTTTCTCAAACACTGCTTTCTCGTCCCATAGGTATACTAATTTCATTGGCACTAGCAATTAAAATTATAATAGGTGCAGGATTAGAATTACGTATATTTTGTGAAATGATAGGACAATCTATGTTATTTCGTACACCTATTTTTATAACAGTACTTGCTATGCTATTTATTTGTGCGTATGTATCTGCAATAGGTTATGAATGTCGTGCAAGAACAGGTGAGATATTATTTGTGTTTGTATTTGTACCTTTTTTGATATTGATGATATTAGCGATATTTACAGCAGATTATAGTAATTTACGTCCTATTATGAGCCATAATACTTCTCAAATTACAATAGGCGCTTGGAAAACAATACTTTCTTTTCAGGGATTAGAATTATTGTTTTTAGTATTTCCTTATTTACAGCATCCACAAAAAGCAAAAAGAGGAGTATTGGAAGCAGGCATTGCTATAGCATTTTTTATGACATTGATTACACTTTTAACCATTGCTGTTTTTGGAGAGTATTCTGTTACCAATAAATTATTTCCTGTATTGCAGATGATGGATTCTTTGCAGATGCCAGGTTCTTTTTTAGATAGACAAGATATATTTATGCTTTGGTTTTGGGTAGCGTCTATATTTGCATCAGTAAGTGCTGCGCTCTTTTTTGTGACAATTATATTCGAAAGAATACAATACAATAAAAATAAAAAAATACCAGCAAGAAAATGGATCATATTTGTTATGATTATGATATTTTTAGTAGCAGTATTACCTCAAAATGTAGCAAATGTATATGATTATATGGAAAAATTAAAATTATATGGAGGAACATTTTATATTTTGATATTACCTGTTATACTTTTAATATTGGACAGCATAAAAGGAGGAAAGCAGATATGAAATGGATAAAACAATGTATATTATTTCTAGCAGTCTGTTTTCTTTCTGGCTGTTGGGATAATAAGGAAATGGAAGATAGAAGTTATATCATTACAATGGGTATTGACAAAAGTACAGATGATAATCGCTATGTTATTACATTAGCACCTGCACAGCTTTCTTCTATGAATAGCGGGGAAGAAAGTAGTAGCAGTGAAGCACCTGAAAAAGGGATTATAGTAAAAGGAGATACCATTGCTACTGCTATAAGACAAGCAGATACTTATAGTAGCAGACAGGTTTATTTGGGACAACTGAAAACAGTAGTATTAGGAAAAGAATTACTTCAGGAAAAGGAATATTTACAATCTGTATTAGATGAACTGGAAAGAAATCAAGATATTTCTGGAAAGATTATATTGTTGGGTACAAAAGGAACAGCAAAGGAATGTATTGATGCTATATTAGAGGCAGATGCTTCTACAGGACTTTTTATATGGGACTTTTATAAAAATACAGCACAAGATGTAGCAGTTACAAGAAAATTGGATTTAGAAACATTTTTGAGAGAAATTAGAAGTAGCAGTGGTAGCAGTATATTACCTAAAATTGAAGCAACAGAACAAGGAATTAAAATAGGTGGAGGAATTGTTATAAGCAATTATGCATTTATTGGCAGTTTAACGGGAAAACAAGAGGAAGGGGTATTATTACTCAAAGGAATGGGAAAAGGTGCTGTAATAGACGGAATATGGAAAAATAACACTATTCCTATGTGGATATATAAAAATAAAAGTAAGTTATATTTTTCAGAACAAAATAATGAATTATTTTGTCATATACAGCTTTTTATAGAAGGCAGTGCAGAAGGAAGTAGCTTGGAAAGTAAAAGTATATTTGATAGTGATTCTTTAACAGAATTGGAAAATATATTTGAAATCATCATAAAATCAGAAATAGAAAATACAATAGCATTAGCACAAAAAAATTATAAAAAAGATATATTTGACATTGCGTCAGAACTAAAAAAGAAAAATTTTGAACTTTATAATAAGTATGGAACAGACGCAAATGAAATGATACAAAATATGCATTTTGATGTTTCTGTTTCTGTCAAAATTAGAACAATAGGTGTTGTAGACTAATATTTTAAAAATTAAGGTATAACTTTTTATATTATGGTAATCCTTTTTATATCAAATCAAAAAAGAGGTGAAAATATGAAAGGATTAGCATATACATATTATAGAGCGAAATATATATTAAAAATGGAGAAAAAAAATATACTGTATGCTTGTACTTTTACATTGATATTATTTATATTTTGTATTGCAGTAGCAACAAGAGCATATTCTAATTATATACAAAGTGGTATTGCATCAAAAGTAATACGTTTTCATGTTTTAGCAAACAGTGATACAGAATATGACCAAAATTTAAAATTAGCAGTAAGAGATGCCATATTAAAGGATTTAGGGCAGCAATTAGAGCAATATCATACAAAAGAACAAACAAAACTATTTTTAAAAAACAATTTTGATAGAATAGAACAAATAGCATTAAATGAAATACAAAAACAAGGCTATGATTATGATGTAAAAGTCTATTTAGAAAAAACAGTATTTCCATTAAAACAATATGGTGATTTGTCATTCCCAGCTGGTGTGTATGATGCATTACGTGTTGAAATTGGGAAAGGGGAAGGGCAAAATTGGTGGTGTGTTGTATATCCTCCATTATGCTATGTTGACGTTGCTTATTCAGAAGTAACAGAGGAAAGTAAAATTCGCTTACAGTATACTTTAACAGAAGAAGAATTTTCTGTGATTGACAATACAGAAAATGAAATTAATACAAATGTAAAATTTAAAATTGTAGAATGGTGGCAAGAGAAAAAACAATCATAATAAAATATGAAATCAATATCAAATAGCTTCGGAGTGATACTATGAAAAATAAAATAGTTAAAATTATTTTTTTAATATGCTGTGTAATTACAACAGCATCAACAGTATACTATTATAAAAGTCAACAACAAACAATTACAACGCTTTCTTATGTTTCGTGGGGGACAAGAGGTCAGCTTGTAAGAGATGTACAGCAAGCACTAAAAAATAGAGGATATTATACAGGAAATATAGATGGTATTTATGGTACAGGTACTTATAATGCGATTGTATCATTTCAAAGAGATAATGGACTAACAGCAGACGGCATTGCTGGAACAGCAACACTAAGTGTATTAGGCATTTCTTCTGGAACAGGTAGTAGTGGTGTTAGTCAAACAGGACAAAGTGATATTGATGAAGATTTATATTTGCTTGCCTCAGCAATACATGGAGAGGCTAGAGGAGAACCTTATGAAGGACAGGTAGCAGTAGGTGCAGTGATATTGAATAGAGTATCTAGTGAAGATTTTCCTAATTCTATTGCAGAAGTGGTATATCAAAGGGGTGCTTTTGATGCAGTGAGAGATGGTCAAATTACTTTAACACCTAATGATACAGCATTTCGTGCCGCACAAGATGCTTTAAATGGCTGGGACCCTACAAATGGCGCATTATATTATTGGAATCCTGCTACCGCAACAAGCCGATGGATATGGTCTGTACCCATCACAACATCAATAGGACGTCATGTATTTGGTGTAAAATAAAAATACAAAGAGTGATAAAACCCCTTATGATGATTCATAAGGGGTTTATATTATATCCATGTCATGATATTATCGTTAGTCGCTTTTGGAAGTAGAAAAAATGTTTTTGATTGGGAAAAAAACAATATTAATAAAGCAATTTGGAAAAACAAAGCCAATATAAAAATGACATAAAAGTACCATTTTTTTGTTTTATGATGAAATACCTTCATAGAAATAAAGCCACCTATACTGCCACCCAAAAGTGCTAATATAAAAAGAGTAGACTCAGGAACGCGCCATTTCCCCTTTACAGCACAATGTTTGTCAAATCCCATTGTAAAAAATAATAGTATGTTTATAATGAGTGTATAGATAAGTAATATTTTTACATACAAAGACATATTATTTCACCACGTTTCTCCAATCCAAATCTCCTCTGTCTAAAGCGAGAAGTAATATTTCTGCCGTAGCTAAATTGCTGGCAAGAGGAATATTATGCATATCGCAAAGACGTAATATAGAGTTAATATCAGGCTCATAATTTTTTTGAGCAATAGGGTCTCTTAAGAAAATCACCAAGTCAATATCATCACTTGCCACTTGTGCGCCAAGCTGTTGCTCGCCACCTAAAGGACCTGCTAAATATTTATGAACCACAAGATTTGCTGTTTCTTCTACAAGACGACCAGTTGTACCAGTAGCATATAATTCATGCTTGCAAAGTATATGACGGTACGCAATACAAAGATTTTCCATCAATTTTTTTTTGTTGTCATGTGCAATTAAAGCAATATTCATAATTTAAACCATTACTGAAAAATTATAAAAAGTCATATATAAAATATACTTTTTATAATGCCACAAATTTTACAGCAATTTTCTCCTTTCCTGTTTTGTCATATCTTTAGATATGCAACGCTGTGGGCTGCGTTTATTGTTTTTTCTTTTGTGTGAAATGTTCTTATAAAGAACATCTTATTTATCACCTTTTGCACGTTTCAATCAATATAAATGTTTGGAAGTAATTTCGTTATTGAAAAGTGATAAAAGTTTATAAAAATAATATAAAATTTTATGTTTCATTCCTGTTTTAATGTATATGCTTTTGTGAAAATACTGTCCACAATTACTGATACATTTTATAGGCATAAATTCCCGACTAACGTATCGGTATTATCCGCAATTATTTTTTGTATTGCAGAAGTGTTTTCTCCATATCTTTTTCATTCGGATTTTGCTTTATATTACCCTTCAAAAAGCGATTTAGAACGCTTCATACCGATATTTAATACTAAACCAATCGCAGTCATATTTGTCCACATAGAACTACCACCATAACTAACAAATGGCAAAGACATACCTGTATTTGGCATAATGCCTGTTGCAACACCTACATTAACAAATGTTTGAAAGGCAATCATACCAGCAACGCCTACTATAATAAGCTGACTAAACAAATCACGAATGGATACTGCTATTAATATACAACGAAATATGATAAAAAGCAACAACAACAACACTATCACACAGCCTATAAATCCAAATTCTTCACCAATTACAGAAAAAATAAAATCATTATGGGGTTCAGGTAAGTAACTTAGTTGATTTAATGTACCTTGATAGAGTCCTTTTCCATGAAGCTGTCCTGCACCAATTGCATTGATTGCCTTTTCTGTTTGATAATAAGAACTCATATCTCGAGTAGGGTCAACAAATGTTAATATTCTCGTAAATTGGTGAGGTTTTAATATTTTATCCATAATTAATGGCACTTCACGACTGACGTCCCATAATACAAATGCTATAGCAGGTATTAAAATATATAATACCAATCTTATAATTTTAAAATCAATGCCTGCTACAAATAATGTAATGCACAATATGGCAAGTAATACAAGACTAGCAGAAAGGGAAGGTTGTTTTTGTATTAAAATAACAGGAATTGCTACACTAGTACATATTAACAAAAGTGTAGGAATATGATTAATTTGCTCCTGTTTTTTTGTTAAAAATTTTGCTAGAAAAAATATCATAATCAGTTTTGCAAATTCAGAAGGTTGCACATTGACAGGACCAATAGCAATCCAACGAGTAGCACCTTTTACATTTGTTCCTAAAACTAATACAGCAAGTAATAGCAGTATATTTAAAATATAAAAAAGTACATAAAATCGTGAAATAGATTCATAATCAACAATAGAAGCAATTAACATTAAAGCAATTCCTATTGCAAACCATACAATTTGTTTATAAAAATTACTAGGGTCTTCTCCTAAATTAATATGTGTAGCACTGCCAATACATATAATACCAAATATAGATAATATGCAAATGGCAGTAATTAATAAAAAATCTAAATTAGAAAATTGTTTTTTTATATTCATAAAATAAACCTCCTATACAAAAATAACTCTATATAAAACATAAAACAATACAGACCGAAAAAATAATCCGGTCTGCAAAAATACAAATATATAATCATTTAGCATATCAAAAAATATTAAAAAATGCATTGCTCAAAATAATCAAACAGAGCAAATGTATAAAAAGTATTATTTGTATGTAAAATATATAAAAAATATGATATGTATTTAAAATGTTTTAATCTTGATTTACTTTACGCATACTTTTAATAGGAATATTGGCATAAAGTACAGGCACTGTACCCATATTATCATCAGATTGTGTCTGTGTAATTTGAATATCTAATTCTTCTTCGTCAATTTCCATGTAGTTAGATATGACTTTTATAATATCCGTTTTTAGCATTTCTAGTATTTGAGAAGAACAATTTACACGGTCATGAACAAGCACTAATTTCAATCTATCTTTTGCTACATTTTTTGATGCAGTGCTGTCCTTCTTTTTAAAGAAGTTAAGAAAATCCATTGAAAAATCACATCCTTTATTTAACGACGAAACATATTTTTGAAAAGTTTATTAAAAAGTCCTGCGTCTTTTTCAAAGCGCATAATAGGAACATCTTCTCCTTGTATTCTTTTTACAATATTACGATAGGCTTGTCCTGCAAAAGATTCAGGGTCTGTTACAGCAGGTTCGCCTTTATTTGCAGCAACAACAATGCTTTCATCATCTGGAACAACGCCTAATATTTCAATAGCAAGTATTTCTGTAACATCATCAATACTCATCATATCACCACGTTTTACCATATCTACACGAAGCCTATTTAACACTAATGTAGGGTCATTTAATCCACTTGCCTCTAAAAGACCTATAATTCTGTCTGCATCTCTTACAGCAGATACTTCTGGCGTGGTAATGACAATCGCTCTGTCTGCACCAGCAATAGCATTTTTAAAACCTTGTTCAATGCCAGCAGGGCAGTCTATAATAATATAATCAAATTCTTCTTCTTTTAAATTTTCACAAAGTTTTTGCATTTGCTCAGGAGAAACAGCATCTTTATCTCTAGTTTGAGCAGCAGGTAATAAAAATAAGCTATTATATCGTTTATCTTTGATTAAGGCTTGTTTCAGCCGACAATTACCTTCTACCACATCAACTAAATCATAAACAATGCGGTTTTCCAGTCCCATAACGACGTCTAAATTTCTCAGTCCAATATCTGCGTCTACAAGTGCAACTTTTTTACCAGTTAGTGCAAGTCCGCAACCAATATTTGCACTGGTGGTTGTTTTACCAACACCGCCTTTTCCACTTGTTATTACGATAACTTCACTCATGTATTGTTCCCCCTAGTTCTGGAATTCACTTTTTCCGCTATTGCGGTTATTTATAATTTTAGCAGTTTTTTATAATAAACAAAACAAAATATGAAAAAGTTTTTGTGTATTAGTAAAGTCTGCAAAAAATATTTTATATAATATTATAGTATTTCGACAATCTGAGCCGAAAACAAATAAATTTTCGATTTGTTTTCCATATTAATATAAAAATAGTTTGTATACTTATATATTAACAAAAGTATTACCATTTTGCACTCTTTTTTTTTAGCAAATTATGATTTGCTGTCGCAAAAAACGACAGTAATCATAATTTATGCTATTTATGATTGTATAATCAATAAAAATGTTGCTGTGGAGAGGTCCCCAAGCCTCGCAAAAAGTCTTTATTTTTTCCATACATTTTTGATATGCTGTAAACCTGAAAGATAATGAAAAGCCATTGCTTTTTGGAGTAGCATATGACGACGTTTTTGACTTTGTTTACGAAGCTCTCCTCTTCAAGCAAGAGGCATAACATAAATTTGCCCCTCCTCCACATAGGCAAATTCTGGTGGTTTTGGACCTTTTTTATTTTCTTCTGGAAAACGTGTAATAATATCTGCAATACGAAGCTGCACTGGTATCATATATAATGCAGAAACAAATGCATCTGTCATACCATTACAACCAGCGTGAGCCATTCCTTTTAGTTGTCCCAGTATAATAATATTGCCTGATGCCTTTACTTCTCCACCAGGGTTGACATCTCCTATTACAATAACACTACCATCAAATGTAAGACATTGCCCAGAACGTACAGAGCCCTTATGATATTTTGTAATATAATGTTGCTGTAAATCTTCAGGTAATATAATGCCTTCTGGTATGCATTGTGAATTTTGGTCTTTTTTAATATCTCTTATAAATGTAATATTCATTGTTGTATGTTTAGATAAAATGTCTAAAAGTGTTTTTTCTTCTTCTTGAGAGAGTAATCTACCTTGAAAACCTATAGAAGTTTTTACACCCTCAAAAAATTTAGCAGATTCTATTACTTTTTTTTCAAAAAGTGATTCTAGTTCTGTAAAAGAAATATCTTCATATAATAAAATATTAATACCATCTTTTGTGCCCTTAAACATGACGTAATTTTCTTGATTCATAATTACTATCCCCCCAATAATTTTACGACTTTATTTAGTATGATTTTATATGATATAATCATAAAATAATATTCGCAATATATAAAGTTTTTTTTAAAGCTTTTTTAAAAAATTTGTGGGTTTGGGTGGAAACCCACAAAAATACTACCATTTCTTATAAAATTTTAGTGTTTTACTAAAAATGAAAAATAATTATTCAGCTAATATATTTTCCATATAATGATTTTCAGGCTCATAATTTAATCCCATATAATCTCTTATAATTTCTCTTGCAATAACAGCAGCAGGTGCACCAGATATTTCTCCATAAGGCAATAGTACTGTAATTGCAATTTGTGGGTCATCATAAGGCGCAAAGCAAACAAACCAGCTATGAGAACTTCTTGATTTATCTTCTTCTGCTGTACCAGATTTTGCTGCAACTTGTATAGGAAAGTTATTAAATATTGTACACAATGTCCCTTTTTGTCCAGATGTAACGAGAAGCATACCTTGGTATACAATATCTAAATTTTGTTGTTGTAATTCCAATATATTTTCTACTACTTCATCAAATTGCTGTGCTGTAGTACCATCAGCATTTACTAATTTTGATACCATATGCATTTTATATCTTGTGCCACCATTCGCTAACGTAGCAATATATTTTGTCATATGGATAGGAGCATAGTTATTTACAGACTGTCCAATATAGGTACGTATAGAATCTGCATCTGTCCATTGTACTTGAGATTCTGATGCATTTGGATTGATAGCACGTATAGAACGTTCTTTATTTGTAGGTGTTGCCATCATAGGAGAACTTTCACCTATTTCTACCCCTGTATAATCATTTAAGCCAAATGCTGCCATATATTCATTTAATGTAGCAATACCTTGTGCTGTTGTTTTTTCAGAAGCATTTCCCATACGATAAGCAAGCTCATAAAAGAAATAGTTACAAGATACTTCTAATGCATGGGCTACATTCACAGCTCCATGTCTGCCACCACTACTGCCATAAATCCAGCATTTTGGATAAGGTTTACCTGCTTTGGTGAAATAGCCTAAGTCGTTTATTGTGCTGTTTGGTGTAATCACTCCTGTTTCTAATCCAGCAAGTGCTGGTATCATTTTAAATGTAGAACCAGGTGCTTTTCTTTCTGACATAGGTCTGTTAACAAGAGGCGTTGTATCTTTTCTATGCATTAAATCAATATAATAACTATTGTTAAAGTTATTTGAGAATTCATTTGTATCATAAGATGGATATGTGACAGAACTCAAAACTTCTCCAGAATCTACACGAGAAATTACAACAGAACCTGTACAAGGGTCTAAATTAGTATCTCCTGGTGTGAGTTCTCCAGAATCCAATTTATCATTAATTACTTGCAGAGGAGAAATGATACCATTTTGAATACTTGTCAAATATTCTGCATCTGCTGAAATTTTTCCTTGCTCAATTAATACTAATATTAATTGTCTTGGTGTAATTTCTCCCTTGTCTATGGCTGATGTCAGTACTTGTAATGCAAAATCCCTTGGATTTACTTTTCCTGCTTTTCTTTCTTCTTCTGTTAATTCTGTCAACTCAAATGCAGCATCTTGCTCTAGTATTTTTTGATATAAGATATATTGTTCTCCTTCTGTTGCATTACATATTTTATCAATAGAAATACTGTTATCTGAAAGCATACGACTAAATAATTCTTGGAGTGTTGTACCACCACCATTCAGTTTTCTTTTAATCACATCTCTTAATACATTTTCTAATGCATCATAAGCAGATTTTTGAAGTCGACTATCTAATGTTAAAAAAATGTCTTGCCCAGAAACAGGATTTTGAGATTCTATGGTATTCATACGTCTTCCTACGTTATCAACTTCTACAACCATTTTACCATCTTTACCATTTAATTCTCTTTCAAATATAGATTCTATACCAGACTGCCCTACAACATCAGTCATAGAATATATTTTATTGCCTTCTTCGTCAACATCATCTTTATAAATATCATAATTGGTATCTGTCATTTTTCTGGTATATCCTATAATATGAGCAAAATATTTTCCCATAGGATAATCCCTTAATGAATCTGTACCTACTATAATACAAGGAAATATATCATTCATTTCTTCTACATTAGCAAGTGTTTTAGTAGAAACGTCTAATGATATAGTAACAGGCTGATAACGATAAAAACGCTCCAAAAACATAGCATAACGTATGCCGATTACTTTTCTTACAATGTCAGAAGGCAATTCTTTTGGAATATCAAAATAATTTTGTAAATAATCAATAGTTTGTGTTGCGTCATATGCTTGTTGTTGTTCTGTTTTCATATCAACAGTGGTTTTCCAAGAAAGTTCTTTTCCTTTATTATCATTAAATAAGAAATTATAGGGTTGTTGTTGTGTAATTGGCAAATCGTCCACTAATGTTTCATTATTTTGGTCTAATATTTTTAATAATGATAATACCATAATATTTCTATCATCAACAGAAGTATAAAAAGAAATGGCACTTCTTTTTTCTTCCTCTGAAAAATGAGAAGGGATAGCAAGCTCATTTTCAAAATAAGTAAGTACTTCTTCGGCAGAACATTCTATCATATTTTTAGGAATACCATGCTGTTGTTTCCAGTCTTGTTCTTCCTGTAATGTTTTAAATGTAAATGTATAAGGTTTTGTATTTGATATAGGTAATGTATCTGTTAATGTCATATTTTTTTGCTTCATGTATTCTATAAAATCCATAACAAGCTTTGGCTTATATCCTGATAAATCAAGTGTAATACTGTTATCAATTTGTATAGAGTACGCAACATGATTGACAGCAAGAGGACGTCCATAACGGTCGTATATTGTACCACGAGAAGCAGGCAATTTTACTTCCCTTAATATACTTGTTGTCAATTTTTGTTCATATTCTTCGCCATGTATAATTTGTAGTAAAAATAAGCGAAAAATCAATATTGAAAAAAGTACAGTAATACTGCAAAGTAATATAAAAATTCTGTTTTTTGAAAATTCTTGTATTTTTTCTTGAAATTTGTTCATAAAACATCCTCCGTAAAAAGGGGAAGCCTTTAAAATAATCTATATTTATATTTTTCTTTTAATTCTAGCCATTCATTTGTACCAAATAAAATACGATATAGAGGAATGGTAAATATACAGGAGTATACTGTTTCTGGTAATATGGTATTTACCAATATATATATAATATTTAATTGTCCTCTAAAAAGAAAACTGGTAATATATATCATTGTTTCATATAAAAGAACAGCAACAGCACATAACATCATAGGCAAAATATAATTTTCTCTGTAAAAATTATGATTACCTCTACCGAATAAATAGCCAGTAACAGTATTAAACAATGCAAAATAACCGATTGATGTACCAAAAAAAATGTCCTGCAATAATCCTGTAAAAAATCCTACAATAGCACCTTCTGTACTACCTCTCAAAAGAGCATAAGAAACCACTAATATAATTGTAGTATTTGGAATAACCCCTCGTATTTCAATATAGTGTAGTATAGTAGATTGTATTAAAAAGTTAATTATAATATATACAGCAGTAATCAATATCCTCATTATTTTTCCTCCTGTATCGTTTCACCTATTACTAAAAGAGTATCTAAATGCTTAAAATCAACATAAGGCTCTATGATAGCATATTTTGTTAATCCATTTGCATCTGTTTTGATTTCTTTTACTCTACCTATTGTAATACCAGAAGGATAGACATCGCTGAGGTGAGAGGTGACAATTTCGTCACCCTCCATAATTTCAGCCTCAGAATCAATATATTCCATGCGACAAAGACCACTGTTCATAAGAGAATATTCCCCTTTTACAACACCTAAATCTTCTGTACGTATACTCATTGCAGGAACAGAGCTTCTGCTATCTAATATAGATTGTGCTTTAGAATAATTTGTACCGCTTTCTATAATTTTTCCTACTAAACCATTTGATGAAGTTAAAACCATATTTGCTTCTAAACCATCATTTGTACCCTTATTGATTAAAAAAATATCATACCAGTTACCAGGGTCTTTTGCAATAATTTGTGTTCCGGTAGTATTATAATCCGCATATTTTTGAGAAATTTTTAATAATTCTGATAGTCTTTGGTTTTCAGTACCATATCTTCTTAATCTTTTGTTTTCTAATTCCAATAATGCAATTTGTTCCTTTAATTGTTCATTTTCTGCTGCTAAATTATCTTTGTTTCGTATCCAGTCAATTTTACTACCAAACCAATTTCCTACATTTGTTGTCAATTCCTGTACAGGAGTAATCACAAAACCGAGCGCACTTTCTACAAAAGTTGCTTTTGTTTTTCTGCCATAAGTGATAAATATTACAACAATGAGTATTGCAATGGTGACTAACATAATTTGTTTTTTGTGTTCTTCAAAAAATTCCACAATACATACTCCCTATACTTTAATTAAAATCTTATTTTTCTTGGTGAAATTAATACTGCTTTTAATGTGTCAATGTGTTCTAATACAAGCCCAGTACCTGTAGCAACACAATTTAAAGGTTCATTACCTATATGCACAGGCATACCTGTTTCATCAGAAATTAAATAGTCTAATCCTCTTAATAAAGCACCTCCGCCTGTTAATGTAATACCACTCTCCATAACATCGGCAGCTAATTCAGGAGGAGTAGCCTCTAATGTTTGTTTTATCGTATCAATAATAGAATAAACTGGTTCATGTAATGCCTCCATAATTTCGGTAGATGTTACAACAACTGTTTTAGGAAGCCCAGAAAGTAAATCACGTCCTCTTACATTCATTTCTCTAATGTCGTCAGTAGGGTATACACAGCCTATTGAAATTTTAATTTCTTCTGCGGTTCTGTCACCTATGGCAAGATTAAATTCTTTTTTAATATAATTTACAATATAGTTATCTAATTCATCTCCAGCAATACGTAAAGAAGTACTTGTAACAATACCACCTAATGATATAACAGCAACTTCACTTGTACCACCACCAATGTCAACAATCATACTACCAGTAGGTTCTTCTACTGGAAGTCCTGCACCTATAGATGCAGCCATAGGTTCTTCAATTAAATAGGTATCTTTATCTTTTGCACCAGCAGAGACAGCCGCTTCCAATACTGCTCTTTTTTCCACTTCTGTTACACCAGAAGGAACACAAACAACAACTCTTGGTTTTGGACCAAACATAGAGCGAGGACATGCTTTATTGATAAAATATCTAAGCATAGCTTGTGTTGTATCAAAATCTGCAATTACACCATCTTTCATAGGACGTATTGCTACAATATTTCCAGGTGTTCTACCAATCATATCTTTCGCTTCATTGCCTACGGCAAGCACTTCTTTTGTTTGCAAATTAATTGCTACAACAGAAGGTTCATTTACAACAATTCCTTTTCCTGGCATATATACAAGGGTGTTTGCAGTCCCTAAATCAATTCCCATGTCTTTTGAAAACATAAATTTTTTCTCCTCTCATTCGTATCATATAGAATAGTATTTTCAGTTTTATTAAAACTAAGCAAAATATTTTTATTTCGTATACGATATATTTGTAATTATTAAAAGTAATCCATATTAAAAATAAAATATATTTATCAATTTTTGTTGTGAATATGAAATATTTTGCAGTACAAGTATATTTATCAAAGTATGGTCAAAAATATTTCATAATATTATAAAATATTTGTATTGCGTTGTGATAAATAGTCTACTTGTAATCATACCGCTTTTTTTACTGTATTTCAATAATAACATTTTAAAGAAAATAGTATTATTAAATTTATCTTAAAAATTTAACGAAAATAGATAATAATAGTTAAATGTGTAAATTAAAAATTTATCAATGTGTTTAATATATCATAATTGTATTTTATAACATTGATAAATATTTGTTATCTAAAAAGGTTAGAATATTACTAATATTTCATAAAAATGAAAAAAGACGGTTGTAAATAGATACGAACCGTCGGGAATGATGTTTATTGTGGTTTAATCCAAAAATCTATAATATCAATATTATGTTTCAATAGAGATTTGTTTAAAAGACGAAGTGGTAAACCTGCAAGTGTATAATAATCACCATAAATATTTTCAATTAAAAGAGCGCCTTTTCCGCTTATAGAATAACCTCCGGGTCTGTCATAGGGTTCATCTGTATCTGTATAAGCATCAATCAATTTATCTGAAAGATGATGCATATAAACATCTACACCATCTACATAGCTGTCCATTTCATAAGAGCCATCTGCATGATGATATATTACAGTTAAACCAGTATATGTTGTGTGTTTACGCCCTTGCAATTTTTTTAACATGGCAACGGCATCTTGTTTATTTTTAGGACGATGCAGTATTCTTCCGAAATCTGTAACAACAGTATCTGCACCAAGTATAATTGCCTCTCCTTCCACTCTGTCTAAAACAGACATGGCTTTTGTTGCTGAAATAGATTTTACCCATTCATAGGGAGAATATTCATTATCAATTTCAACATCTTTTTCTTCAATTTTACAAAATAGTTCTTCAAAAGGGACAGACAACTGTTTTAATAAGTTTGCTCTGGAAAAAAGATTTGTTGCTAATATTAATTTTTGTAACATGGTCGCACCTCTTTAGGATTTATAAATCAATTTACTACTATAAGATTATATCATATTTTTTTGAAATGCAAGCCAATTTTGCAAAAAAATATATAAAAAGTATATACCATGTAAATTATATAGATATTTTATTATAAATAGAATAAGAAATCATATATTAAAGTAAAAAGCCTGCTTTAGAGGCAGGCTTTTTAAAAATTATTCGCTTTTTTCTTCTTTTTTTGTAAGGTCTGGTTTTGGAGCTTCTGGCTTTGGAGCATCTGCTTTAGGAGCAGCAGGTTTTTTACCAGTTAAAACTCCTTTAGGGCATTTGTTTGCACAAATACCGCACGCTTTACATTTATCATAATCAATAACTGCTAAGTTATCAATTACGTGTATTGCATCAAAAGGACAATTTTTTTCGCAAATTTTACAAGCAATACAACCTGCGGAACATACAGCATTTACATTTTTGCCCATGTCTTTAGAAGAACATTGTACTTTTACTTTCTTTTTAACAGGAAGTAATTCAATAATATGTTTTGGACAAGTAGAAACACATTTGCCACAAGAAACACATTTATCTTTATCAATTACAGCAACACCATTTATAATTTCTATGGCACCAAATGCACAAACTTTTTTACAGCTTCCTAAACCAAGACAGCCATATGTACAACTTTTTGCACCTCCGCCAGCTAATTGCATTGCCATAGTACAATCATCTAAACCAAAATAAGTATATTTTTCTTTTGCTATGTCACAAGTACCTTGACATTTTACAAAAGCTGCTGTTGGTTCTGCTGAACTAGCTTCTACACCCATAATAGAACCAATTTTTTCAGCAACAGCTGCGCCGCCAACAGGGCAGGCATTTACTGGAGCTGTACCTGCAACGATTGCTGCTGCACAACCACCACAACCAGGAAAACCACAACCACCACAGTTTGCACCAGGTAATGCTTCAAGCACTTCTCCAAGTTTTGGGTCTTCTTCAACAGCAAACAATTTACCTGCATAACCAAGGCCTGCGCCAAGAACAACACCCAAGCCGCCAATGCTTATGATTGGGTTAATAATATTCATAATGTCCATTTTTGTCACACTCCTTGTTTAAAGTTTGATTAAGCCTTGGAATCCCAAAAAGGCGATTGACATAATACCAGCTGTAACAAGTGCCAAAGGGAAACCATCAAATGCTTTTGGTGTATCGTTAAATTCTATTCTTTCACGAATACCAGCAAATAATATAATAGCAAGTGCGAAACCTGCTGCACCACCAATACCATTTAATATTGCTTCAATGAAGTTATAACCTTTTTGCATATTAACAACGGCAACACCTAATACTGCACAGTTTGTTGTAATCAAAGGTAAGAATACACCGAGTGCTTGATACAGAGAAGGTGAAGATTTTTTTAAGAACATCTCTACAAATTGCACCAATGCAGCAATAACCAATATGAAAGCAATATTGTAAAGATATTCAATATGTAATTTTACTAATATAAAATTATAAACCATATATGCAGCCGCACAAGCGATTGTAATAACGAATATTACGGCAACACCCATGCCAGTTGCAGTTTCTACCTTTTTGGAAACACCAAGGAAAGGGCAGATACCTAAGAACTGTGATAAAACGTAGTTATTTACGAAAATACCAGCTAATACTAATAATATCAGATTCATTTATTTTCCCCCTCCTCACGCTTTTTTCTTATTTCTGAAATAGTTTAATAATGCCATTAAGCAGCCAAGTGTAAAGAAAGCACCAGGTGCCATAACAAATAACAATGTTTTTGGAAAAGCATCTGGTAATACAGCAACATTAAATAATGTACCAGCACCTATGAATTCACGTACAAGACCTAAAAATCCAAGTGCTACTGTAAAGCCAAGTCCCATACCGATACCATCAAATATAGAATCGATAGGAGAGTTTTTAGAAGCATATGCCTCTGCTCTTGCCAATATCAAACAGTTAACAACAATCAAAGGAATGTAAAGACCCAATGATGCATTTAATTCAGGTAAATAAGCCTGTAACAAAAACTGTATAATAGTAACGAATGTTGCAATAACAACGATAAAGCAAGGAATTCTAACTTTATCAGGAATTACTTTTCTTAATATAGATATAAAAAAGTTTGAACAAATCAAAACAGCCGCTGTAGAGAGACCCATACCAATACCATTTATGGCAGAGCTGGTAACGGCAAGTGTGGGACACATACCAATAACTTGTGCGAATGTTGGATTTTCATCAATAATACCATTTTTAATAATTTTAACTGGATTGCCCATTAATTAGCACCTCCGTTTGCATTTACCCATTGTACTGCTTCATCTGCACCAGAAGAAACAGCTCTGGAAGTAATTGTAGCACTTGTAATAGGAACAATTTCGCCGCCGTCTTTAGTTACCTGTATAGGACTTGCCGCTCCGACGAATTGTTCATAAAAATCAGGTGATGTAGCTAATGCACCAAGTCCTGGTGTTTCAGCATGAGATAATACTCTCAATCCTGTTACAACGCCGTTTACATCAACACCAACCATAGTAGATACTTCACCGCCAAAACCACTTGGGGCAGTTGTTAAAACAAAACCGATTGTTTCGCCACCTTTTGTTGCTTTTGCGACTTTTTTAATAGTACCTTCTATTGTGTCACCATTTGCAGTATCATAAAGGGTTTCAAATTCAACACCTTCATCAGGCATAACGGCTGCCATGGCTGCTGCTTCTGTTTTTGCAGACTGTTCTGCAATAGCAGTTTTTGTTGTTTCAGAAACAATACCTAAAAGCATTGCTGCAACGGCTGTAATAATCAATAATACCACTGCTGGTCTTACAATTTCCTTCATGATTTTTTCACCTCCAAAGCACCAAATATCTTAGGTTCTGTGAAACGGTCAATCAAAGGAACACAAAGGTTCATAATCAATATAGAATAAGAAACGCCTTCTGGATAACCGCCAAATATACGAATTAATGTTGTAAGTAAACCACAGCCTAAAGCCATAATGATTTGTCCAAGTGGTGTAACAGGAGAAGATGCATAGTCTGTTGCCATAAAGAATGCACCTAACATTAAACCACCAACAAAAATTTCATATTGAGGAATTCTGACGCCGTTTCTACCAATCAATGCTGTTAATATAAATACAGTTGCAATATAAACAACAGGTATTCTCCAGCTGATTACGTGTCTTACGATTAAATAGACACCGCCTATGATTAAAGCGATAGCACTTGTTTCACCAATACAACCACCAACAGTACCAACAAGTGCATTCATCATGTCACCACTTGTTGCTGTTGTAATTTCGCCTGCTTTTAATAAAGCAAGAGGAGTTGCTACTGTCACAGCATCTACTCCAGTAGGTGCTGGCCATGTTGTCATAGCTGTTGGATAAGAAGCTAATAAAAATGCTCTTGCTGCCAACGCAGGGTTAATAAAGTTTTGTCCTAGACCACCAAAAAGTTGTTTTGCAATGATAATAGCAAAAGCACTACCAACAATAGGCATCCAATAAGGAGCAGATGCTGGCATATTCATTGCTAAAAGCAAGCCTGTTACGGCTGCACTTAAATCTGTAACAGTAATAGGTTTTTTCATTAATTTTTGATATAAATATTCAAAAAACATTGCTGAGGCTATGGAAAGCACCATAATTACCAAAGCGTTTAGTCCAAATACATAAATACCCATCAATGCTGCGGGAGTCAATCCGATTAACACATCACGCATAATGCCCTGTATAGAGTCCTTGGAACGGACATGAGGGGTACCTGATACTATAAATTTATCCATTTTCATTTATCCCCCTTCTGTATTAACTTTTTGCTTTTGCAGCTTCCGCTTCTGCTCTTGCTTTTGCAGCTGCAGCCGCTTTTTTACCAGCTTCAATTTTCTTTGTTGCACGAATAGATTGCGCCAACTGACGTTTTGCAGGACATTCAAATGAACAGCTTCCGCATTCGATACAATCTAAACCATGATGTTTTACAAAGTTTTCGCCATCGCCACGAATTGCAAATTGATTCAACATAAAAGGCATTAAGCCCATTGGACAATGGTCAACACATTTTGCACAACGAATGCAATTTCTTTCTTCTGGTATAAATGCCTCTTCTGCTGTAAAGCACAATAAACCAGAAGATGTTTTTACTGTTGCAACATCAAGTGTAAAGAGTGTAGGACCCATCATAGGACCGCCAGCAATCAATTTTGCAGGTGGATTTTCTTCTTTAAATCCACCGATTTGTTCTACAATATCTCTCATTGTCATGCCAATTCTGATTTTGTAGTTGCCTGGATTTTTTACAGCACCACCAGTAATTGTCATAATTCTTCTCATAAGAGGTCTGCCTCTGAACAAAGCTCTTTCTATTGCTACAACGGTATCTACGTTGTCAACAATACAACCAGCACTTGCAGGCAAAGCACCAGATTTTACTTCTCTTTTTGTAATAGAGTAAATCAGATGTTTTTCAGAACCTTGTGGAAATTTTGTTACAAGAGGTTGTACTGTAATGTTTGAAATGCCTTCACATGCTTTCGTCATTGTTTCAATTGCTTTTGGTTTATTCATTTCAATACCAATGACACCTTTTGCATCAGGATGCAGTTTTAACATTATTTGTAATCCTTTGACTATTCTTTCAGGTTCTTCCAGCATAAGACGATAGTCACAAGTTAAATAAGGTTCGCATTCTGCTGCGTTAATCAGTATGTAGTCAATTTTTTGGTCTTTGGGAGGGTTGAGTTTTACATGTGTTGGGAAACCGGCACCACCCAAACCAACAACACCAGCATTTTTGATGCAGTTTAGGATTTCTTCGTTACTCATTTGTGTATAATCATGAGTTTGATTTAATCCTTCTACTTCTACCATTTTTGCATCGTTTTTAATAACAATGGATTTTACCATGTTACCACCTGGAACAAGCATAGGACGAATGTCTACTACTTCACCAGAAATACTGGAAAATATAGGAGAAGACATAAAAGCAGGTGATTCTGCAATTTTTTGTCCCACTTTTACATAGTCGCCAATGGCAACCAATGGTTCACAGGGTGCACCTATGTGCTGGGACATAGGGAAAAACAATTCTGAATTTTCTTTTGGGAGTATCACTTTAATAGGCTGTTCCGCAGAAAGTGCTTTGCCATCTGGTGGGTGAACTCCACGTTTGAACGTTAAAGCTTGCATAATATCCCCCTCTGTTCAATAGATTTTTTTGGTCAATTTTGACTGTTAGAGTAATGCAATTTTGCTATAAATCATACAAGTGCAAAATTTATTTTAATACAAAATGAAGTACTTCTCAACTACTTTTTCAGAAAAAATGCAGAATATTAACAGACAAAAATTATTTTCTCATTAATAATTATAAATAATTATAATAAATAATTATGTAATATAAATAAATCTTTAAAACAAAAAGAAAAAAAAAGAAATGAATTTGT
>OFHA01000385.1_pt1 | contig 39381 bp, 36 predicted proteins | sample 1521891 | NCBI WGS metagenome assembly OFHA01 (sample SAMEA3504089, study PRJEB24116) | mouse gut metagenome | biome: mouse gut; feature: mouse-associated habitat; material: faeces | place: Denmark | collected 2011
TTTTTGCAGCTCTGCTCCGCCTGTGCGGCGATGCCATCCGGAACTGCGCCGGAGACGGGCTCCACGGGGATCTGCCCGGAGGTGAAGACGAAGCCGTTCACCTCATAGCCCTGGGAATAGGGGCCGATGGCGGCGGGAGCATTGGGAGTGGAAATCTGTTTCATGAATCTGTTCCTCCTTATTTAATGCAGTGTTATAGGTTGAATTCCCCTTCAGAGGAATCCTTTTCCAGTATATCACAGAGAAGCAAAAAAAGCCATCTTTAACACAATTTTGTACATTTACTCTGAAGTCTGCCGGGACTAGAATAGCCTTATTCAGTGCAGGATATGCCGGGCCTGTGCCCGTCAGAACATGGCCTGCCGAGGAGGAGACATTGTGGAAAAGAAGCGACATTCAAAACTGGCGTGGCTCTGGGAGAATATGAAGGGCTATCGGGCGGTCTATATGCTGTGCCTTGTGGGGACTGTGACCTACAATGTAATGCATCTGATCGTTCCCTATATGTCCCAGAGCATCATCGACCTGTTTCTCAGCGGGGAACAGGCGGCGGAAAACCTGGCGACCAAGAGAAATCTGTTCTGGGAACTGATCATTGCCATGGTTCTGCTGACATTTTTAAGAACTGCCATCGTCTACCTTTCCTGTATGGGCGGTGAAGTGGTTTCACAGAAGGCACTTTACCGGATCAGGACGTACCTGTTTGACAAGATTGAACGGCAGGATATGCATTTTTATGCTACCTATCGGACAGGTGACCTGATGACCCGTCTTACAGGCGACCTAGATGCGGTGCGTCATATGATTGCCTGGGTTATCCGTACCATTGTGGAATCCCTGGCTCTGATGGGCGCCACGGCGGTGTATTTTTTCTACATGGACTGGCGGCTGGCCCTGTGCCTGTTTGCCATTGCGCCCTTTATTTTCCTGATCATTATCCTGTTTAAGAACAAGGTGGCCCCCCGTCACAGAGCGCTTCGGGAAAAGCTGGCGGAGATGAACACCATTTCTCAGGAGAATATCTCCGGCAACCGGGTGGTAAAGGCTTTTGCCAGAGAAAAATATGAGATAGAAAAGTTTGACGAGAGTAATACTTCTTACTCCCAGACCAACCAAAAGACGGCGCTGACCTGGCTGACTTATTATCCCTATGTGGAGTCGGCGGCCAATCTGATGCCGGTGGTGCTGCTGCTGGTGGGCGGTATCTTCCTGATCCGGGAGCAGATCAGCATGGGACAGTATGTGGCGTTTTCCAGTCTGATCTGGGCCATCGCCAATCCCATGCGGCAGCTTGGCAGCATTATGAACGAATTCCAGCGGTTTTCCGCCGCCTCCGACAAGGTTATGGAAATCTATTATTCCCAGCCGGAGATTGTGGATAGGCCGGGGGCCATTGACAGGCCGGAGCGCTTTCAAGGCCGTATTGAATTTAAGAATGTCAGTTTCCAGTATGCGGACGGCAAGCTGCCCATTCTGCGGAATGTGAGTTTTACTGCTGAGCCGGGAGAAACGATCGCCATTATGGGAGAGACCGGATGCGGTAAAACCTCCCTGATTCAGTTGATTCCCAGGTTTTACGAACCCACGGAGGGGGAGGTGCTGGTGGACGGTATTGCGGTGCAGGATATGAAGCTGCGTCAACTGCGCGGCAATATAGGCCTGGCCACCCAGGATGTGCTCCTGTATTCCGACTCCATAGACGGTAATATCGCTTTCGGAGACAGCCATATCACTCCGGAGCAGGTGGTAAAATTCGCCAGATATTCGGCGGCATCGGACTTTATCGCCCGTATGCCCGAAGGGTATGACACCATCGTGGGAGAGCGCGGGGTGGGACTCTCCGGCGGCCAGAAGCAGCGTATCTCCCTGGCCAGGGCCCTGGCGGTGCGCCCGGCCATATTGATTCTGGACGATACCACTTCGGCGGTGGATATGGAGACGGAGAAGCAGATTCAGCACAGCTTAAATGAATTGGATTTTCCCTGTACCAAGATCATCATTGCCCAGCGGATATCCACTACGAAATACGCGGATAAGATATTGGTGCTCCAGGACGGCCGTATTACGGAATCCGGCAGCCACGAGGAATTGATTGCGAAGAAAGGCTATTATTACCAGGTAGTGCAGTTGCAGACCGGACAGCAGATTTCCGAACAGAGTCGGGACGTCAGCGGGGCCTATGCGGAATGCGGTAAGGAGGTGTAGAGATGGCCAGAAGAAATACATACCGGGAGGATGAGGTGCTGGAAACCCCCTTTGACTTCCATCATTTACTCCGGGCTTCGGTTTATATCAAAAAATACAGCGGAAGGATGCTTCTTGCCTTCGTTCTGAGCGCCATCGGCGGCATCACGGCTCTGTTTGGCCCCATGCTGACGCAGAAAGCGCTGGACGAGGCGATCCCCGATAAAAATGTACATATGCTGGTGACTCTGGTGCTGGTGCTGGTGGGTACATTTGCAGTCAGCGTGTTTTTCACCACCGTGCGTTCCAGGATTATGGTAAAAGTGGGCCAGGGCATTATCTACGATATCCGCAAAGATTTGTTTGCCCATTTGCAGAAACTGCCTTTTCAGTACTATGATGACAGACCCCATGGGAAAATCCTGATCCGGGTGGTAAACTATGTGAATTCCGTGTCGGATATGCTGTCCAACGGGCTGATCAATGTGGTACTGGAGATATTGAACCTGATCTTTATCGTGATATTTATGTTTTTGGTGGATGTAAAACTGTCCCTGGTGGTTCTGGCAGGCGTGCCCATTCTTGCGGCATTTATGCTGTATATGAAGAAGCGCCAGAGAAAGGCCTGGCAGCAGGTGTCCAACAAGAACTCCAACCTGAATGCCTATCTGCAGGAGAATATTGTGGGAGCCCGCATCACCCAGATTTTTGTCCGGGAAGATGAGAATGTGGAGACCTTTGGTATCTTGGCGGACCGCTGCCGCAAGGCCTGGATGCAGGCGGTGAAATTCAGTAATCTGGTGTGGCCCGGCATTGACAATATCTCCGTGTGGGTCAGGGCGGCGGTGTTTATCGTGGGGCTGCTGGTCATGGGTCCGGAAAATGTGAAGCTGGGTGTGATCGTGGCGATTACCTCCTATGCATCCAGATTCTGGCAGCCCATTATGAACCTGGGCAATATTTTTAACAATTTCATCAATAATATTGCCTATCTGGAGCGTATTTTCGAGACCATGGATGAACCGGTGACGGTGGCGGACGCAGAGGACGCCATTCAGATGCCGCCCATCAAGGGCCGGGTGACTTTCGAGCATGTGACTTTCGCTTACGAGGAGGGGAAAGATGTGTTGAAAGACCTGTCCTTTACTGTGGAGCCCGGCGAGAGTGTGGCATTGGTGGGACCCACCGGCGCAGGCAAGAGCACCATCGTGAATCTGGTATCCCGATTCTACAATGTGAACCAGGGCCGGGTGCTCATCGACGGACAGGACATCTCCCAGGTGACCCTGGAATCCCTGCGCTCCCAGATGGGAATTATGCTGCAGGACAGTTTTATCTTCTCAGGGACCATCGAGGACAATATTCGTTATGGCAAGCTGGACGCCACCATGGAGGAGATTCAGCGGGCCAGCGAGACAGTGTGCGCGGATGCTTTTATCAGCCGCATGCAGGACGGCTATCAGACGGAGGTGAAGGAGCGGGGCTCTCTGCTGTCCCAGGGGCAGAAGCAGTTGATCTCCTTTGCCAGAACACTGCTGTCAGATCCCTCCATCCTGGTACTGGACGAGGCTACTTCCAGCATTGACGTACAGACTGAGCGGGCGCTGCAGCAGGGTTTGAATGCCATGCTGCAGGGCAGGACTTCCTTTATCATCGCTCATCGTCTGTCCACCATCAAGAACTGTGACAAGATTATGTACATTGATCAGGGGGGTATCATGGAGTGTGGCACCCATGAGGAACTGATGGCAAAGCGAGGGTATTATTACAGGCTGTATACGGCACAGATGGAGGATATCGCATAGCGTCAGTCATTGATATATAAGGCGGCAATGGTAGATTCGGGAAGGAATTTGCCATTGCCGTTTTTATATTAAAAGCGTAAGGTTTACTTTCACGGGAAAATGGGGTAAAATAAGCTGTAATTGCACAGAAGTGCTGCGCAAAGTCAATGGGCCCAACAGAAGTGATATCCGATAGAATACTGGGCCGGTGTATCCATAAAAGGTGACAGTAAGAAAATGGAAGGAAAAATGAAGATAGCCGTGGTGGAGGACGAAAAAGTGCATGCCGCCGTTCTCACGGGTTTCCTGGAAGCATGGCTGAAGGAGAATAAGGTGGAATTTTGTATCAGGGAGTTTCCCAACGCGGCGGCATTTCTATTTGAGTGGGAACAGGACCAGGCATGGGATGTCCTGTTTTTTGACATACAGATGCCGGGCCTGAACGGAGTGGAACTGGCGCGGAGAATCCGAACGGAGAACAGGAGGGTTGGGCTTGTATTTGTGACGGGGGTAACGGACTATCTACTGGAGGGATATGAGGTGGAAGCCCTGCACTATCTGATCAAACCTGTGGACCCGGTGAAGATCGGATCCTGCATGGAACGGGTTTTCACACGTTTCCGGGAACAGGAAAAACGGGAGGCGATTTTGACGGAGGCCAGGGAACTGGTGGGCAGTGAGAAAAGCAATCGCATAACGCTGCGGCTTATGCCGGAGGATATTGTTTATATAGAGGCCGCCGTCCATAATACAGAATTGCATACGGAGGATAAATGTTATGTGGTCAGGGAGGGCATCAATGTCTGGAAAGAGAGACTGCCAGAGGAGGCGTTCTGCTCCTGCCACAGATCCTATCTGGTAAATTTGCTCTATGTGTCGCATCTGGAGAAGGAGGCGGTGATTCTGGACGACGGGAGGCAGATTCCTCTGAGCAGAAAAAACAGTAAAGATGTGAATCGGGCTTTTATCCGTTTCTACAGCAAAAAGAAAACAGAGGGTTACTAAGAATGCATTACGGACTGGTGATTGTTTTGGGAATCGGGGGAGTCATCCTGCTTACATTCCTGTGCTGCGCCCTGTTCATGTGGCTGATGAATCGGCGGATGGCGGCTATTCAGAGTGATCTGGCGGAAAAACATTATGAAGAGGTGGAGAATATGTACCAGCAGATGCGGGGCTGGAGACATGACTATAAGCATCATATCCAGACCATGAAAGCCCACCTTGCTCTGGGACAGTATCAGGAACTGGACGACTATCTGGGAGATCTGGATACGGATCTTACGGAGATGGATACCGTACTGAAAACGGGAAATGTGCGGGTGGACGCTATGCTGAACGCCAAGCTGGCGGTGGCAAAGGCCCGGGGAATCCGGGTGAACGCCAAGGCAGTGGTGCCGGAGCGGCTGGCGATAAATGAGGTGGATTTGTGTGTGATTATCGGTAATCTGCTGGACAATGCCATGGAGGGATGCGGAAAAATAACAGAAGAAAGGCAGTTTATCCGTGTGTATATGGAGGTATTAAAGCAGCAGCTTTATATCTATGTATCCAACTCCATGGGGGATCAGATCAGCCAGAAGGGGGGACAATATCTGTCAACCAAGCGCGGAAATCATGGTTTCGGCTTAAGGAGGATTGACCGGACAGTGAAAAAATATAACGGATTTTTGAACAGGCAGCACGAGGAAGGGGTTTTTGCCACCGAGATCATGCTGCCGCTGACATAAGGAAACCATTGGTGCGCAGAAGAAACCCTTTTGTGCACTTTTTTTCCGCTCTGTTACCCGCTGTGTTAGAATCGTTGTGTACAATGACCGGAGGCACTGCTTTACCGACTGCCGGGGAAATGTCCGGCATGAATGAAAAAACAATGGTATACAGAGATCCGTATGGGAGGCGATGTGGATGGACGAAATCAGACAAAGAAACGACAAGATGGTGCAAAACGCATGGTATCTGGCAAAGGAAAGCTGGAAATGGGACAAAAGGATACTGCTGTTTCTGGGGATTACCACGCTGACAGGGATTGCCCTGCCGGTGTTTGGAATCTATCTGCCCAAGGTGGCGGTGGATTTGCTGCTGCAAAGGGCGGATGCGATGAGGGTGCTGCAGGTTCTGGGCAGTATGGTGGGCTGTATGCTGATCCTGCAGGGGGTTCACGGCGATCTGTCCAAGAGAGCTTACTTACATCACAATGGGTGTAGAAACACCTTTTTCATCCAGAGGCTGTTTCTGGTATCTCTGCAATGTAAATATTCCTACACCGAGGACAGTGATTTCTACAAACTGTACAGGCGCGCCATAAACGCGGTGCGCAGCGGGGATGCCAGCGGCCCTTCTGTGTTTTTTGATCAGATACCGAGGCTGGTGACAGGAGTGGCCTGCTTCTTTTTGTACTCGGGTATATTGGCCAGGCTGCATATTCTGGTGATCCTATTGCTGCTTCTTACTTCGCTGGTAACCTATTTTTTCAGGCATCGGGAAAATATCTGTTATGAGCGCACCAGAGATGCGTATGCGGTGGCGGAGAAGCGGCTGTATTACACCATCGGGGGATGCAGGAACAGCCGGACCGGAAAGGATGTCCGGGTCTATAGTATGAAGAACTGGCTGATAGGACAGATCCAGAGATTCCAGGGGGAGGAGAGGGAAATCCTGAAAATCCGCCGCAGAAAGGAATACGAGACGCATCTGGTGGGCTGTGGACTGAACTTTCTCCGGGACGGATTCGCATATGCCTATCTGATTGTACAGACCCTGCAGGGGAAGATCGGTATGGGAGACTTTATGCTGTTTTTCGGCGCCATTACAGGCTTTTCCGCATGGATCACCGGCCTGGTGGACCAGATGAGTATGCTCAAGACCGCCAATGTAAAAATGAACGATCTGCGATCCTTTCTGGATATTCCGGCGGAGGATGCGGACAGTGGGGAATGTGAACTGCAGAATGTCTCTGAAGGGGTGGAGATTGCCTTTGAACATGTGAGTTTTGCATACCCGGGAAGCGATAAAGAAGTGATTTCCGATCTGAGTTTCCATATCCGGAAAGGGGAGCATGTGGCGCTGGTGGGACTTAACGGGGCAGGAAAGAGCACGCTGCTGAAGCTGATGATGGGGATGTATGAACCTTCCGGCGGAAAAATTCTGCTCAACGGCACGGACATTACAAAACTCAGAAAAAGCGATATTTACCGCCTCTATTCCGCCGTGTTCCAGGAAACCATGATATTGCCCGCCATGATAGATGAGAATATCGCCCTGAAACCGAAGCGGGACTTGGACAGGAAGAGGGTGGAGCAGATGCTCAGCCTGGCGGGGCTTGACGAGGATTTCGCCCAGCGGAATATTACCCTGGACAGCTACATGACGGACCGGCTGGTGGAGGACGGGATTTATCTGTCCGGAGGACAGGAACAGAAATTCCTGTTGGCGCGGGCATTGTATAAGGACGCGCCGGTGCTGCTTCTGGACGAACCTACGGCGGCTCTGGATCCGCTGGCCGAGCAGGAGGTCTATGAATCCTATCAGAAACTGTGCCAGAACAGGACGGCGCTGTTTATCTCCCACCGTCTGGCCAGCACCCAGTTCTCGGACTGGATCATGTTTTTGCAGGACGGACGGATCATAGAGCAGGGCAGCCACCAGGAATTGCTGGAAAAGGGCGGTGAGTATGCCAAACTATATGAATTGCAGAGTTATTATTACAATCAGACAGAGGACGCCCAGATGAGAGAGGAGGCCGGCTATGCAGGTGAATAGTAAGGACATAACGGAAAAGCTGACTTTTCGGGAAAAGAAGGCGGCGGTATCACGCTTGCTTAAAGAGATCCATCTGCTGGCGCCCACTTTTATCGTGGTCACTGTTATGAAGCAGCTGTGCAGCGTTTCCGTAGGTTATATCGGTATCTATATTTCCACAATGGTGCTGAGCGCGCTGCAGGAGGGGACTTCCGCCGAAATCCTGATTCCCAGAGTGATGTTGTGGATGCTGGCCACATTGGTGCTGTATCTTCTTATGGGAAAACTTTCCAATGAAAGTGAAGTGATCAAAAGCCATTCCTGGGAACTTCTGGACGCCCGAATGGCGATTAAAAATATGGAGATGAACTACCCGGATCTGGACAGTCCCTATGTGAACAAACTGTACAGCCGCATGGAAGAGGACAATCGCTGGGGAAGCGGAATCCACGGAGGTTTTGATAATCTTGAAAAGCTGTGTTATCAGATGTTTAACGCCCTTTTCGCGGTGGGAATGCTGCTCCCTGTTCTGCATCAACTGCTTACGAAGGGAAACACATTGACTTATGTCTTTTTTGCGGTGCTGGTGCTGATTATTCTCTGCAACGGCCTGGGAGAGAGTTATTTTGGGAAAAAAATCACGGAATATATGGCGCTCTGGACCAATGACAAACCCGAGGAAACCAATCTGATGTGGTACTATGCGGTGTACGACGGAGTTTCCATGGAGAATCGCAAGGATGTGAAGCTGTATGATGTAGAGGATTTGCTGAAGGAATATACCTTTGTCCATGGCCGGGAATTTTTGAAATACAAGGATAAACTGGTGGCGGGTACCAGCGGACGCCGGGAGTTTGTGGTCAATATTTTAAATGCCGGCGTCAGGGGCGTCTGCTATCTCTTTCTCACCCTGATCGCGGCGGGTGGCGGTATTGCCGCGGGCATGCTGGTCCGGTATGTGGCCTGCTTTGAGAGGCTGACAAACTCTGTCCAGAATATACTGCATGACGCCCAGGCATTCCTTCTGGTTGCCCGCAGGCAGAGTACTACTTTTGAATTTCTGGATATTCAGGGAAGTTTTCACGAGGGAACACTGCCGGTGGAGAAACGGAGCGACAATGAGTACGAGGTGGAGTTTCGGGATGTATCTTTCCGATATCCGGGACGGGAAGAATACGCGCTGCGCCATTTTAACCTGAAGCTGCGGATCGGTGAGCGCATGGCTGTGGTGGGCAGGAACGGGTCGGGCAAAACCACCATGATCAAGCTGCTCTGCAGATTGTATGAGCCCACGGAGGGGGCAATCTACTTAAACGGAGTGGACATCCGCAAGTTTGACTACAGTGAATATATGCAGCTCTTTTCTGTGGTGTTTCAGGACTTTTCCCTGTTTGATTACTCCATAGCGGAGAATGTGGCGGCAGGGAGGCAGTACGATGGGAGAAAGGTGCGGGACAGCCTTATACAGGCGGGATTTGGAGAACGGCTGAAGGGATTAGCCGGCGGAATAGAAAGCCTGATCGGCAAAGGTTTTGACGAGGAAGGCATTCTCTTTTCAGGGGGGGAGCGGCAGAAAATCGCCATTGCCAGGGCCTTGTATAAGGACTCTCCGTTTATCCTGCTGGATGAGCCCACCGCTGCCCTGGACCCGGTTGCGGAGTATGAGGTATACTCCGCCTTTGATGAGATGGTGCAGGGCAAAACGGCCATCTATATCAGCCACAGGCTTTCCTCCTGCCGTTTCTGCGACGATATCGTGGTGTTTGACCAGGGAAAGGCGGTACAGCGGGGGAGCCACGGGGCCCTGATGGCGGACCGGGAAGGGCTGTATTACGCTCTGTATACAGCCCAGGCCCAGTATTATGAAAGCAATGCAGGACAAAAGGCGGAATGCTGACGGTTCATTTCACAGACTAGTTCAGGCGGAATTTGCGCACCAGATTATTCATCAGCAGGGACTGTTTAGACAGTTCCTGCGAAGTGGCGGCGCTCTCCACCGAAGTGGAGGAGGTATCCTGGACTACGGAGGAAATCTGGTTAATTCCATCTGTAACCTGGGAAATGGCTTCGGTCTGGCTCTCCACGGCCTCTACCACCACATTCATTTTAACGGATACATTCTGGGCTATGGAATTTGCCTTATTCAATGACTCCGTTACTCTGCTCACGACCTGGCTGCCCTCCATTACGGTGGCAATAGAGCTTTCAATGAGTTCTTTGGTGGCTTTGGCAGCTTCGTCGGATTTGGAAGCCAGACTGCGCACTTCACTGGACACCACGGCAAAGCCTTTTCCGGCACTGCCCGCCCGCGCGGCTTCCACAGAGGCATTAAGGGCCAATATATTGGTCTGAAAAGCGATACTTTCTATGGTACTGATGATTTTGCTGATTTCCGCGGAGGAGCTGGAGATTTTCTCCATTGCGCTGTTCAGTTCTTTGACATAATCGACGCTGATCCCCAACTGCGCGTCAGCCTGATTCGCAAAGAGTCCCGCTTCCTCCGCCGCTGCCGCAGTCTGCCGGGCATTCTGCGCAATACCGGTCACAGTGGAGGAAAGTTCGTGGATAGCGCTGGCCTGTTCTGTGGCTCCCTGGCTCAGGGACTGGGCTCCCGTGGATACCTGACCGGCGCTGGAAGCCACCGTTTCGGCGGATTGGCTGATCTGAAGGAGCGTATCTCTCAGGGAACCGTGGATTGCCTTCATGGATTTTTCGATGGCCACAAAATCTCCCCGGTATGTGCGGGTGATATTTTCGCGGAAATCCCCCTGTCCCATCTTGCCCAGATGGTGGGATACATCCTGTACTACATCATTCAGACGGTGCATGGTGGTATCCAAAGCCTTTGTCAACTCGGCAGTCTCATCCCGGGACCTTACCACCGGGGAAGCGGTATGTAAATCACCCTCGGCCAGCTTTTCCAGCCGGAGGACACAGGCGCGGATCGGGCCGGAGATGGATCTTCCCACCAACACCGCTACCGGGAAAGTGGCCAGCACCACAAGAAACACGACAAGGATTGTGAGCAGGATGCTTCGGTCCAGAGTAGATTTAAACTCTCTTTGACTGGCCTCGATGGCGATGCTCCATTCCTGGTTGCCATCAATGGGAGCAAAGCCCACAAACTTATTGTCGCCATAAAAATTATAGGCGCCGAAACCGGTTTCTCCCTGAATCATGCGCTGATTCACCGCGGCTACATCCGCCACGCTGGCATCCGTCTTAGCGGCTTCAATCATATTGGAGCCGCTTTCCACCACGGAGCGCTCCCGGTGGCCGATCACATTGCCTTTGTTGTCCAGGATATAGGCTACGCCGTCATTGCCCATGGACAGATTGACTACAATATCCGACAGGAAATCGGCATTGATGCCGCCGTAAACCACACCCTCAAAACGACCGTCGATGATGATGGGAACCTCCAGCAGGAAGATCATCCGCTGACCGTCATTCATAATGTCGGAAATATAGGGTTTCATGTTTTCTTTGCACTGCTGGAAATATTCTTCTTCAGCGTAGCTGTAGCCGGTGGAGGATAAACCGTCGGCATCCATCTTACCGGTGTATATAAATCCGTTGCGGCTGGCGATTTCATCCCGGACAGGAACCAACTCCGGGGCGTCCGGGGCGGATTCGCGGAAAATATCGGAAGCGGCAGCCTCCTGCAGGGCGGTCCAGTAATTATCCATACGCCACTCCACTGCGTCCGCCGCCATCTGTGTGGCCGGTCCCAGGGTCTTTGTCATCATATCATCGATTCCGGCGGCGTTTAGCAGGGCTGTGATCACGCCGATCAGCACTGATCCGACCAACATTACCGACAGCATACTGATTTGGATTTTTGATTTGATAGACTTCATGATTTCATCTTCCTCTCATTCATTTTCGAACAGGAGAAATGATTCAGTCAGGTGCAAACCATTCGTGAGTGCCTACTCCTGTCTTTCCCCATCTTAGCATAAATCCTCGGAATGTTCAATTCATAAATTGCAGGAAAAACAGACACAATTTCACTACAGCCGTCGAACAGGGCATTACATAGATATTGTCTTTCCCGGACAAATAATGTATAATGGTAATGTTCACGGAGGGGAGAGCGGATACGCAGGGATCCGCACAGCAGTGTACCAGGAGACTATTTGGGAGAAGGAAACATATGAGTGAATGCGGTATTCAGATTCCTGATGTAATGTATTTTTCAGCACCATGGGATATCAAAGCCGAATACCTTTCGGCGGAAATGACAGGCCAGGTGTTTATGTCTCCGTGGATTGGTATTTCTTCCCTGTTTGTAATTGACAGATTCCGGGAAGTGGGCGCATATTTTGAAAGGACATTGCTGGAACACAATATGGAATTGGTATCCAGTAAATATAATATAGATTACGATGAGTGGTATAGTGATTCTGACAGGCTGACATTGCCCTTAAAGGAAGCGCATCTGCGGCACAATGTGGAAGCATTTCGGCATGTGGCACCCCTGCAGTCCATCTCATCGGGTTATATCTACAAACTGGATGTATCCGGCATAAAGGAAGAACTGCAACTTTATGTCACACAGGATGCGGACAGGGAGCTTGTGTACAGCGGGAAAGAAAAAATACCCGTGATGGAAAAAATATTCCATACCATTCACTGGGAATTATCCTACGGGGAACATTCGTCATTTTCCGGGATACTTTCAGCCAGGGAGTTGGTTTCGGGAGTGGTGCGGGAGGTACTTTTATCAGATTTAATCAATGAAAATTAATTGATATAAATTTGTCTTTCCCTATTTTGGCATAAATCCTCTGGATGCTCAACTCACAATTTCACTACATGATTTCTATGACAATATGAATCATATCGCCGTCCTTTTTGCCGATTTTCTGGCGGATGGATTTCAGCACGCCTATAATATAGCATATGTTTCCATCCGGCGTTTTTACGCCCATATTCACGATACTGCCGTCGTAGGGCTGGCCGTCAAACAGGGCATGTACCCTGATTCGTCCCTTGCCGAATTTTTCCCTGATATCCCAAGGGAATATTACATAGGCTCCGCCCTTTTCAGGCAGTTCATGAAGTATTTCATCGTATTCAAATCGCTCTGTCATATTTTCCTTTCCGCCGTGCCGGCTTGCTGCGCAGTTTTTCTTATATTATAGCTATTATAGCAAAAATGGTTTTTTTTAAAAGCGGTGTTTGACTGTTTCCGCTGGGAAAATTCTTTTGCAGACGCTTTTTACTTGACTCTGCCGTTGGGGAAGCGTTTATACTATAAATATAGAAATGCAGGAGGGAGGATTTTTTATGGGGGAACTAATTAAAATAAGGGAAATATCATCAAAATATGATGTCTCTGCCCGCACGCTACGGTATTATGAGGATATGGGATTGCTGAGCAGCACGCGGAGCAGCGATTACACGTACAGATTGTATGATCAGGAGGCAGTTGGAAGGGGTCACACAGGAAGACACGGCTCCCTATGACCTGATTACATTTGAGGGGGGACTGTATGCCTCCGCCATGTCTGTGGACGGGGATGATGATATTGGCGGCAGGATTTATGAAGGGATACGGAAGTGGCTGGAGGAGAGCGGATTTGAATCGGACGAGCGCCCGGGACACAGAACCATGGGACATATGGTCAACCCCACGGAGGAGATCAGGCAGGCGCTGGGGTATCATCAGATGGAAATCTTTGTTCCCATCAAAATACGGTCCCGGCATTGGAGGAAAGAAGGATGAAGGATACATATTCAGTCAGCGAATGGGCTATAATACGCCGCAATGAACTGGTAGATATTCCCAAGGAGTTGCCGATCCATTCGGATTTTCTGCGGACCCTTACGCAGGAGGAATTTGAACGCGCTTTCAGGGAGATTGGACAAATGTTTTGGCAAATATATTCCGACATGGCTGAGACGCCGGAAAACTTTGGCATGCCTTTGTACAGAACAGGAGAGTACGATTATTTTTCAAAGCAGGCTCGGGAAGCCCGAACAGCGCCCTGGAATCTGTTCTATTTCCTGCTTTGCCTGTTTTCCTGCGGTGAATGGAAGGAAAAACGACTGGCGGCGGATACGGAGGAGATTCGGAGGATCAACCGGGTAAAAAAGACAGGCTCCCTGCTCAAGGCCCTGGAGGACTATGGCTTTATATTTTCCGGGATAAAGAATTATCAATTATCATCCGGATCTTCTCTTGAAGTTGAATATCCGGATGATCCCAATGTGGTGGAAGTTCTGTTTCTCCTTGCTCAAAAGGTAAAAAACACACAAATGAAGGATGTAAAAAATGATTTCTCTCATATGAATATGTTTGTAAATGGGTTCATCGGATGGAACTATAAATTGCTGGCTGAGGATATGAATACCTGCACGCTGGCCCAAGGCTGTGACTATGTGGGGGATAAGATGCACAGCGAAGCGGACAGAGAATTAATCTGCATGATGGACCGCCTGCTGACCGGGATGGGGTATGCAATGAAAAAGGGAGATTTCAACGAGGGGCCTTCCGTAAGATATTACCGGGGAAAATCAAAAGTATATGCGTATGCTTTGAATTCTGACAGAGGGAATTTGTGTCTGGAATTGAGAATCAGGAATGCGGAGAACTGTCTGGAATATCTGAGGCAATGTCCTGACAGAATCGCGGAAATGTTCCGCCACAGCGACAGCGGATGCCGGAACAGGATCAACGGGACCTGCAGGAGCGGGGTGGATTACAGGTTTGAAGGGCAGGAAAAATGGCATTGCGGATGCTGCGGCGCACCGTTTAGACTGCATCCCTGTAAGGAGGATATACCTCATTATATTAAATTGATGGAACTGGGAAACGGATGAGTTTGTACGGCTTGTTAAGGGGAAGCAATTCCGATATATGAGGATTTCAACAGGTGGGGAATGGGGCAAGGAATGACACTCCAGTGCCATTCCTTAGTATGTTGATTTAATATTTAGCCTGTTTCTTTTGTCTGCCAAGAATAAAAAGCATTACTAACAGAATGATTGGAAATACAAGACCAACGCTTATGCCTGCACGAATATTATCTCCCGCATATTGTGTAACACGGCCAACTATACCAGGTCCAATGCTTCCGCCCAAATCTCCTGCCATAGCCAGCAGCGCAAACATAGCCGTTCCGCCTGCAGGGAATTTCTCAGATGAAATACTAATTGTCCCGGGCCACATAATACCAACAGAAAAGCCACATGCAATACAGCCAATAAGGCCTATCAATGGATTTGCCGATAATGAAGCGAAAAGATAACATATAACACATAAGATTCCGGAACCTGTCATAAATTTCATCAAATCCATTTTGTCACCATATTTTCCGAATATTACACGGCTTATTCCCATTGTAACCGCAAACATACAGGGACCAGCTAAATCTCCTATCGTTTTCGATAACCCCAATGCTGCTTCTGCATATGCCGACGCCCATTGTGCCATAGCAAGTTCTGATGCACCAGAGCAGATCATCAAACATACCGCCAGCCAGAATAATGGTGTTTGAAATAATTTTTTTATTCCCATTCCATTCCCTTCAGCTACTAAATGTTTAATTGGGCATGTTGCAAAATTATAGATATTGACTGCAGGAATAAGGGCCCATAGTACAGCCAGCCACTTCCAACTATTCATTCCGAATATCAGGAAAAACAGGGTAGATATCAAGATCGTTCCCACTGCCCCCCAACAGTAGAAAGAGTGGAGCAAACTCATTGTCGCTTCTTTATTCTCAAACGGACATGCTTCTACAATAGGGCTGCAGAGTACTTCAATCAATCCGCTTCCGATTGCATACATGATTACACTGCAAATGATTCCAAGAAACGGAATGGGTAATATATCCGGCAGAAATGCCAGACCAATCAGTCCGGCCGCGGCACATATTTCGGAGGCTACGATACATGCACGATATCCAATCCTGTCCACATATTTTGCACAGAACAAATCCACTAAAAGCTGAGTAAAGAAAAAACATGTAGAAATCAATGCAATATTTCCAAGAGAAATATTGTAATCATAATGAAATTTTAAAAACAGCAGCGGCGCAAAGTTAGCAGCTATTGCCTGCGTAATAAATCCTAAGTAACAGGCGGTTTTTGTTCTTTGATAATTTGGCATAATACCTTTGTTCCCTTCTTCCCTTTTTTTGTGGCGATCAACATCCTTCTAATGCATATTTTTATGTCGCTTTCATACTGTCATTTAAATTCCGCGTTTCGCCACCTTGCTTCCTTTTTTGAATTATATACTATGGAACTTCGCTTTTCATTGATTTATATCCGATATTTATTGTATAATATCGTAAGAACGTATATCGGGAGAGGGTTCGCTTATGAATTTCAATACATCGTATAACAAGATTGTGACAGATGAAAACTTGATGGAAACGGTAAAGCATGGAAGCATTGGCTACCCCTTTCACTTTTATTATGACAATTTAGCCCTGTTTGACTTTAACTGTATTGAATGGCACTGGCATACCGAATTGGAGTTTGTTTATATTGAATCAGGAACTGTGACTTTTTGGATTGGAGAAAAACAGTTTATTTTAGCGGAAGGAAATGGCGTATTCATTAATTCTAAAATCCTTCATCGCTTCTATTCTCCAGCTGAAGCTGTTATTCCAAATTTTTTATGTTTGCCTTCTTTTATTGCTGCGGAAGATAGTTTTATATATCAAAAATATATTTTACCGATTATTTCTTCCTCCTTATTTTTCCTGATTTTTGATGCGGAAGTTCCCTGGCAGGCGGAGGCTTTATCCATTATCAGGCAGATCATTGCTGTGCAGGAGGGGGTCTCATCCTGCGAACTTGCCACTGCATCTCTCATTCAAAGGCTTTGGTTGGAGATATATGAAAATGCGGATATTACATATACGAAAGACCATATAAATGATTCAGCTTCTTCGCAGGCAAGATTACAGTTGATGATGCAGTACGTTCATCAGAATTATTCCCATGATATTTCATTAGAGGACATTGCAGGGCATGCAAGGATCAGCAAAAGTACCGTATTAAACCTTTTCCATAAATATTTACACATTACTCCGATAAACTACCTTATCAATTATCGTTTAAATGAAGCCGCCCGATTACTTTCAAAGACCGAGAAAAAAATCAGTACTATTTCTGACGAAACAGGATTTAATAATGTAGACTATTTTTGCAGATTATTTAAAAAGCATTATCATTTAACGCCGACTGAATACCGGAAAAAGAGATCGTTTTTTAGCGGAATGTGCAATAATAGTAGATAAAATTACGTCTGAGCGGTATAATCTAAAGGATATAGAATGCGGCAAATTTGAATGCAGCGGTGGAAACGATTATGAAAACTTTGATATTAAACGGCTTGCCAAGAATAAATAGTGATACTAACAGTCTTACTATCAAGATTTTTCAGAATTAACTGGAAAATTATTGAATGTTGGGTTTATTATAGATTTTTTGCGGAGAATCAATTTTAAGCATTTGAGGCGAGGGGAATTGGAATGGAGCAAATTGAATTGATAAAACCGGGAATGGAGTATGCCGACGATATATGGGATTTTCGTCAGGAAATTTTAGATTGTGACGCAGAGAGTGAAGACCAGTTTGCAGGCTGTATATCATTGGATGTAAGTGTGTCCGCTGAAGAGTGGATCAAAATGTGTGAGCTCAGAATGAGTGAAGAAACATGTGTTAAGGCAGGCACATCGGTTCCTTCCAATATGTATTTAGCCGTTCGGAGAAATGATAACAGAGTTATAGGTATTATAGACTTGCGTCACCATATAAATCATCCAATTCTTGGAACATGGGGAGGACATTGTGGATATTCGGTACGTCCTTCTGAACGAGGCAAAGGATATGCCAGGGAAATGCTTCGCCTGAATATACGAAATGCGAAAGCATTAGGAATTTCCAAACTTCTTATTACATGTGATGTAAAGAACATGGCCAGCGAAAAAACCATACTTGCTAACGGCGGTGTTTATGAGGAAACCATAGAAGTTGATGGATGTAAGATGAAAAGATTTTGGATCGAGGTTAATGATTAGGCAAAAAAGAGTTTTCTTTCCATAATAGGATAAGCAAACTCTTTTTTATTACATTCTTATTTTTTCAACCCTCAGTTTTCACTGGCATATTCATTTTAGCATGTAAATACATAAAAGTAAATTATTTTGAAAGTACATGTTCAAAAAGTGATTCAATAAAAATGTAATAAAATATTTATTCTAATATTGAAAAACATATTCGCATGTGCTAACATAAAAATACAGTTATGAGAATTCATATAATGCGGTTCTAAATTAAACAAATACAATCCGGCATGGGGGATACAAAAGTGAATGCAAAGACTGCGCATATAACCAGGACAGAAAACGAAATATTTGAACAGGACTTAAAAGAGCATTTATTCCATACAGCCGCATTATGCAAAGGGTATATGGGGAAAATGGGCTGTGCGGCCATGGGATATCTGGCGGGTATTCTGCACGATGCGGGCAAAGCCGGGTCGGCTTTTCAGGGCAGGATGGAGGCCATACGGGAAGGACGGCCGGATCCGGGACAGAAAGGGGGACATGCCTCTGCAGGTGCGGTGCTGCTTAGCAGATGGGGAGGCAAGACAGACAATTTTTACAAGAATTTCGCTTTACAGGCCATATGTGAAGCCATTTTTTCCCATCACGCGGCACTGCCGGACAATATATCCCCCCGGCTGGAGGATGGGTATAAGGCCAGGCTTCAATGTGAAGAGGCGGAATTATCGGAAATAGAGACATATTTTTGGAGTGAAATTATCTCCCGAGAGGACTTTGAGAAACTTTTGGAGCAGGCATACGGGGAGGCGGAAGCATTTGTAAACAGGGTGAAACAATGCGTAAGAGCCCAGAAAGAGATGGAATTTTTCCTGGGCATGGCGGAGAAGATGCTGCTGTCAGCTCTGATTGACGCCGACTGGCTGGACAGTGCCATCAGCGGCGCAGGGGGACAGTTGGACTTTGGGGATCTGGATGGGGAAGACGATGAAAATCTTTCCAGGGAAAAGCTGTTTACATATTTTCTGGACAATTTGGAAAATGGACTGAGGGAAATGAACCGCTCCTCCAAACCCATCAATGTATGGAGAAATCGCATCTCCGAACAATGTAAGGAGGCAGGGGCCAGAGAGGGAGGGGTCTATACCCTGTCCTGCCCCACCGGGGCCGGTAAAACCCTGGCGGTGACCCGCTTTGCCCTGACGCATTGCATCCGGCAGGGCAAAGAGAGAATATTCTACATCATTCCCTACCTGTCCATCATTGACCAGACGGCCAAAAGCATAAAGAAAGCGCTTGCAGCCGGCAATAGGGAAGGCACTGACGAACTGGTGGAAAACGGTATTTTGGAACTTCATTCCCAGGCAGAGTATAAAAAGGGGGAAAATAGGTCAGGCGCCTCATGGAGCGGGGAGGAAGAACCCGCCGCCGACGGGGACTTCTGGGCACAGAGGATGACGGAGCCCATAGTACTGACCACTATGGTGCGTTTTCTGAATACATTTTTTGCCCGGGGGACCAGAAATCTGCGCCCGGCCCATCAGTTCCAAAACGCGGTGCTTATCTTTGACGAGGTGCAGACCCTGCCTGTAAAGCAGATCGCCCTGTTTAACAGTCTGATCAATTATCTGACACAGCTCTGCGGGTGCACATGCGTCCTGTGCACCGCCACCCAACCTCTGCTGGGGGAGACGGTAAAACCGGTTTATCCCGTCAAAATGGCGGAACCTGCGGCCCTGGCAGAGCTCCCCCCGGAAGCGGGGGAAGTCTTCCGGCGGGTGCAGATAGAACCCCGGCTGAAGGCGGTGGGTTATACCCAAAAGGAACTGGCAGATTTCGTCTGGGAAAAGGCGGAAGAGAGCGGAAACGCGCTGGCAATCCTGAACACCAGAGACTGCGCGCTGGCTGTTTACAGTGAATTGGCAAAGCGGGCGGGGGAGGCATATAAAGTGTATTACCTGTCCACAAAACTATATGCGGCGCACAGGAAAAGCATTATTGAAAAAATCCGAGGAGACTTGTCTTGCGGAGAAAAAATCATAGTGGTCAGTACATCCCTGATTGAGGCCGGCATAGATTTTGATTTTTCCTGCGTGGTTCGATCCCTGGCGGGAATGGATTCCATAGTCCAGGCGGCGGGGCGGTGCAACAGGGAAGGGCTGCGGGGGGTGGAGACCACCTATATTGTCAATCCCTGTCAGGAACTGGAATCACTGGCACATTTGAGAGACATCAGGAAGGGAGCGGAATCGTCCCGAAGGATACTGGGGGAATTTGAGAAAAACAGGGCACGCTTCGGGGGTGAATTGCTGTCCCAAGAGGCAATACACACTTATTTTTCATACTATTTCTGGAATAGAAAGGAAGAAATGGTTTATCTCATACCGGGACAAAACAAGGTTTCCCTCTATGACTGGTTGGCAGATAATGTGGATCTGGTGAGGTCGGGCGAGGCGCACAAAGTTTATGAGAAGAAAGTATTAAATCAGGCGTTTAAAACAGCGGCAGAACATTTCAGCGTCATAGAGGAGCGTGGGAATTCCGTATTTGTGCCCAGGGGCCGGGGGAAGGAGATCTGGGAGGAGATCCAGAGAAATACCAAACCAGGAAAGACAGACTACAAGTATATAAGGAGCCTGTTAAAGGAAGCACAGCAATATGTGGTTAATCTGCAGAATTATGAAATAGAGAAGCTGGGAAAGGGGGCCATACAGTGGGAGGATAAAATGGGAATGTACGTCCTGAACGAGATGTATTATGATGAAAAGGCCGGTATTACCGGGGAAATCAGCAGTAATATGCTGATTCATATGTTTTAGAAACGGTTACAGCCTGTTCAATGTCTTTCCGCATCGGATTGGGAGATCAATGGGAATCTGCGGAATGGAAGGGAGCAGGAGGGAAGCAATACAGTCAGTTGTATTGGACGGAAAGGAGGAGCATGGAAAAAGAGAATAGCATTACATTTGCGCTGACAGGGCGCCGGGCGCTTTTTACGGATCCTGTCAGCAAGATGGGGGGAGAGAAATTTACCTACCAGGTTCCCACCTACCAGGCGCTGAAAGGAGTGCTGGAAAGTATCTACTGGAAACCTACGCTGGTCTGGGTCGTAGACAGGGTGCGGGTTATGAAACCCATCCGTTCGGAATCCCAGGCCGTCAGGCCCATCGACTACGGCGGGGGCAACACCCTGTCGATCTACACCTATCTCTCAGATGTGGAATACCGGGTGCAGGCGCATTTTGTGTGGAATGAGAACCGACCTGACCTGGTCAGGGACAGGGATGAGAACAAACACTTTTTTATTGCCAGAAGGGCGCTGGAAAAAGGAGGCAGGAGAGATATTTTCCTGGGGACCAGAGAGTGCCAGGGCTATGTGGAGCCTTTGGATTTTGAAAGCGGCCCGGGAGCGTATGACGAGGTCGATGAATTTCCGCTGGGTCTGATGTTTCATGGGTTTACCTATCCCGATGAGGCGGTGCGGCAGGAGGAGAAGAATAAGCTGACGGCCAGGTTTTTTCGCCCGGTGATGAAGAAAGGGATTATTACGTTTCCGGCCCCGGAAGAATGTGCCATACGCCGGATTCTGACGGATCGAAAACCCAGGGAGTTCAGCCTGGAAAAAGGGAATGCGACATTGGCGGGGGGAGGTGCGCTGGATGAGTTTTCTGAATGATTTGTACCTTACCTATGAGGCCTGCAAGAGCGATTCCCAGCTTTTGCCCATCGCTCATCTGACCCAGAATGCCCAACTGGAGGTGGTTCTGGATGAGGAGGGAAAATTTTCCAGAGCCAGTCTGGTGGACAAGGAGGATGCGGTCACGGTGATCCCGGTCACAGAGGATTCCGGCAGCAGGAGCGGCAAAGCCATTTTTCCCCATCCGCTGTGTGACAAGCTGGAATATATCGCCGGGGACTATGGAGATTTTGTACCGGGCAGCAAAGGGGATAAATTTGAAATCTATATTGCGCAGTTGGGCGCATGGGTCCAGTCAGATTACAGTCTGCCCCAGATCAAGTGTGTATATGGGTATCTGAGGGAACGCAGACTCATGGAGGATCTACGGGAGGCCGGTTTTTTTACCTTCGAGAACGGCAGGATCAAGGCGGAAAAACAGCAGGGAGTGGCGCTGGAGAACTGGTTTGTACGCTTTGCGGTAGAGGTTCCGGGAGAGCCTGAGAGCAGACTGTACTGCGACGGGCAGGTATTTGACAGCTACATAAAATATTATCTGTCCAGTCAGGACAGCAGGGAATTATGCTATGTTTCCGGCGAGGTCGTGCCCTGTTCCGAGAAACACCCGGCCAAAATACGGAATACTGCCGACAAAGCCAAGCTGATTTCCGCCAACGACGCATCGGGTGTACTGACCTTCAAGGGGCGGTTCCGTGAGAGTACCCAGGTGGCTTCCGTGGGTTATGAGATATCCCAGAAGGCTCACAGCGCCTTGCGCTGGCTGATTGCCAGACAGGGTCTGAAAATCGGGGAACAGGTATTTGTAGTGTGGTCCATAGTGAATCCCCACATGCCCAGCCCCTTTTCCGATTTGGATTGGGAGGAGGAAGAGGAAGTCTTTACTGACGCCGCGTATTCGGATTGGGTGAGACAGGCAATCTGGGGATCGGCCCAGGCGCCCCAGGACAGTGATACCGTCATGGTGATGGGTGTGGAAGCGGCCACCACAGGCCGGTTGTCCATTCCTTTTTATCAGAAATATGGAGCCAAGCAATTTATCCAAAATGTGGCCAGATGGAAAACGGAGACCTGTTGGCTGAACCAGTCGAAAAAGGTACAGGCCTATGTGCCCTGGTCCCCCTCTTTGGTGGAGATCGTAAAGCTGGTGGCAGGGGAGAAAAACGCCAAGTTGAATAAATGTGTGCGGGAACGGCTGATCCCCTGCATCGTGGAGGGCAGGAAACTTCCCTATGATATAGTGTTGTCGGCCCTGGGGCAGGCCGTTAATCCTTCACACTTTAAGGAATATTGGGAGTGGTGCAGGGCTGTGACAATTACATGCGCCCTGTTGAGAAAATGGCAGATAGAAAGAGGAGACGGAAGGGAGGAATACAGCATGGGTTTGAATGCAGAGAGTGAGGACAGAAGTTACATTTTCGGGCAGCTGCTGGCCACGGCGGAGATGTTGGAGAGAAGCGCGCTGTCCATGGGAAGCGGCAGCAATAAGGAGGGCATACGGAACACGGCGGCAGAAAAGTATTTTGTCCGATTCCAGAGATACCCGGTGGAGACTTGGACAACCATTCGGAACCAGCTGCATCCGTATGTGATGAAGCTGAAAAACGCAGGGAAGTTATATTATGTCAACAAACTGGACGAATTGACTTGCAGACTGGATCTGACCCGGAGGGACAAGCTGGAACCCACCTTCCTGCAGGGTTATAGCAGTCAGCTTGTGGAGTATCGCAGTTCTTATAAGAAGCAGGAGGATGGCAAGCCGGAGGAGTAATATGTTCCGAAAAGAGACTTTGTATGTAAAACAGCCTAAAGAGGCGCAGCAGGGAAAGGATGGTAAAAATATGAGTGAATTTACAAACAAGATTGACTTTGCAGTGGTATTCAGCGTGAAGAACGCCAATCCAAACGGTGATCCGCTGAACGGGAACAGGCCCAGGGAGACCTATGACGGATTCGGAGAGGTGTCGGATGTATGTTTAAAAAGGAAGATCCGCAACCGCATGATGGATCTGGGATATCCGGTGTTCGTGCAGTCTGACGATCGGAATGTGGACGGCATCAGAAGCCTGAGCGATAGAGCGGGGGCAGCGCCGGAACTGAAGGAGGCGGGAAAGGACAAGGAGAAGTATGCGGCTGCCGCCTGCGAAAAATGGATGGATGTGCGAACTTTTGGCCAGGTATTCGCTTTTAAGAGCAAGGAAAAGGGAGCCGAGGGGGACGGCGTATCGGTGGGGGTGAGAGGTCCGGTGTCCATCCAGACGGCTGTGAGTGTGGCGCCCATCGACATTTCCTCCATGCAGATCACCAAGAGCGTTAACAGCGAGACCAGCGATAAGAAATCCTCAGATACCATGGGGATGAAGCACAGGGTTGACTTTGGTATGTATGTTACCTATGGCAGCATCAATCATCAGTTGGCGGAAAAAACAGGTTTTTCGGACGAGGATGCGGAGATAATCCGGCAGATTCTGGTGACATTGTTTGAGAATGATGCGTCTTCCGCCAGACCCGACGGCAGCATGGAAGTATGTAAGGTGATCTGGTGGAAGCACAACTGCTTCCTGGGACAGTATTCCTCCGCCAAAGTACATAGATGCCTGAAAGTGAGCAGAAAGCCTGGAGTAGAAATTGCCAAAAGCCAGGAGGATTTTGAGATAAGGGTTGAGGAACTGCCGGACCTGAAGGTTGAGATCTATGACGGAATTTGAATATAATGAAGAGGACTTTCTACAGCTTGCGGGATTGCAGCATTTTACCTTTTGCAGAAGGCAATGGGCATTGATCCATATAGAACAGCAGTGGGAAGAGAATGTTCTCACCGTAAAAGGCAGCCTCTTTCATGAAAAGGTGCATGACGGGTATTCCAGGGAGAAACGAAAGAATGTGATCATTTCCAGAGGAATGCCCGTGCGTTCCAGAACTCTGGGAATCAGCGGGGAGTGCGATGTGGTGGAGTTTGTCCGGGCAGAAGAGGGAATTTCTCTGCCCGGGCGGGAGGGAAAGTATATCCTGTATCCGATTGAGTACAAACGGGGCAAAACAAAAATCACGGATGAGGACAGAATGCAGTTGACGGCTCAGGTATTATGTCTGGAGGAAATGTTTCTGACAGAGATTCCCCAGGCCTATCTGTTTTACGGGGAGACCCGCAGGCGGGAATGCGTGGAAATTACGGAAACTCTGCGGGCTGAATGCAGGCGGCTGCTTCAGGAGATGCACCAATTTTATGCAAGGGGATATACGCCCAAAGTGAAAAGGGCTAAGAAATGCGAGGCCTGTTCTCTCCGGGAACTTTGCCTGCCAAAACTGGAGAGCAGGAAAAATGTGTCGCAATATATCTCTCAAAATGTGGAGTCTGATTGAATTCGGAGCCGCATGTACTCAAGGACTCAGGACAGATGCTGTCTGTTTGAGCATTCTCGCAGGTATAAACTGTGCGCAGTGTGCAGAGAGAAACCTGGAACGGAGGTAACAAGCATTGGCAGCCGCAGTATCGCTGGCCGGAAATATGGGGTTGGAGTAGATGTCATACACAAGATTGTGAGGATAAGTACATGAGGAAGTTGCTGAATACGCTGTATATTACATCCAGTGAATACTATCTGTCATTGGACGGGGAAAATGTGATTATTTCTCAGAGCAAGAAAGAGATAGGGAGACTGCCGCTTCACAATCTGGAGGCTATTGTGACCTGTGGATACGCCGGGGCAAGCCCGGCGCTGATGGAAAAGTGCGCGGCAGGAAATATCTCCATAACATTTCTGTCTCCCACAGGCAGATTCCGGGCCAAAGTAACGGGAAAGGCATATGGCAATATCCTGCTAAGAAGGACACAATATCGAATGGCAGATGACAAGAAGCAAACTTTGGAGATTGCCCGGAATTTTATAATCGGAAAAATATATAACCAGCGAAGCGTTATAAACAGAGCCCAGCGGGATTATGCGGAACGGCTGGATACAGAAAAGCTAAGCCTTGTCTCCGGGCAACTCAGGGAGACCCTTCAGACGGTGAGAGAGGCGGACACCATGGAAACGCTGCGGGGAAACGAGGGAGAAGCGGCCTCTCGATATTTTTCCCAGTTCAATCAGCTGATCCTTCAGCAAAAAGAGGAGTTTTGTTTTGATATAAGAAACCGACGGCCTCCATTGGACAGGGTGAATGCACTACTCTCCTTTACATATGCCCTCCTGACCAGCATGTGCGTGGCGGCCCTGGAGACAGTTGGCCTGGATCCCTATGCGGGGTTTATGCATACGGATCGGCCGGGGCGATGTTCGCTGGCGTTGGACTTAATGGAGGAACTCAGGGCCCCCTATGCGGATCGCTTTGTCCTGTCTTGCATCAACAAAAAAATGGTGGACTCATCAGATTTTGAAGAGAAGGAGAATGGGGCCGTTTTCCTGAACGAGTCCGGGAGAAAAAAATATCTGGCAGTGTGGCAGAGCAAAAAGGCGGAAAAGTTAACCCATCCCTATTTACAGGAGAGCATTGAATGGGGACTTGTTCCGTATGTGCAGGCTTTGCTGCTGGCACGATTTATTCGAGGAGACCTGGATGGATATCCGCCCTTTTTATGGAAATAGAATGGGTAATACCTATGGAATGTGTTATATGGTGGAGGGGCTTATATGTTAATCGTTGTCACTTATGACGTATCTACCGAAACAGCCGCAGGAAGGGCCAGATTGCGAAAAGTTGCCAAACAATGTCAGAATTATGGACAGCGTGTCCAAAACTCAGTATTTGAATGCATTATAGATGAGGCTCAATATGTCTCTTTTAAGAGCAGTTTGCTGAAATTGATCAATGAGGATGAGGATAGCCTGCGCTTTTACCGTCTGGGAAATGCGTACCGCAATCGTATAGAGCACTATGGCAGTAAAAAGACGCCGGACCTGGATGCTCCTATAATTTTCTAAACAGTGCGAATACTAAGTACACATCTTTTTCCAGTGACTTTCGCACCCGATAATGTATCTAAACAGGAGCAATAGAGGGTCTTAAAAGTGAGATAGTTGTGAGATATTGTTTATAATAGATAATTTGTCGGTATTAGAAGTTATTTTTTTGTATGTTTTTGGTGTCACTCCCCGTGCGGGAGTGTGGATTGAAATGTCATAATCCGATATTATTGTCTTTGATATTGAGACTTTGTCATCACTTAACTTGTCTACGCTTAATCGGGTGCTACCTTTATAACCCGCTATTGTAAAACCATTTGATACAATGTTGTTGTAACCCTGTGACTTAATATAATCTTTAATTATTTCGTTTTTTGTTTCAATCATATTTCATTACCTCACTGTTCTGCCATAGCCTGGCTATTCCTGGAAATGTTTTGATTCTTCACATGCAACCAATATTTTCATAATAATAACCTTATAGCCTCCTCTGCTTTTGCCTTTATTTGCTGACTACAATATCTTACATTACCAATTTTATAATTTTTGCTTAGCCATTGTAAAGGTGCAAAGCCTTTACTTTGCGTAAGCATAGTATTCTCACGATGATCATCGAATGTTAAGGCGTAGATTAGAGGGCAAGTTTTGTCCACCACATCGTCAATAAAAATTAAGCCTACTTGCATACCGCTCCAAACTCCATATTGTACACCTTTGTGTGATAGTGTGAAAATATATTTACAATTGCCTGTTTTTGATTTAATGAATTCCGGTGAATCGTCAATATAAATTCCCGATGAAGCGTGGTCGCCATATTCTGTCCCCTGAATCATCTTATGAAATCTTGTTTTTGCCTTTTGCGTTTTTAAACCCTCTGACATTTGCGGACGCTGAAAAAGGACATTTTCTGAAGTCCACGTTTTACCCGCCGGCGTGAAAGGTATATTGAATGCAGGATGCATATGGTACGGATTATAAAATGTATAGTTATTGCTTAGGCAAAAAACAATAACCTCATCTCTGTCGGCGTCAATTGTTTGATACAATGATAATAAGGCATCAGGTTCATCCCACCCGTGTACATATTTAGAGGTCGAATATTTTGGCAATGAATATTCATCTAAAACCATGTATTTTACATCGGGGTAAGAATTTCTTTTAGCTTCTTCAGCCATTGACAGCGCTAAGCAATATCCTAAAAGAATCATTTCTTTTTCATTTTCTTCTGTTTCTTGGACAAGGTAACATTCAGATGTTGTGAATTTAAATGTAGTATTAGGGTATTGTTCAGAAATTATTTTTGAAAATGCAGATTTTAATATACCCTGTTGCCGCTCTTTTTCCGTGCGGCATAAATAAACAAATTGTTTATTTTTTAAAATTGCCTGTTTTAGTAAAAACCATAATGTCGTATATGTTTTACCTATTTTTCGTTCAGACGATATAAAGTTAAAGTTCCGTTGATATCTTAATATTGGATTGATATCCCAGTAAATGTTGACCATAATCCTCCTTATCATGTGAGAATACGGGGTGATTTAAGGGCGTTTCCAACGCTTATATTTTCAGGTATGATTCATCATCATATGGAATCCTTACAATAGCCTATAATCGTGGTGCAACCCGTATCCTCAACATTAATTATATCATGCTCGTATCGTAAAGTCAATGGGAGTAAGTACAATTCCGCCTGGAACATGCTCAAATTTTAATTTATTTTTATAAACGGCGCCAAGTTTAAAATTCTCCCATGTAACCTCTTTGTTAGTTTTTATCATTTTTCCGTTTTTATCTATCTCTTTTACCATATAGCATCTTTCCGGCATCCCTGCTGCTGTGACCTCAATTTTACCATCCACTTCCTCGATGTAACATTTTGCCCTAATAAATCGTGCACGTGTAAACGTTTTTTCCCACTTCCAGGCTCCTAAACGGTATGGATCAATATCCAGGTTTGCTGGAATATCGGTACCCTCTAGATGCAAAGAATCGGTATCGGCATAGATAAAACGGTCATAAACAGATTGGGCAGCCCGTATAGTTTTATTGCGTGCATATGCCGTTGTAAACGTGCCTACGGGTATATAAATAGGATCCCGGGCCTCAGGGTCCAACAATCTGTATTTTATAATACCATCTGGTGCCATGTATGGCATTTTGCTTTGTACGGTTGGGTTTAACGCAAATTTGCCGTATAATGCATTTAGCATCAGTTTAGCAAGGCTACGTTTAGCTTTGTTTTTAGCCTTATCAGCATCTATTTTTTCTTTTATCCACTTATCAATATAGTCTTTAAATAATCCTTTTACACCTCTAAATTTCCACCCTCCACAATATTCATAATCAAATACATCATAGTGTTCAAATAGTAATTTTAAGTCAACGTTGGTAAGGCACAACGTAACTTGTTCTCCGCCGCTATCTTCTAAATATTCTACGGGATTAAACATGTAAGATCCTTTGATTTGAATTGTTGGAAGATAACCATCATTTAATTCAAATTGACATTTTATCATTTGCACGTATAGAGGGTATAAGGGATCAGGAGTGTATTCGCCTTCAAATGCTACACCATGACCGTACGGCATTAATTCATTGTATAATACTGACGGGTATAAACTGTTAACATCAAAAACAATACCCGGCCCAATATCTTTACCACGATATTTTTTATTACAATACGTGAAAGCCCCCTTGTACGATTGTCTAATTTCGTTATCATATTCAAGAATAGGAAAATCTTTTTCAAAACGTTTCTTTGTAAATATATTTTTAAAATCATGTAACGCATTAGAACCTTGCGTTATTTCATTTAGCCCTGAATCAAAAATGGTTTTGAGAGCGGATGCTACAATGGCCACATCGTTGTGTATATAATCAATCTCATCCTTTGTAAGTTGATGATCTTTCGACCTATATTTATCATAGTCTATTGTAAGTTTAGATAGCGGTAATCCCCAACCGTCTGCTATATCTTCAACGCTAAATGGTATTATTTTAAGTGAATCTATTATTTTAGTTGATACCATTTTCATTCCCTTAAAGCCATGGCATATTTCAAGGGAATAGAATTGTCCTTTGTCGCTTATTAGAGTTGTGAAAGATTGTCGTTTTAATTCCTTGCGTGACGAGCACCAAGTATAACCATGCATAAAAAGCCAATGGATTATAAACTCACCATCAAATTTTAGATTATGAAAATAAATAGTTGATGGATTTTTGCGACACCATTCTATAAAATCATTAAGATTGTTGCCATATATAAAATTATCAAGATTGCCTATCTCAATTAAAGCGTAGGCCCATACCCGACAATCCGTCTTATCAGTTGTGGTTTCAAAATCGGCACAAAATTTAGGCATTTTCTATCTCACTTATGATTTCAGGGTCTAAAGTTATATTATTTTGTTGCATATAATCGTATAAATGATTTAGTATACCACCAATTCTTAAATCCTGATCCTCTTCCCCGTATATGAAATCAATACTAAGAATTGGATCATCATAAAGCATTTGTACTAAATCATTAATATTTATTAATTCTGTTAAATCTCTTATCAACCAGGCCTTTTGGCCAAAGGCCGTGTCAAGAGCGTCCAGGAAATTTTCTTTATACTGTCGATTTAACCGTTCGATATAATCATCCGCTGTTTGATTATAAATTCCTTCAATGAATTTCTTCCAATGATCCATTGTGACGGTATTAGTGTTTATATTTCTTGGTTGAAGATTTTGTTGTTTTATCGTCCCCATGGTTCCGCGCAATTCGGGTTCCTGCAATCGCGCACGTTGTTCAGCTCTACGTTGATTAATTATTTCCGTCCTTTGTTTTAACTGTTCTATTTGATATTTTGTTGTTTTAACACCTTTTTCTGTTATGATAGGAATTGCTGTTGATTTATTAAAATCTTTTAGAGATTGTAATTCCCGATTGAGACCTTCTACGCTTGAAATTCTTGACTTTATCAACGATACTTTTACTTTATCGGGTAAATATTCGCCGATTCCTTTTTTAGTATAATAATCTATTTTTCTGTTAAAAGATTTTACCGCAGATGATAACTGCTTATTATAGTTTTTATTCCATTTCCATTTAGCCATAAAGTCTCCTTTTAAAAAAAAACCGGGCCGAAGCCCGGTGCCGCCTATTTAGACGATTTAGACGATTTAGGTAATTTGCTTTTACGGCCCAGCACCTTAAAGCTGAGAATATTACGAGTTTGGCCACCCGCTGTTTTGCTGATCTGGTAGGGCTGGATACAGATAGGATCATCCCATGTGGGAGGGCCAAACGATGCTATAAGCATCGTAAATGCGTTTAAAACTCCCTGACTTACTGCCTGGTATGACTTACCATCATCGGCGATTACAACGATCCGGGGTGCTGTTTCGAGGGAGCCATCTTCCTTACGACAATGTACCTCTTCCGCGAAAATATCTTTGACCGGGATAACTAAGTTAATCATTTCCGCCAGCCTCTGATCCGGGGAAGTGATCATATTAAACAGGTTTACCTGATCCTCATCGGTCGTAGGCTTAAAGCTGCAAAATGTTGTCTTACGGCTCGTCAATGCCGCTGTGATGCCGGTTTCTTCCATCATGATCATTTCATTTTCCATTTTTTATTTTACCTCCTTTTTTTCTGCCGCTTTACAAAAATCCGCTAAGGGCATGCTAAACAGCGTAGGTTTGCAAGTCACCTCGATAATCACAAAGCTAGTCTCGATATTCTGCGCCAATTCAGCACACAATTCCGCGTATGACAGCTTTTTTTCCGCGACAAATTCAAAAACCGTCTCGGGATCATGTTCTGCCGTGCCGTTAACAACTTTTGCCGGGATGTAACGCATGGAATACTCAATTAATGTTCTGGTGATTTTTCTCATGTTTCTTTCTCCTTTTTTTTTTTTGGAACATATTAAGAATAGCATCATTTTTTAACAATGTCAATACCTATTTTGCAAAATTTGATATTTACATTTTTGGCCTGGTGTGCTATAATAAGGTAAAGGGCCAATATGCCCAGAAAGGAGAATGTATAATGGATTATACTGTTATCAAGGAAATCATAGGATCATATGGTTTTCCCATCATGGCATGCGCGGCGTTGTTTATAAGTGGGCTGAACGAGCGAAAGGAAAGTCGTAAGTTAATAGCCGAAATGACGTCAATGCATAAGGAAGAAGTTGATAACTTGGCACAGGTGATTAATAACAACACCGAGGCCATTTTATCTATTAGAAAGGGGGAAGCTAATGATTATAATTGGTAGTGCTCGGATCAATGAAAAAGGGACAACTACAGGTGGCCTTCCGGGCGACCAGACAGGCAATGAGGTTGCCACGCAAATACTGTATCAACACAGTAAAAAATGGGTCGTGATCCGTGCCGTTAATCCGGGAATGGCGGAATTAATCGCTGTGGCTATGCAACGGGCCTGCGATAATATTCAGATTGGCTACGATCAAACAGACCGTAATAACCTGTTTGATGTGTCAAAAATCGTAGAATATGACCCGGGTCATGTGGCTATTCCGGTGCATTGTGATTGCAGTAGTTTAGTGCGTGTCTGCATTGCATACGCAGGCTTAATTGTCCCAAATTTTACAACACGCACAGAAAAATCTATATTGCTAAAATCGGGCGCGTTTTATACGCCTGCGATAACTGATCCCTGGCGCGAACAGCACCTACTGGTGCGTGGCGATATACTTGTGACGTTTACGCAGGGACATACAGCTGTGGTTTTAAGGGATGATACGACTGACGCTGGCCCTGAAGATTATGCACAGCGCAAACAGGTTGCCCACTGTTTTGACCCTAAAATTGCGGGTGTCTATCGTACAACATCGGACACCCCGGCAAAATATGTAGCGGGTGATAATAGTCTCGATAATATCTATATAGGACTGATCAGGGGCTGTCCTGTACGGTGCTACGGATTTTATGAGGATTGTAAGAGCGGCGCTGAATTATTTTGTGTGTTGCCGGATGGCAAAACGGCCTTTGTTAAGCAGGCGGCGACAGAAAGGGTTTAAAATGTTGGAAAATGACAGGGCAAGAGAACTGGTTAAAGAATTGATGGAACAAAGTGACGGCACCAGGGCGGATGATTATGCCGCCCTACTGGAAGATTTAGAAGACAGGATATCTGAGAAGGATAAGCTGGAAGCACAGGTTAAAAAGGTGGAAAATTCTAATACGCTGCTAAAACGTGAGAATTTTCGTTTATTTGAAAGGGTTGGTGCATCGGGGACTAGGGATACAGAAAATGATCCCAACACCGACACGGATCTGGAAAAAGAAAAGCAGCCACTGGATTATTTAAAGGGTTTTATTGATAACAATGGGTTTTTCAACTAATGTTTCAACTAATGTTTCACGTGAAACATTTTAAAAGGAGGTTTTATGGCTAAAGAAGGAACAGGAATGGCTATCGTAAATAGCATACGGGCCGGAGCATCCAAAGCCTACAGGGATGCTGTGCCTGAATTGGGGCTAAAGAATTTGTTGGATGTAAAATCTGCGATTTTGGATTTTACGCCGACCTATAATGAGTTTATCAGCGTATTTTTTAACAAAATTGCGCTGAGTTTAATGGACATGAGGGCATTTAGTAATCCTTTTAGATCGCTTGTCAAGGGCGGCAATCCTTTGGGGGGCGTAATCCAGGATACACACGTAAACCCTGCCATAGCTATCCCGTACGATATCAACGCTACATCACGCTTATTACACAATTATAGGCCGGATGTGGCGGTGGAATATTTTACGTTAAACCGTAAAGACTTATTTGCGGTTACACGGGCTCGGGATGAGTTGGAGTTAGCATTTACAAGTTTTGATGCTCTCGATGATTTTTTTGCGGCGTTGATTGACAGCCTATACAGCGGTAATGAAATCCGTGAATTTGAACTCTGGAAGGCTCTTTTTGCTAGCGCCTATTTGTCCAATGTATTTAAAACAGTTGCTGTTGCGGCCCCTGTAGATCAGGAATCTGCCATGAAATTTTTGCTGACCCTGCAGAACATAAGTTTTGCCATGACGTTTCCGTCCGGCGACTATAATAATTTCCAGGAATTGGCAGCAGCACAGAATAAAGCGGTTAATCCTGCAATCACATGGACGCCTCAGGCTAACCAGATCATAATTATGGACAGCAGATATGCGGCCACAATTGGTTTGTACGTTAAGGCATCCGCTTTTAATGTCAGTTACACGGAGTTAGAGGGGCGTATCCTTTATGTTGATAACCTGATGGTTACAGGGTTATTGGCTATCATTTGTGATGAGCGGGCACCCCAGGTTAGGGACAATCGCCGTGAATTCCGTGATTTTGAAAACGGGGCCACGTTGACTCTTAACTCGTTCTTCCACGTGTGGCAGTATTATAATATCAGATTGTGGGCAAATGCTGTAGCATTATATGATCCTACTGCCGAAAAGGCAGTAATCACTGTTAATAACGGACAGCAACTATCTATTGGCCTGGATACTAAAAAACAGTTTGATTATTCGGTCACTTATCATGACCGTGAAATTAGCCCCTATTTATCATTTATGACTACCACTAACAACTTAGTCATGTCGTATGATCCCGAAGAAAAGAAGATAACAGTAGCCACATCAAAAGATTCAGCCCCTGGCGAATATATCGTGTTGGTCAGCGCCCGGGTTGATATCGGTGACGGAAAATTTGAAACAAACAGTGCCTTAGTAACCGTAAAAATCAATCCTGTGTAATAAGGAGGAAAGTTTCACGTGAAACATTATGGAATGTTTCACGTGAAACTAAAAAAAAAATGGCAACTTATCCTATAAATTTACCCGGAAATAATACATGCATGTTATGCTCCACAAATTTTATTCCTAACGATGGAGACGTTTTTCTTGCGTCTTCAAAAGGGTCGTTTCAAACTTTTCTTAGTGGTAAAATTAAATACCAAGCTAATGATTTTAGCGTTATAAAACAACATTCGACAATACGCTTCCCTGCCAACGCTGACGATTTAATCAAGGCTAAAGTTGATTATATAGCTTTTAGAAATGCTGTTTTTGGCGGGGATTGGTGGTATGCATTTATTACAGGGATTTATTATGTAAATCCTAATGTATCAGAAATTCACTTTGAAATTGACGTCATTTCGACGTTTATATACGATGCAAAAATGGGCTCACAATTTTTAGAGCGCATGACGGTTAAAGAGGACGGTATAGGCGACCATCTAGAACCCGAACAATTTACAGTAAATCAATACGTTTATAGTCAATGGACTCACCCCCATATAGCAAACAATGTGGGCGAATTACACAAAATGCAAACGGCTGTATTAGTATACGGCCAGGATTATATCGGCTTTGAATACGATAATATCCCTGCCGTAGGAGGGATATTTGCTACGGCATCGGCGGATGATCTAACAAAACACTTAGAGATGTTTTTATCGTCTCCCGATGTTTATACAGTATATGCCGCGTATTTATTGCCATCTATTGCTACAGGTGGCAATTCAGGGATTTTATACTCGCAGGGGATTTCCTCTGCTAGCGTAAATGTGGCCCCTATTCAGGCTGGATACCCCTTCCCTCAATATTTTCCCGCTGATCAGGGCGGTTGGGTGCCTAACAATTATAAATTGTATACGTATCCGTATACAGCACTATATTGTACTAATAATAATGGCCAATCAATGATGTTTTCCTATGAAGCATTTACTGGTGCACCCTCATTTAAGGTATTTTGCAATCATCTTCCGCCAATTAACCCTGTTTTAGTACCTGTGGATTATTATAATAGTGGACAAAATATTGAGGGTATGAACCCCGATTTTATATTTGCGCTCGGGGAGTTGCCTCAGGTTGGCTACACGCAGGATAGCTATAGTGTTTGGGCGGCAACAAAAGGACAGACACAGGCTTTACAAACTGTAGGGGGAGTGATTGCAAGCGTGGCTCTTACGGCAGCGTCTTTAAAGGTTCCCGGCCTAAAATCTGTAGCCGCAGGGGCAATAAGCGGCACGGTCAATACCGTGGCGGATAGGATGACCGGCAGTCTTAACGCCCAAAATGCACCTGATAGCGTTAAATTTTCTAGTACCCAAGCAGGATCAATGTTTACGTTAGGACTGGATAAATACGGGCCCTCTTTTGCCGTTGCCCAATGTCCTCAATATTTAGCAAAACAATACGATGATTTCTTTTCAATGTATGGTTATGCTATTTATAGGACAATGCCAATTAATTTTTTCACAAACCGCCGGCCCGTATTTGATTATTATAAATTTGCCGATTTAAACATTGATGTTAGCATACCCGCAGAATATGCTAGTAAACTACAGAAACTTTTAGAAAACGGAATAAGGTTTTGGTATGATGCTGATAAAATGGGAGATTTTTCTGAAGCAGTACTGAAAGAAAACTCTCTTCATTGATGGAGGTATACAATGAAATTTTTTAATAAATCAATTCTTAAGGAATATGGTTTTGCATTGGCACAAAGGCAGTCGAATCCACTTTGGAGAGAAACATTTAATATAATAATAGAAGATTTCTGTTTGATATTATATAGCATGTATTCTCATGAAAATTTACCTGATGAAATGGACGGGGATTTTTTAGAGCGTTGTTTAATGGAGGATGGGATAGCGGGTGCATTTGACCACCCCCTTTACGGTCTCATCAATTCCCGGGCCACTTGGGGTGAGTTAGGAATTTATAATCGTCCTATTGAGTCAACATTTTATTCGATAAAATTTTCGAAACAAGTATATGTTGGAATTGATAGTGACAATGCTGTATTGTTTTACAATAATTCGCTGGGAATAGGATATGTCCGCTGGGCTATTTCATACGCAGAACGTTTAGCAGATATATTAATATCTCATTCTATTAATCTTATGGCACAAAGAACCCCTATTTTAATTGATGGTGATTATAACCAGTTAGAGGACATTGTGGCACAGTATGCAAAATATATAGGAGGTGCTCCTGTAATTGCCCGCACACGGTCTATGCGCAATACCCTGGCCCAGGTTAGCGCCACACCATTAACAGTTTTAAAAACGGATGCTCCATTCACGGCTGACAAGATTTATTTCGAATATACTAATGTGTTACATGAATTTTTTAGTAAAATAGGAATAAATTTTGCTAATAATAATAAAAAAGAAAGAATGCTTGTTGATGAAGTAAACGCCAATAATGAACAGTTAAATTTTAAGGTTAAGGCCGGATTAGCGTTTAGAAATAAAGGATGGAAGCAATTTAATAAAATACACGGAACTAATATTGTTACCGTGTATAACGGAGAAGTGGAGGAATTAGTGAGTGATGTTATTGAAAAACATACCGATGCAATCATACAACACAGCAATGTCGAGTTACCCTCTTGACGCAAGCGTGGACAGAAGTGAGTTAAATAACGCTATATATAATTATTATGCTTACTATGCTTTATCATTTTGCAATGTTGAAAAATGGCTCCATAATTTAGCCGCTAGAATGCGCATAATAATGCCCCGTTATAATCAAATATATGCTAGTATTGCGCTGCGTTTTGATCCGTTAAAAACTTATGATTATACCCGTACAGTGGATCATGCGGGTACCGACACACACCAGATCAACCGCCAAACAACAGAAAATAACAATGAAAATGGAACAGTTACTAATGACGGTAATTATAATACAGGCAATAACGCAGAACAAACAGCTACATCTAAAACAGATTTATCTACATTTCCACAGGGTAATTTATTATCTAGCGGAAATAGTAACAATTCTCAATTATACCTGGATAATGAAACAAAAAATAACGAAAGCACCAAAACAACAAGCAATGTAGTCAACACTCATAATGATGAAACAATATCATCCATAAGCAGGGATACTGTAAATAATGTTAGTGATAATAAGAATGCGACAAATGAATACAATGATAACATTCATGAAGAAGGCACCGCGCCCGGAAGCAACTATAGCAAACTTGTTGCCGATTATAGAGCCCTAGCAATATCGGTTGAAGAGATGATAATAGAAGAACTTCGCGATCTTTTCTTCGCGTCTTTTGATACAACCGACTTTGGTGATTGTATACCATACGGGGTATATCCCTGGTATAAATAAACATTGGCATTGCCAGAAAGGAAAATTATGATTACATTAGTACAACCCATTGCCCCATTAATTAATGCGGAGTACCCGGGTATCAACAGCGATTGGCTGGACAAATTACGTAACATTATTGCGGTCGTAAATGAGTCCATCCAAAATATCAATGATCTCCAGGATCAGGCCGGGCAACATGATGACAAGTTAGCCGACTTAATCTCACAGGTCAATAGCCTGTTGGAGAGCATCGTCACGATTAATAGTCGTTTAGACGGGCACGATACGGCCATTGCCGATATCAATAGCAATCTGGATAGTTTGCAACTTATTGTTACGGACGTCCAGAATAATATTGATGCTGTAAACGATCGCATGGATGAAATTAATATATCAATTGATGAAATCAATGCGGAAATAACAAAACTGAATAATAATATTGACACTATCAACACCGCATTGGCAGATCATAAATCATTGATTGTCGATTTACAGGCACATAACGCCGATCAGGACAGCAAAATAGAGTTAAACCGCACTGACATTAACAATATCATAATACGGGTGGATGATCATCAAACCGCTCTTGTGGGTTTGCAGGATGCCGTAGTGACTATCGCCAATCAGGTCAATACCATCAATACCCTGTTAGCGGGTCTACGCTCTGACCTGGATAATGTATCTGATCAGGTACGGGAAAATATCAAGGATATTGACAGCCTGGACGACAGGCTGGAAACCCTGCGTCAAACTGTGGGTATACAGGGTAATACGATTACAGCAATGCAAAATTCTATTTCACACCTGCAGGATGATATTGCAACATTAAACGGTCGTGTTGACTCTAACACGCAGGATGTTGCGGTTATAAAAACCACCGTAAATGCAATCAATCTGACCCTTACAGCAATGCAGGATAATATACACACCCTGCAGGATCAGCAGGCCGCTATGCAGTCGACATTAGACGCGGTAAACACAATTGTTGCCAATCATGACACACAGATTACAAACCTCTTGGCAGATGTGTCAGCTATCAAAAAAGATAATATCCAAATCAATCAACGGCTGGATGCGCTGGAAACGGCTGTCGCCAGAAAATTAGATGCGTCTGTATTTGACGGTGGATCCGCCGGTCAGGTTTGGACTAGTACCGCTAATGCAGTAACCGGCGCCTGGGCCGATGCCGGCGTGCCGCAGGATGTTGACAACAGGATCAGCGCCAATGCCACGGCGATTGCGGGAATCGAATCGCAGATTACAACCATCAATGAGGATGTTAACAAGAAGTTAGACGCATCTGTCTTTGACGGTGGCTCAGCAGGCCAGGTCTGGACTAGTACCGCTAATGCAGTAACCGGCGCCTGGGCCGATGCCAGCGTGCCTCAGGATGTTGCCGATAGGATCGATGATAATTCATCGTTTTTAGAGTTATTAGTGCCGCAAGTTGATGCCCTGGAAACTCTTACCGCGCCCCTCAAACAGCCAGTTAATGGCAGAGTTTTAACGGGTCAGGGCACACAATACAACTGGCTCCCTCCACAATATGTGGGCTATCCCATAAGTTCGATAGAAACACGTGTAGGTACAACCCAACTGGGGATACCGGGAGTAATTATGCAAGTTAAAATATCCGCTATGTGGGGAGGCGTAACGTATGATGCCACATCATTTATGGTGTGTGCTATGAGTGGCATTGGTACGGTTACAATCTTTTGCGGTTATGCGGCAGTTATGCTACAGATAAAGCTTGTGTCGGCCGGTGAGGCAGTATCCATGCGCAAAACAATAATAGCGGGTACACCCCCTGATAATGACTTTACTATTACTGTTTTAGGTTATAGGTCAATAGTATAATAAAAGGCGGCTTCGGCCGCTTTTTTGTAAAAAAAAAAAAAAAAAAAAAAAAAAAAAAAAAAAAAAAAAAAAAAAAAAAAAAA
>OFHA01000389.1_pt1 | contig 39265 bp, 31 predicted proteins | sample 1521891 | NCBI WGS metagenome assembly OFHA01 (sample SAMEA3504089, study PRJEB24116) | mouse gut metagenome | biome: mouse gut; feature: mouse-associated habitat; material: faeces | place: Denmark | collected 2011
TTTAGAGAAGCTGAAAGAACAGGACAATTTTACAAACCACGAAAAAGAAGCAGCCCGGTATATCCTGGAGCATCCTGACAGTGTTCCGGGCATGTCGAGCGGGGAGCTGGCGAGAGCTTCGTTTACAAGCAAGGCCACGGTGGTGCGGCTGTGCCAGAAACTCGGCCTTGCGGGCTGCCGGGAATTCAGGCTCAGGCTGGTGGAAGAAATCAGCCAGAAGAACCGGCTTTCCAAAATGCTGGAAGGAGAACCCATTACCAGCAAAAGCTCTTATATGGATATAATCCATACGCTTCCCGTGCTGTATGATAAGGCAGTGACCAATACGCGGCTGGCGCTTGATAAAAATGCCATGAACCGGATTAATAACAGAATCCAGAGGGCAGAGTGCATCGACATTTACGGCACGGGCATCAGCTATATTCTGGCGCAGTCTGCGGTATTTAAATTTGCGACCCTCGGAATGGAATGCTCGGCTTATGAGAGCATCAACGGGCACTATCTGGCGGCGCGCAGGAACAAGAAAACCGTAGCTTTTTTAATCAGCTTTACGGGGGCGAACCGCACGGTCATCCGGATGGCGCAGTACCTTCGCAAAGCCACGGATAATTATGTTGTCGGGCTCATGGGGCCGCATAATCAGGTTATCCGCAAATGGTGCCATGAAATTGTGGAAATCCCGAACCGGGATTCGCTGCTGAGCCTGGATGTGATATCTTCTTTTTCTGCGGTTACTTATGTACTGGATATTTTCTTTTCCCTGCTGCTTGCAAAACGCTATGAGGAGCATGCACAGTCTTCCCTGGAAATGCTGGAGCATGCAGAGCTGCTGCTGGATAAACCAGGACAGAAGGATATGTTTTGAACAAATCATAGATTGCGTATTAGGAAGCATGAATGGTTATGGTTTATGGATATTTATGATTGAGGAGAAAAAATGCTGAAAAAATATTATGTGGAAACGGCAGACCCGTTCATTCATATGCCAGATGGTTCTATGGAAATGCTGACAGAAAAAAGGATTCTGGAAAAAAAACGGGAGAATTCCTGTGAATGCGGCCTGCCAGATTATCTGCAGCATGACCTTGATGCATACAAGAAGGGCCTGGAAACGAAATCAGACCTTCTGGACTGCCTTTGGGGAGAATTATATGGCAGTATCAATATAGCGGAAATCAGCGAGGGTGTCATAACACCGGAACATGCGGATTATCTTCGGCAGAAATATCTGTGGAAAGGGAGAAATGCATGAATGGAATTGATTTTACGAACTGCAGGCGGATAGCTGGAAAAGCATATAACGGTGCAAATGGGAAAAAGATTGCCGTGGAATATGGAGGACAGCAGTATATGCTGAAATTTCCTCCGTCAGGGGAATCAAAACCTACAGAGCTTTCTTATACAAACAGTTGTTTTTCGGAGCATATTGCCTGTAGAATTTTTCAGATGCTGGGTGTTACGGCTCAGGAAACAATGCTTGGCACTTTTGATGTAGCTGGAAAATTAAAAATAGTCTGTGCCTGCCGTGATTTCACTGCAGGCGGGAAGCAGCTGTTTGATTTTTGTTCCATCAAAAATACCATTCTTGATTCTGACAGTAATGGAAGCGGAACAGAACTTTCTGATATTCTTGAAACAATAGAAAAACAGCAGTTTACAGAGCCAGGACGTGTGATGGAGCTTTTTTGGGAGATGTTTGTCATAGATGCGCTGCTTGGCAATTTTGACCGGCATAACGGCAATTGGGGATTTCTTTACGACCCAGCTGCAAAGATTACGGAACCTGCTCCTGTTTATGACTGCGGAAGCTGTCTGCTGCCACAGGCAGATGAGAGAATTATGCGAAATGTTCTGGAAAATGAGAGTGCACTGAATGCAAGGGTATTCCAGTTTCCAACATCTGCCGTGAAACTGAATGGCAGGAAAATTAATTATTATGATTTCCTGATGAAAGCGGAAAATGCAGGCTGCAATGCTGCAGTTAAGCGGATTTATGGCAGACTGGATGTAGAAAGAATCAAGAATATGATAAACAAAACTCCTTATATCAGCAGCTTGCAGAAGGAATTTTATATTCGATACATAAGTGCAAGGGCATCCCTGATTCTTGCACCTGCCTATGAAATGATTCTTGCAGGCGGACAGAACCAGCTGTAATGCTCCATTTTTCTGATAATGCCTGGAAAGGAGTCCGTGCATGCTTTTAGAGAAGCTGAAAGAACAGGACAATTTTACAAACCACGAAAAAGAAGCAGCCGGGTATATCCTGGACATGCAAAGCTGCTGGATAAATCCAGACAGAAGGATATGTTTTGAACCCCTGTTACAATGACAGGGGTTCTTTTTTTGCGTATTTTGAAACAATGAACCGATTGCGGTTTCATCCATTGCCCGCCAGAAAATGCTGTGCTATATTCAGCTTAACAAAAAAAGCCGGGTGTCCGGCGGACGGGGAGGAAATCACAATGGGAAAATACCATGCGCTGGCAGTGGAGATTGTGAAAAATGTCGGCGGAAAAGAAAACATTCTGGGACTGGTACACTGTATTACCAGGCTGCGTTTTACCCTGAAGGATGAGGGAAAAGCAAAGGACGATGTTTTAAAGGCCATGGAAGGCGTTGTGACCGTGATGAAAAGCGGCGGCCAGTACCAGGTCGTAATCGGCAATCATGTGCCGGAAGTATTTGAAGATGTCATAGCACTGACGGATTTACAGGAAGGAGAAAGCGTACAGGAGGAGAAAAAGCCCGGAAAGCTGCTGGACCGGGCCGTTGATATCATATCGGGCATATTTCAGCCGATTCTTGGCATTATGGCGGCCTGCGGCATGCTGAAGGGGATAAATACACTGCTTGTCACAATGGGCCTTTACAGTGCGGAATGCGGCGGCTCCCTGATTATCAGTGCTGCGGGGGATGCCCTGTTTACTTTTCTGCCGCTGTTTCTTGGCTATACGGCAGCAAAGAAATTCGGCTTAAAGCCGATGCTGGGCCTTGCTATCGGGGCGGCCATGTGTTATCCGGGCATTCAGGCGGGAACGCTGTCTGCGGGAATGGAGCCTATGTACAGCCTTCTGGAAGGAACGATGTTTGCTTCGCCGGTTTACATAGACTTTTTCGGCATTCCGGTTATTTCCGTCGATTATACGGGAACGGTGATTCCGGTTATTCTGGCTGTATGGTTTGCATCCAGATGCGAGAAATTTTTTAATAAGCTGATTCCGGACCTGGTAAAGTTTTTCTTTGTACCGATGCTGACCCTGCTGGTGACGCTGCCTGTGTCTGTCATTTTCTTAGGGCCGGCAGCAACCTTTGGTTCTGCGCTGATTTCAGAGTTTACACTGGCCATCCGCAGCTTCAGCCCGCTGCTTGCAGGCGGAATCGTGGGACTGACCTGGCAGATTCTTGTTATTTTCGGCATGCACTGGGGATTTATCCCGGTTTATATTAACAATATCATGACTCTTGGCTATGACAATGTGATGATGCCGTTTTTTGCATGCACGTTTGCAACGTCTGCGGTTGTGATGGCGATTTTCTTTAAGACAAAGGATAAAGCGCTGCGCGAAATGGCCATTCCGAATTTTATTTCCGGCATTTTCGGTGTGACAGAGCCGGCGATTTACGGCATGCTGCTGCCGCTGAAAAAGCCGTTTATCATCAGCTGTATTGCCGGCGGCATTGGCGGAGCCTTTTATGGACATTTTAATTTCCGCAAATTCATTCCGGGCGGCATGGGAATCTTTGAGCTGCCAAATATGATGAACCCGGACGGGTCTTCGGGAAATATGATTGTTGCGTTTGCAGGAATTGCCATTTCGATGGCGGCAGGCTTTGTGCTGACCATGCTGTTTTATAAAGACAAAACGGCAGCAGTGCCGCAGCAGGCGTCTGATGAAGCGCCGGAAAAGACAGGTACTGCGTCAAAGGAGACGGCAGCGGCATCTGGCACAGCGCCGGCGGACGCAAAAGCGCAGCTTGTGCTGGCAAGCCCTTTGAAAGGAACGGTAATTCAGCTTTCGGATGTGAAAGACGAGGCATTTTCTTCCGGCGCGCTTGGAAAAGGCGCTGCCATTGAACCGGAAGAAGGCGTGCTCTATGCACCGGCAGACGGCACGATTTCCGCCCTGTTCCCGACGGGCCATGCGATTGGCCTTACAACAGAAAGCGGGCTGGAGCTTTTGATGCATGTCGGAATGGACACGGTACAGCTGGACGGGAAAGGCTTCCGGGCGTTTGTGGAAGCAGGCGAAACTGTCAAAACGGGACAGAAGCTTTTGGAATTTGACATGAAACTTATCAGAGACGCCGGGTATTCCCTGGTAACGCCTGTACTGGTGACCAATTCGGACGATTTTGAACAGGTGGAGACAGCAGGGGCAGATACGGTGCAGGCAGGAGACGTTCTGCTGCGTGTGAGGTGAGGAAAGGAGACAGTCAATGCGAAAGGATTTTTTATGGGGCGGCGCTGTGGCGGCAAACCAGTGTGAAGGCGGCTGGCAGGAAGGCGGGCGGGGAATGGCGCTTGTGGATGTGATTCCTTACGGGCCGCACCGGATGCCTGTCATGCAGGGGCGCATGGATTACCGGAGCCTCCCAGAAGACTGCGTTTATCCGGGCAGGGAAGCAATAGACCTTTACGGGCACTATCAAAAAGACATTGCCCTTTTTGCAGAAATGGGATTTCGCTGCTTCCGGTTTTCTTTTTCCTGGTCGAGGATTTTTCCGACTGGCGAGGAAACAAAACCGAACCAGGAAGGACTGCGGTTTTATGAATCTTTCATCGATGAGCTGCGTTCGCATGGCATCGAGCCGGTGGTGACCCTCTGCCATTTTGATATTCCGCTGAACCTGGTGGACAAATACGGCTCCTGGCGCAGCCGTAAAGTGATTGATTTTTACCTGAATTACTGTGAATCGGTGTTTCGTTATTTTAAGGATAAGGTGCGTTACTGGATTACCTTTAATGAAATCAATATGCTGATGCACCTGCCGTTTATGGGTGCCGGAATCTGTTTCCGCGAAGGGGAAAATGAGACAGCGGTCAAATACCAGGCGGCGCACAATGAGCTGGTGGCTTCTGCTTATGCCGTGAAGCTGGCCCATGAGATTAACCCGCAGTTCCAGGCTGGCTGCATGCTGGCTGCGGGAAGCGTATACCCGTACAGCTGCCATCCGCAGGATGTATGGGAGAGCATGAAAAAAGACCGGGAAACCTATTTCTTTATCGACGTGCAGGCCAGGGGGGAGTACCCGCCTTATGCGGAAAAATTTCTGGAACGGGAAGGCATTCACCTGGAAATGGAACCGGGGGATTTAAAAGTATTAAAGGAGCATACGGTGGATTTTATTTCCCTGTCTTATTATAACAGCCGCTGTGTCCGTTCGGACGGGCAGGGAGAGGCATCGGGCGGTAATGTATTTGCTTCGGCGAAAAATCCTTATCTGGAATGCAGCCAGTGGGGATGGCCGGTAGACCCGCTCGGACTGCGCATTACCCTGAATGCCCTTTACGACCGTTACCAAAAGCCGCTGTTTATCGTGGAAAACGGCCTGGGGGCAAGGGATGAGCCGGACGGTGATGGATGTATTCTGGATGATTACCGGATAGATTACCTGAAAGCCCATATCCAGGCAATGATGGATGCCGTGGATGAGGACGGGGTGGACTTAATCGGATATACCCCATGGGGATGCATCGACCTGGTCAGTGCAACAACAGGAGAAATGTCCAAGCGGTATGGGTTTATTTATGTGGATAAGGATGACAGCGGGAACGGCACGCTGGAGCGGGTGCGGAAAAAATCCTTTGCTTGGTACCGGGATGTGATTGCTTCGAATGGGGAGAATCTGAAATAGAATATGTGTATCTGAAAGGGCAGTTACTGGTCACGGAGTGAACAGCAAAAAAGGGCATCTGTGGGGACATGGATGCCCTTTTTTGCTGTTTCTTTCTATGGCATTCTATGATAAAATAGAACTGTCTTGCAGACAGGAAAAGGGAGTGGAGGCAGCAGTTATGGGAATTGTGGCAGGGACTATGGCAGTCGGGGTTCAGGATTTTTGCAAAATTATGGAAGAACATTGTTTTTATGCAGACAAGACAGGGTTTATCAAAGAATGGTGGGAAAATAAGGATGATGTAACACTGATAACCCGTCCAAGGAGATTTGGGAAGACGCTGGCAATGAGCATGCTGGAATATTTTTTCTCTATCCGTAATGCCGGGAAGGGCGTTTTGTTTGAAAACCTGGATATCTGGAAGGAGGAAGCATACCGGAAGCTGCAGGGAACCTGTCCGGTTATTTTTTTAAGCTTTGCGGGTGTAAAGGCGGGCACCTATGAGGAAGCTTACGGTGATATCAGAAGGCTTATTTCCCGTGAATACCGAAGGCATGCCTTCCTGCTGGACAGCGGACAGTTTCTGGAATCAGACAGAAAGCAGTTTGAAAGGATTCTGAATGAGGATGGAAGTGCCGGGGAATTCTGTTTTGCCATCAGCCAGCTTTCGGAATATTTATATCATTATTATGGGCAGAAAGCAATTATTCTGCTGGATGAATATGACACGCCGATGCAGGAAGCTTATATAAACGGGTACTGGGAAGAAATGGCAGGGCTGATTCGCAAGTTTATGAATTTTACATTTAAAACAAATCCATATTTAAAACGCGGTCTGATGACTGGAATTACAAGGATAAGCAAGGAGTCGGTTTTTTCTGATTTAAATAACCTGGAAGTGATAACGGCATCTTCCAGGAAATATGCATCTGCATTCGGATTCACCGAACAGGAAGTCATGCAGGCACTTTGTGCATATGGAATGCAGCATGAGATGCAGGGGATGAAACAGTGGTATGACGGATTCCGGTTTGGAGACTGCGGACATATGTATAACCCATGGTCTGTAATAAAATTTCTGGGAGAGAGGGAATTTGCGCCTTACTGGGCTAATACCGGCTCTAACAGCCTGGCTGGCAGGCTGATTCAGAAAAGTGATGCTGACACAAAACTGATTGTGGAAGATTTGCTGCAGGGCGGGTCATTTTTGGCACAGATAGATGAAGAAATCGTGTTCAGCAGCCTGGATTACAAAAAATCTGCGGTATGGAGCCTGCTGCTGGCAGCCGGGTATTTTAAGATTCAGCAGATAACCAGAAACAGGAAGGGGAAAACAGAGTACAGGCTTTCCCTTACGAATAAAGAGATATTTTATATTTTTGATGAAATGGTGACCGGATGGTTTTCAAACAGCAGGCTGAGTTACAGCGATTTTTCAGATGCGCTGCTTGCCGGGGATAAGGAACGCATGAATGACTATCTGAATCAGATTGCCATGGAGACATTCAGTTTTTTTGATACCGGTGCAAAGTCTTCCAGATATAAACAGCCGGAAAATTTTTATCATGGTTTTGTGCTTGGCCTTATTGCTGATTTGCGGGAATTATATCGGGTTTCCTCGAACCGGGAAAGCGGGAATGGCAGGTACGATGTGCTTTTGGAGCCATATCATCCGCAGACGGATGATGCCATGATTCTGGAATTCAAGGTTATTGACCCGGAGACAGAAAAAAGCCTGGAAGATACGGTAAGGGCGGCGCTTAGCCAGATTGTCCGGAAAAATTATGCAGCTGTTTTAGGGAAAAAATGCAGCCGGGAGAAAATCAGGGTTTATGGTTTTGCGTTCCGGGGAAAAGAGGTACTTATTGATGGGGGATATCTGGGGGAAAAAGAAAGGGAATTATCGGAAGGAAAGAAACGCATTAAAAAATAAACAAGATGAAACAGCAAGCTGTTTCGCTTGTTATAAATAATACCGTCTGGCAGGAAACATGCTGTATCGTTTCCAGTCAGGCGTTTTTTTAGAACAAATTCTTATACATAACAATATATGGATAAATGTTATCTAAAGGTATTCTATATCAATCTTTATCTTTTTGCAACCCCAAAGAAAAAATTGTCACAATTTCCAGTTTTTCGTCTTTCTGGTTCTATTTTCTGTTCTGTCTTTTGTAGATATTTCACAAATTTTTGATGGCAAATAAAATTAAATAGATAGTATGAATAATACCGGAAATTGAATCCTGAATCAGGAAAAAAGAATGCCGGCTTTTATTTTTGTGCCTTGAAATCCGCATAAACCAAGGCTTTGCGAAGATTATCCGGTGCAGGAAAAACATAACATTTATCCATAAAATGTTATGTTTTTCCTGCAGCTGCATTTCTGGCAGGTTTTTAAGATGCGACTGCAAAAAGCATGCATGGTTTGTGCGCTGCAGGCATATGGCAGCAGCGGACGTGTATGCTGCCAGCTGTAAAAACAGGAGGAGATTATGCGGGAACTGGATTATGGAAAGGTTGGCATGCGCATCCGCCAGGTCAGGAAGGCAAAGGGCTGGTCGCAGGGCGAGCTGGCAGAAAAATGCGGCATCAGCATGTCGTTTTTGGGACATATTGAGCGCGGGAGCAGAATCATGAGCATGGAGACATTTGCAAATATCTGCGGCGCGCTGGAAGCAGGGGCAGATGAACTGCTCTGGGGCGTTGCCGGTCCGTCGGATGCGGTGCTGGATATGTGGAACCAGCCAGTGAGAAACTGTGGCCGGGAAAGCGGAAAAAAACGGGATGACGGAAAACAAAACAGGAATCTGGCAGATGGGGAAGGTGGCAGGGACAGCTATGCTATGTATGTTAAAATCATGAAATCTGTGGCTGAGATTATGAATGAAGCTGAGAAATAAAAGGAACTTGCACAACTGAAAGGATGAAATACCGGATGGATGGACAGTACCCTTGGAGAAGGGCAGAAGAAACAGAAATTGATTTGACAGATTTTCTGAAAAAGTTTTGCAGACAGTGGAAGCGGATTACTATCTGTGCCCTGGCATGTGCGTTTCTTTTGGGGATGGCCGGGTGGCTGAGGGGAAGGAACGGGCCGGATGCGGGCAGCAGGGAACAGGAATATGCTGAATCAGAAGAAATAGAGCTGACAGAACCGGAGCAGCAGGCAGTGGAAGATGCCATGCGGCTGGAACGGGAAATCATAGGGCTGGAAACGTATCTGGAAAATTCTGTCCTGATGCAGCTTGACCCGTATCATAAAAATAAAGTGATTATGCTGTATTGGATAGACCGGGCAGAGAGGCAGGAACTGCCTGTAATTACCGAAAGCTATTTGCATTTTGTATTAAATGGGGGTGCAGCAGATGCACTGTTAAAATCTGGCAGCTGGAAATTAGACAAAGGCTGTCTTGCAGAATTGATATCCGCTTACCAGAAAACAAACAGCTTATCTTACCAGATTGTTTCTGACAGCAGTTCTGACAGCAGCACGGTGCCAGGTTCTTTTTTTTACGTCGAAATTACTGGCCGGAATGCAAAAACAGCTGAAAATATGGCACAGGATATGCAGAATTTACTGGAAAAATATTCTGAAAGTGCACAGAAGAATGCTGGCAGCCACAGGCTGACGCTTATAGACTGTACAAAAAACGTAACAGCAGACAGTTCGCTTCAGTCGCAGCAGCATGATAAGAAAGCTCTGCTTTCTTCAAGCAAAACAAGTTTAATATCGATGATAAATGGATTCAGTGTAAATCAGAAGCAGGCTTATTATGCAGCTGGCGGCATCAAAAATGAGGATAAAGAAGAAGTGGAAAATGAGGCAGGAACAGATTCGTACAGGAGAATTATCAAATACATGTTTCTTGGGCTTGCGGGCGGTATTTTTGCATATGGCGGGATTTTTTTCTGCTGGTATTTTTTCAGTGGCCAGATAAAAAGCCCGGAGGAGATGAAAAGACTGTATACGATGCCGGTCTATGGCAAGCTTGTGCCGGAAAATAGAAACCAGGAAAAAGCCCGGATGCTGAATCAAATCAGGCTTGGATGCCGGAGACGGGGCATAAAAAAGCTTTATGCAGCATCGGACTTTATGCTTGGTGTAAAGGAAAGGGAGTGCCTGGAAAGCATTGCTGTGCAGCTGCGGGAATGGGATATCGATATGGAAGCAGCCGAAAATGCTATTGCAGATGCTTCGTTATGGGATGAAATACCAGAAGCAGCCGGTGTACTGATGGTGTGCAGGCTGGGGCTGACGACACGCAATATGATAGATGATGGAATGAATTTTTATCTGGAAAATGACATTGCAGTGATTGGTTCAGTGGTATTTTCCGCTAATATTTAAAAACCGGACCCGGTTATGGGAGTCTGAAGGCTGCATAAAAGGGAACGGGGTTATAAGCATGGAAAGCCTGGAGCAGAAAATATGGCTGCAGGAATGGCGAAGCCAGCCTTTCGGGCAGCCAGACGGAAATGACAGGCGGCTTTTGGATAAGTGGAATAGAATAAAAAGGAGGGACACCAGATGGCTGAATATGAGATAAAGAAAATGACAGGCAGGCCATATCTGGTCGATGTGCCGGTATGCATTTTTGTGTGGATCAGGCCAGGCTTGCAGAGAGAACAGTTTGAAATACTTAAGAAGGCCAGGCCGAGCAGGATATTTCTGATATCCGATGGCGGAAGGAATGCGAAAGAATGGCGCGCAATCAGGAAAAACAGGGAAATGTATGAAAAGGAAACAGACTGGGAGTGTACGATTTATAAGGTTTTCCAGAAAAAAAATATCGGAATGTATGCCAATGGGGAAACAGCGCTGGCATACATCTGGAAAAAAGCAGACAGGTGCATTTTTCTGGAAGATGATACGATGCCATCGGTTTCTTTTTTTTCATTTTGTGCACAGATGCTTGAACGCTATCAGGATGATGAAAGAATCTTCCGGGTGAATGGATTAAATTTTCAGGAAATCAGTGATACAGTGTCAGATAGTTATTTTTTCTCGATAAAAGGAAGCAGCTGGGGATTTGCTACCTGGAAACGGGTTTTTGAAGGGAAGTACCAGAATTTTGATTATGCAAAGGAGCCGCGTATTTTAAAACTTTTGAAGAAAGATAGCAGGATGGACACAGGACTTTACAGACAGATAAAGGCATATCCCAGATGTAAATCGTATGGAGGACATCCGCCAGGAACCGAATTTTTCTTTGGTGCATGTCCATTTTTGCAGCATCAGCTGGAGATTATTCCTGCTAAAAATATGATTCAAAGCAAAGGATGGCAGGATTCGGAACATGCAGATGAAATTCATCTCCTGCCAAAGGGAATCCGGAAAATTTTCTGTCTGAAATCTTATGAACTGGATTTTCCATTGTCACATCCAAAATATGTGCTGCCAGACACCGATTATGATAACTATGTGTGCAGGCTCTTTGCTGTCGGCCATCCAGCAGTTTATATGTATCGCAGAATAGAAAGAGCGGCACTTTTATTCTTCAGTGGGAATAGGAAAAGGATGATGGAAAAGGTGAAACAGAATATTGCCAGAAAGAGGAAAATATTAATAGAAAAATAAGGTATCGGATAAATTTAAATGATTAAGGAAAGCAGAAGTGTTCAGTCATTTCATAATATTGTGTCCGGTGTACTCAGTAAAATTCTGCTGTTTCTGTTTGCATTTTTTGCCAGGACTGTTTTTATTAAAATTCTGGGTGCAGAATATACAGGGATTAACGGTCTGTACAGTAATATCCTGACGATGCTGTCCCTGGCTGACTTTGGAGTGGCCAATGTACTTGCTTTTTTTCTGTATGAAGCATTGCGCAGCAATGACCAGAATCGGATTGCAGCGATTATCCGGGCGTTTCGAAAAATATATATATTCATCGGCATGGCAGTATTTGGTATCGGGATGCTCCTTATTCCGGTTCTGCCGGCTGTGATTCAGTCGTCACTGGATGAGTTTCATTTAATTGAATACTATATACTGTTTCTGCTGAATATGGCTGTCTCTTATTTTTTTGCATACAGGATTATAATTCTTACGGCAGACCAGAAGCAGTATTATGAGAATTTTGTAACTGCTGCTGTGCAGATTGTCATGTATGCTGTACAGATTATTTATCTGATGGTTTTTCGGGATTATACGGGATTTCTGATTATCCAGATTGCCTGCACGGCTGCGAGGAATCTTGTACTGAGCAGAATTGCAGAAAAAAAATATCCTTATATCAGGATAAAGTCATCTGATTCCAGGGAATATCAGTTTGATTTCAAAAGCAGGATTCGTAAGGATATCCGTTCGACAATGCTGTATAAGGCAGGAAACGCTGCTTTGAATTATACAGATAATATTTTGATTTCCGCAATCGCTGGTACCGTACAGGTTGGATATTATTCAAATTACAGCCTTATTTTTGGATATATCAGTGCGTATGTGCATATTGCGTCTACTGGGATTACTGCCAGCCTTGGCAGTGTCAATGCAGAAAAAGATGCAGATAAATCCTATGCTGTTTACCGGACGATTTCGTTTTTATTCCTTGCCGGGGCATGCATTCTTATAAATGTGTCTGGATGCTGTGTTCAGGAAATCATATCTGTCTGGCTTGGAGAAGAATATGTGCTGGATTACGGTACATTTGCAGCTATTCTGGTGATGGTATATGTAAATTATGCCTGTACGCCGCCAGTGGTCTGCCGGGAAACGCTTGGATATTTTAAGGAAGTGAAATATGTGATGATTCCTGCAGCAGCAGTCAATCTGGCGTTATCCGTCATTCTGGGAAGAAAATATGGCATGGCCGGAATCCTGGCAGCAACCCCAGTTTCTAAGCTCCTGACACAGTTCTGGTATGAGCCGCGGATTTTATATAAAAAAGCATTTTCTCAGCCGTACCATTTGTTCTGGGCACAGCAGATAAAGTTTCTGGCTATTACATCCGGGTGCATGTTTGCAAATCAGTTTCTGTGCCGTTTTCTGCCAGGAACTTTATGCGGAATCATGGCAAGGGCTGCTGTTTCCGGTGCGCTGACAACAGGGGCTGTTATTTTTGCGAATATGCATTCATATGAAATGAAAGATATTATCCGCCGGATTCGTTTTTTGAAAAAACATTCATAACTTTTGCAAGGTACAGGACGGAGGAGAAAAATGAGGGAGGGTCAGATACTGGTTACAAAGACTGTGCTTCCTGAGATGGATGAGTATATTGAAGAAATCAAAGATTTATGGGAATCCCGCTGGATTACCAATATGGGAGCAAAACACGGGATTTTGCAGGAGAAGCTGAAAAAATACCTGGGTGTTGAAAATGTGGAGCTGCTTGTTAACGGGCATATGGCGCTGGAACTGTCTATCCAGGCTATGGAACTTAAAGGGGAAGTGATTACCACTCCTTTTACGTTTGCCAGCACTACGCATGCAATTGTAAGAAATGGATTAGAGCCGGTATTCTGCGATATCAGAAGGGATGATTTTACAATAGATGCAGACAGAATCGAAGAACTGATTACAGACAGGACATCCGCAATTATTCCGGTTCATGTATATGGAAACATCTGTGATATTGATAAGATTGGTAAGATAGCAGCTAAATATGGGCTGAGGGTCATCTATGATGCCGCACATGCATTTGGTGAAAAACATATGGGAAAACCAGCTGGTGTTTTTGGGGATGCTTCCTGTTTCAGCTTTCATGCAACAAAGGTATTCCACACGATTGAAGGAGGGGCCGTCTGCTTCCGGGATAAAAATCTGGATTTTGGAAGGCAGATATCCCGCCTGAAAAACTTTGGGATAAAGAATACCGATGTTATAGATGAAACAGGCGCGAATGCAAAAATGAATGAATTCTGTGCAGCCATGGGAATCTGCAACCTGCGTCATTTAGAGGAACAAATTGAAATGCGCCGTCTTGTAGCAGGAAGATACCGGAGCCATTTAGAAGGCATTGACGGGCTTCAGTTAAATTGTGTGAATGAGGTGACAGAATCAAATTATGCGTATTTTCCTGTGGTTGTCCATGAAAAAATATTTGGCAGCAGCCGGAATGAGGTCTGTGAGGAATTGATGAAACACGGCATCTTTGCAAGGAAATATTTTTATCCGCTGACCAGTACATTTGCATGCTATCATGACAGATTCGATGCTTCCAGAACACCGGATGCGTTATACATAAGCAAAAGAGTACTCACGCTTCCGATATACCCGGAACTGCGGTTTGCGGACATCGACAGGATTTGCAGTGTCATTCAAAGCTGCAGGAAAAAATAACAGGAATTAGGAGAAAAAATATGGATGGCAGACTGCTGAGTATTTGTATACCGACTTATAACAGGGCTTCAAGAGTAACTGCGTTAGTAAAAAGAATACTGGAGTGTGAATCACAGGAATTTCTGGTGGAAATTACAGACAATGCATCGACGGATAATACGGTGCGTGAATTAAGCAGCATTTCGGACGAACGTGTTGTTTTGTATAGAAATGAAGCAAATCAGGGCGGAAGATTTAATATGATACAGGCTGTATTTCATGTAAAAAGCAGATATGCGCTTTTCTGTACAGACAGGGATATGATTTATCCAGACAGAATAATTCCGCTAATAGAGGTACTCAGGAATGCGGATTTTGCCTTTGCGGCTGTTACTGGAAATAAAAAAAGCCGTTCAGAAGGGCCGGCCAGAACAAAGATAATCAAAAAAGGCCTTGATTCCCTGATTTATCATGGCTTTGCCTGCCATCCGACAGGAATACTGTTTCATTGTGAAATCATAAGAAAAAAGAAGTTTGCAATGGAGGACTATGTCCGCTGGGGCGGGGCAGAACCGTACTGCAGGCTTGGATGGGACCTGATGTTTTACGGCAAAACAGCGCTAATCGATGCAGGTATCTGGAGATATGCCCCGAAAGAATTTTACAGAGACAATAGAAGCGGTTATGACACCGGGAATAATGGATGCTGTAAAAAATTGTATTTTCATCCATATGACAGGACGAAAAATATGGTTCTTGCTATGGATTATCTGCTTTCAGAAAGCAGGTATAAAGAATGCCTGTCCCTGGAAGAAAGAGAACGCCTGGCTGCTGAAATTGCCACGCAGTTTTATAATCTTTTGAAGTATTACAAGTATAATGTAAGCAGTGTTTTTGAAACCGCTCATTATGGAATCAAGCGAAGGTTTATTTCAACAGGCAAACTGCTGGACCTGTGTAAAAAATATGAAGATGCTGCAGTCAGGGCAATGGAAAGGAATCATATAGGTTACAGGGCAATAGCCCAATGGAAGAAGAAACATTATCAGCGTGCTGGAAAAACCGTAATACGGTCACTGTTATATGATTTGCTGTTTTTAAAGCATTTGATAGCTGGCGGGGAATGGTGATGTTAAACGGCACAGCCTGAAAAAGGAAGCAGTGCAGATTCGTATAGTAAAAGCTGCAGGAAAAGGAGGCAGTATGAGTAAAAAATTATTTCTGCTTGGCGGCTCCCGGTATGCAGTTCCAGTCATAAAAGCCGCCCGGAAACTGGGATGCACAGTCATTACCTGTGATTATCTTCCTGATAATGCAGCCCACCGGTTTTCAGACAGATATGAAAATATAAGCATAACAGATAAAGATGCTGTGCTGGAAGCCGCCCGCAGGCATAAGGCTGACGGGATAATGTCATTTGCATGTGACCCGGGAGTTGTAACGGCGGCGTATGTGGCAGAAAAAATGGGGCTGCCATTTCAGTGTTCCCATGAAGCTGCCTGTATTTTGCAGGATAAGGGACGGTTCCGTCAGTTTTTAAAAGAAAATAACTTCAATACACCAAACGCGAAGAAATACTGCGGAAAAAAAATACCGTCAGGAGACATCGATTATTTTCACTGGCCGGTGATTGTAAAACCTTCCGATTCAGCAGGAAGCAAGGGCGTGGCAAAAGTGGCCGGGCCGTCAGATTTGGGAGAAGCGATAGACAGGGCACTGCAAAATTCCATCAGCGGTTCATTTATCATCGAAGATTTTCTGGACTTTTCGGGATACCATTCCAGTGCGGATTCGTTCAGTGTCGATGGCAGGATGGAATTTATAACATATTCAGACCAGCTGTTTGATGCGGAAGCAGAGAACAGCTATGTGCCATCGAAAATAATCTGGCCTTCCACCATGGCACGGAAGAATCAGGACTATTTAAGCAGCGAAACGCAGCGGCTGGCAGAACTGCTCCATATGGGTACTGGAATTTACAATATTGAAACATGCGTGGACCGTTCGGGCAGGCCTTACTTAATGGAAGTATCGCCCAGGGGAGGAGGCTGTAAGATTGCAGAAATACAGCAGCTTTCCATGGGCGTGCAGCTAATCGAAAATGAAGTGCGCCGTTCTGTGGGAATGCCGCTGCTTCCGGTAAAAGCACATGAGAGCGACGGGTGCTGGTGCGAGATGGTTATCCATGCAGCACCGGGACAAAGAGGCATTTTCCAGCGCATGGAAATAGACCCTGCAGTCAGGGACAGATATGTGAAGAAACTGGATTTTGCGGTTCAAAAGGGAGATGCCGTGCAGCCGTTTACAGGTGCCAACAGGGCGCTGGGAGATATGTTTTTAAGATTCGCCAGCAGGGCTGAGCTGGATGAAATCATGCAGCATTCTTCTGAATGGCTGAAAATAATCACGGCATAAAGAAGCTGGCAGATTCGGAATTTGTGCAGAAGCGCAGGAACGGGCTTGCACGGCAGGGAAGGGAGGGATGCTGCATAAAGGAGTATGGCGGCTATCTGGAACTGGAACAGTTTCATGGAAGGGAATATCACGAAAACAGCATTGCGTTAAACTGCGGGCGCGGTGCACTCGCGTATCTGATTCAGGCGAGGAAAATCCGTGAAATTGCACTGCCGTATTTTTTATGCGGTTCTGTTGCGGAAACATGCAGGAGGCTTAAAGTTCATATCAGATACTATCACATTACAGAGGATTTTATGCCCGCAGAAGGGGCATGCGGGGATGAATTTTTTTATGCTGTGAATTACTACGGACAGGTCGGGCAGGATGCCATGGGCACGCTGGCAGGAAGATGTCCGGGGAGGCTGATTGCAGATTATGCGCAGGCTTTTTTTGAAAAACCTGCAAGCACGGGGGCGGACACGCTGTATACCTGCAGAAAGTTTTTCGGAGTAGCGGACGGGGCATATTTATATACAGACAAATGCGAAGAACAGGACGGGCTGCCGCTGGATGAATCGTTTGCAAGGATGGGATATGTGCTTGGAAGGTATGAGAGGACTGCATCTGAATTTTATAAGGAATTTGCAGAAAACAATGATTTTTTTTCAGATGAACCGGTCAGGAAGATGTCGAAGCTGACCCGCAATCTGCTGAAAGGAATTGATTATGATGCTGTGAGGCACAGGAGGACCGGCAATTTCCGGTATCTCCATGAACGGCTTCGGAATGTGAATAAGCTTGCCATAGATATTCCCGAGGGTCCTTTTATGTATCCTCTTTATGTAAAAGGCGGGAACAGAATCCGGGAAAAACTGCGGATGGAAAAAATATACATTCCGGTACTGTGGCCGGATGTATTTAAAATATGCAGAGCAGGAGACCTGGAATATGATATGGCTGAAAATATCCTGCCGCTGCCGGTTGACCAGAGATATACAGAAAAGGACATGGAATATATCTGCAGCAGGGTGGAAAGACATTTGGGAAAGACAGGGGGAATGCAGTAAATGGAGAAGATGATTCATGGCAATAAAATACATGTGCTTATATTTCCGGCGGGCGAGGTCAACGCTGCAGAACTGCATGATGCACTCTGTTCCTGTGTCAATATTGAAGTATATGGGGCTTCTTCCGAAGACAGGCATGGAAGGTTTTTATTCAAAAATTACAAAACAGGACTGCCAAATATCAGTGACGGCAGTTTCATGCAGGAATTTAACAGGGTGCTGGATGAATGGCAGATTGACTTTATTTTTCCAACACATGATACTGTGGCAGAATATTTTGCTTCCTGCCGGAATATGCTGCATGCAGGTGTTATTTGTGCAGACAGCAGGACCGCGCATATTTGCAGGGACAAGCGCCTTGCCTATGAACTGTTTCAGGGAGAGGGTTTCTGTCCCGAAATTTATTCTGGATTTGACAGGCTTCCTGTATTTATGAAACCGCGCAGGGGCCAGGGGGCAATAGGAGCAAAGCTGATTAACAGCAGGCAGGACGTGCCTGCCGGGCTGGATTTGAATGACTATGTAATCTGTGAGTATCTTCCGGGAGAAGAATATACGGTTGACTGTCTTACGGACAGGCATGGCAGCCTCACAGCGGTTATGCCCCGGTCCAGGCAGCGGCTGCTTGCAGGGATAACGGTCAGGGGAAAAGATGAAACACTGACAGAAGAAATCAGGCGTATAGCCAGCTGTATTAACGAAAAGCTTGGATTTTTGGGATTATGGTATTTTCAGATTAAGAAAGATGTTCATGGGAAATTCAAGCTTTTGGAAGTATCAGCGAGGTGTGCGGGAAGCATGTGCCTGAGCCGGGCACTGGGAGTTAACCTTCCGCTTTTGAGTGTTTATGCTGCCTGTGGAAGAAGCATTGAAGTTATTCAAAATCCTTATCATGTAATGGCAGACCGGACGCTTTTATCAAGGTACAGGATTGATTATATTTATGACAGGGTATACATGGACTTAGACGACACGCTTATCATTCAGGACAAGGTATGCCTGCCGGTAATCCGGTTTGTGTATCAATGCCGCAACTGCGGTATTCCTGTATGCCTGCTTACCAGGCATAATGATTCCCATCATGACAGCGATACGGAATGCTTATCAAGGCATGCAGTCAGTACAGACTTGTTTGAGCAGATAATTTCTCTGGGAGCAGGAGAAGAAAAGCCAGATTATATTAAGCCGGAGGGATCAATATTTATTGATAATTCGTACCAGGAAAGAAAAAAAGTATTTGACAGGCATCATATTCCGGTATTTGATGTTGAGGGAATGGAAGTACTGGCTGACTGGAGAAGCTGAGGAGGAGCATTCAGATGCAGGATTTTATGGAACTGCTTATAGAAGAAGGAGATTATGAACAGGAATTTTTGAAAGCAGCAGAAGAAAGCCAGCTGCCGCTTTATATTTATGGAAAAGGAGAAGTTGCGCAGCGTGTGATGCATGTGCTGAAAGAGCAGGGAATTGCTGCAGCTGGCAGCATAATAGATGATGTGTTCCGCAAACATAACCTGGAAGACGATGCTTTAGCGATTTCAGAAATTAATGCCCGGGGGGGGGGTAAACGTCCTGGCCGGATTCTGGGATTACAGGGCTGCATTGAAAAAGCTGCGTAACGTTTCTGGAATCAGACACGCAGGATGCCTGAACAGGATATATGACACACAGAGGATTGACAGGAAATATATCGCACAGAACCGGAACCTGTTTGCAGAGACATTCCAATGGCTGAATGACGAAGCGTCCAGAAACACATTTGCTGCTTACCTGAATGCAAATATTGCGAATGACGCACGGTATATGTTTCCAGTCTGCCAGCCGCTGGATGAACAGTATTTTTTTTATTGGAATAAGATGAAGGCAGGGGAATCCATGACGTATATCGTATGCGGGGCGTATGATGGCGATACGGTGGAATCCATTATCAGACGTGCAGGGAAGGCAGGAACTGTTTATGCATTTGAACCAGACCCGGAAAATTGGCGGGCTTTGCATGATAGAATCCAGACAAGGCTTTGGGATTACGGGTGGAAAATAAATACAGTGAACAAAGGGGTGTCCAGCTGTGCAGGATATGCATATTTTGATTCGGTTATGGGAAGTACCGCGAGGGGAATCTGCAGGATTGCGGAAAAATCACAGATAAAAGGAAAAAAGATAAAGGTGAATCTGACAACGATAGATGAGGAGCTGATGGAAAGCATACAGTCTCCGGCATTTATTACGATGGATATTGAAGGTTCTGAACTGGCTGCGCTGCAGGGAGCTGAACAGGTTATCCGTACATATAAGCCCCACATGGCCATTTCGGTATATCATAAAAGAAAGGACCTTATTTCCATACCGCAGAAAATTAAATCCATGGACCCGGCATATCAGCTTTACATGACGGCACACTGCCCCTGGTCTGAAGAAGTGGTACTGTATGCGGTTTATCCACATCACGGTTTGAGAAAATAAATAGATTTACGTGACTGAAAACAGGAAAAAGAATGATATGAAACGAACGAAACAACGAATTGCTAAAGCAGAACAGAAAAAACTTCTGGCAGAAATGCTTGGTTCCATACATGAGCTTTGTGAAAAAAATCAAATCAGATATTTTCTTGCATATGGAACACTGCTTGGAGCCGTCCGGCATAAAGGCTTTATACCATGGGATGATGATGCTGACATATGGATGTTCCGCAAAGACTATGAAAAGCTGTCTGAATTATTTCATGCATCGGGAACAGGTACGCTCAGGCTGATTGATATCCATAATACCCCGGGATTTTATTCTGCGGTACCAAAAATTATTGATACAAGAACTTATCTGAAAGAAAATTATTTTGAAGCAATTCCGGTTGGCGTCTATATTGATATTTTTATTCTTGATTATTTATCAGATAATAAAAATAAAGCACGATATCTGGCACGAAAACTGAATATTTACAGGACAATGCTGAACCTGAAAATGGTTAAGCCGTCAAAGGGCAGAAAAAAGTGGAAAAATATCATTTTAAATGTTTCAAGAGTACTGCTGAAAAACGTATCATGTTCCAGTCTGTTAAAAAGGCTTGACTATGGCGCGGGAAAATGTGAAGCATTCAAAGAATCCGTTTATTGCGGCGCTGTTGCTTTGCAAGTGTATCATGCGAAAGAAATTATGCCGGCAGCATGGTTTAAAAACAGGGTGGCTGTAGAGTTTTGCGGGGGGGGGTATTATGCTCCGGCGGAATATGACAGAATTCTAAGGCATTTATATGGGAATTATAAAAAACTGCCGCCTGTTTCAGAGCGGAAAAGCCATCATGCATTTCAGGCATACTGGAAATCAGGTACTGTTCACCTGCAAAAAGAAAGGAAATGAGAATATATTGAAAAAAGATTCCCGGGAACCGCTTGTAAGCATTGTTACCAGTACGTTTAACAGTTCCAGAACAGCAGGAAGGGCAATTGAATCCGTTTTAGGACAGACATACAGCAATATTGAATATATTATAGCCGATGGAGAATCGTCCGATAATACCCTGGAAATAGCCGAGTCATACCGTCCTCAGTTTGAAAAACGCGGATTTAAATATATCATCCTTTGCAGCAGGGATTCCGGGATGTATGCCGGGATGAATAAAGGAATTGAAGCAGCCAGCGGAAAACTGGTGGGTATGGTAAACAGTGATGACTGCTATGAACCACAGATTGTGGAAACGGCCGTGGAGGAATATAAAAAAAAGAAATTTGACCTGTTTTATGCAGATGTAAATATTATTGATGAGAATGGCAGAAAACTGACAGAAAAGAAAGCAAAGCGGATGAGATATTTCTTTACAACAAGGCACTGGAATCATCCAACCACTTTTGTTCCTAAAAGGATATACAATATACGCAAGTACGATGAAACATTCCAGTATTATGCAGATTGGGACTTCGTGCTCTGGATTTTTAAAAACAGCAGAAATATTGCAGTCATAAACAGGCCGCTGTCAAATTTCAGTCTTGGAGGCAAAACGACACGCCAGGGAATCCGTACCCTGAAAAAGAAATATGCAGAACGCCGGCAGGGATATAGAAACAACGGATATAGCAAGCTTTACAGCGTGGAGTGTTTCTTTATGGAATTTGTAAAAGAGGCAGTTGTGCGTATTTTGAGTAAATGACATTTAAGGCAGAGAACTGGGGAAGGAAGGGCAGGATGGAGCAGGAGAAATTTTTTGAACAGAGTTATTTGGATGCTCTGCGTGATTATGTATATTCGTGCAAAGAAGGAAAGGGAGAAAAGTGGGACTGGATTATCCTGACGGCAGCAAGCGAAAAACAGGCAGAGATTTACCGCTTGCAGGTAAAAAAGAGGAAGGAAGAAAAGTGGCTGCCTGCTGGAACCAGGATTGCTGTTATAGCAGATTATAAAAACGAACGTACAGGTTCTGGCGGAGCTACTTTGAATGTACTGCGTTATATAGGCATGCAGGATGGATTTGACAGCCTTCTCAATAAAAAAATTCTTGTAATTCATTCTGGCGGTGACAGCAGGAGAATACCGCAGTATTCAGCTTGCGGTAAGCTGTTTGCACCTGTTCCGAGAATACTGCCTGGCGGAAGCATATCGTCTATATTCGACGAACTGCTTATTCTGGCATCTGGAATTCCAGGCCGTACAGGGCAGGGGATGATGATATTTCCAAGTGACACAGAAATGCTGTTCAGTACGTTGCAGCTGGATATTCTGACATGTGACGCGGCTGGCCTGTCTATAAAGGCTCCGGTTACGGAAGGAAAAGAACACGGGGTCTTTTTGCAGGGGAACGTGGAATCTGGAGATGGGAACAGGTATATTACAAAATTTCTTCATAAGCTTTCAGAAGAAGAACTGCGCAAAGCAGGAGCAGCAGATGACCGGGACCAGGTAGATATCGATACGGGATGTATCTGGCTTGGAAGGAATGTGCTTGCAGCACTCATCAGCCTGATTACGGTTCATGGAAAATTTGACCGGACGCAGTTCGAAAAATATGTAAATCCCAGAGCCTGTCTTAATTTTTATGCAGATTTTGTTTATCCGCTGTCAGACTGTGGCACGCTGGAAGAATTTCTTGGGCAGGCACCGGAAAACGGAATTTCACAGGAACTGCTTTCCTGCCGCAGAAGTATCTGGGAAAAGCTGCACGGCTTTCGGCTTTCACTTATAAAAATGGCACCGGCAAGATATATCCATTTTGGAATGACACATGAATTGTTTGACCTGTTTGTGAATGATATTGATGGCTATGTATATTTAGGATGGGAGAAACGGATTCATACAAATGCGGAATCGGGAACGGTATTAAACAGCTGCGTTTCAGCAAAAGCACGGCTTGCGGAAAGGGTATTTGCAGAAGACAGTTTTATTGGAAACGGTGTGACGGTTTGTGACGGTGCAGTGCTTTCAAATATAGAGGCTGAAGACTGCCTGATTCCAGATGATACGGTGTTAAGCGGAATCAGGCTGGAAAACGGGAAATATGTCTGCAGAATTTACGGAAGGGAAGATAATCCGAAAGCGTCAGGGAGTGCGCCATTTTTAGGAGACAGTATCGAAAACCTTGCAAAAAAAGCAGGTGTTTTAAAATCAGAAATCTGGCGGGACAGGCCGGCATCCATTTGGAATGCCATGATTTATCCAGAAAAGAATACTATGAAAGAAGCCGTAAAGTCAGCACTTTCTATACACAGAATACTGCATGGCGGTGCTGGGGAAGATGATGTGGCTGACTGGAAAGCTTCCAGAAAACACAGTATGGAATCCAGTTTTTTGCAGGCAGATTCTTTATGGCTTCTGGACTGGCGGGACAAGATGAAACATAGCGCGAAAATGGATGTTTTTCAAAATGCTGTGGCTGCGGGGTTCGAAGCAGGCAGTGCAGCAGAATGTCTGTGCCGCGGCAGCAGCAGTCAGGAAATAGAAAAATATGCGGAAATGATTCTTTTACGGGCTGGCAGGGAAAATTTTCCTGACAATATGCGGCTTTATCTGGCTGCATCTGATATATATAAACGCCATGTCATGGATAGTCTGCTAAAAGCGAATGAATGTGAGAATCAGGCGTATGAAGTTATAAAAAAATGTGTGCTGGAAGAAACCTGTAAAAGATTCAGAATGGACTGGCATACGGTATCGATTAAGGCAGAAAGGGTGGAAGCAGAGCTGCCTGTGCGGATAAATTTCTGTGGAAGCCCGTCAGATGCAGCACCATATTGTCTGGAGCATGGCGGAACGATGCTTGATGGGGCATTGCTTCTGGAGGGGAAAAGACCTGTCAGGGCGGCAGCTGAAAAAATAGAAAGCGGCATAATATTCCGCAGCACGGACCAGAAGGAATGCATGAATATTACAGATATCAGGGATATACAGGACTGTGGAAATCCAATGGACCCATTTGCACTCCACAAGGCAGCTGTGATAGCGGCAGGAATTGTTCCGTATTGTGAGGAAACCAGCATGGAAGAATACTGTCAGTCAATCGGAGGCGGAATCCGGATTACAACAGATGTGGATGTGCCAAAGGGTTCCGGGCTTGGAACCAGCAGCATTCTTGCGGCTGCGGTTATTAAAGCAGTTCTGGGAATATTTGGAGATAATCCGTCAGACGAGGAAATTTATGCCCGTGTATTTCTGGCGGAACAGCTGATGAATACTGGCGGCGGATGGCAGGACCAGGCAGGCGGATTTACGGATGGAATGAAATACATTACATCAGAACCTGGAAAATATCAGAAAATAGCGGTTGAAAAATTGGACATTCGAAAAGAAATTATGGATGAGCTGAATTCACGCTTTGTACTTGTATTTTCTGGACAGCGCAGGCTGGCCAGGAATGTACTCAGAGAGGAAATGAATCAGTGTATCAGAAATGACAGGACAGCGCTGGAAGCTATAAAAAAAATACAGGAGTACTGTGCAGTTATGCGCCATTATCTTTTAAAAGGAGAAATCCGGGAGTTTGCAGAATATGTTACCAGGCAGTTTGAGCTTGTAAAGCTTCTTGATAAAGGCGCATCGAATACATGTATCGAATATATTTTCGATGTGATTGATGACCTGGCTGATGGAAAATCAGTATGCGGTGCCGGAGGCGGAGGATTCCTTCAGGTTATATTAAAAGAAGGGGTTTGCGTAAAGCAGCTGGAGAAACGGATAGAGGAGAAATTTGCCGGCTGCGGTGTTAAAGTGTGGGAAAGCAGGCTGATATAACCAGTATGGATGATATGGAAGGATTGAACGAATGGACAGTATAACTGTGGGGCATGAAGTATTCCGGAAGGAAATAGACGCCCTGAAAAAAGCAGGGGAACAGCTGGGAGAGGTTTTTGATACAATTCTGCATGAGATAATATCCTGTACGGGGAAAGTGATTCTGATTGGCATGGGAAAAAGCGGACATGTTGCAAAAAAAATTGCTGCAAGCATGTCTTCGCTTGGAACATCTGCCATCTGCCTGCATCCGGGAGAATGCATGCATGGTGATTTGGGGATGATTCAGAAAAAAGATATCGTAATCCTGATTTCCTATTCCGGGGAAAGTGAAGAAATTCTGCGCATTATTCCAGGTATTAAAACAATTGGGGCATTCCTGATAGGTATTACGTGTAACCGTGATTCGTCGATGGCCAGGGCATGCAGCATAACACAGGTGATGGACGGCATAGAGGAGGCATGTCATCTGGGACTTGCACCCACATCAAGTACAACGGCGGTGATGGTTTACGGGGATGCCCTTGCAGTCGCAGCTGCGCGGCTGAAGGGGTTTGACAGAAACGATTTTGGTAAATTTCATCCGGCGGGCTCACTCGGAAAAAAGCTGATTACCCGTGCCATTGACCTGATGCGTCCACTGAAAGCATCTTCTGTTATAACGGAAGATGCTTCTTTGTATGATGCATTGCAGGCTATGATTGAGACAGATACAGACCTGATAGCTGTTGTCGATGAAAAAGGCCGGCTTATGGGAATTGTAACAAATGGTGATTTGAAAAGGGCAATGGAAACAGGAAAGGATATTATGAATACAGGGATAAGGGGAATTTTTCATGAATATCCATGTTTTGCAGACGATTCTGCAATGGCTGTGGATGCGCTTCGAATAATGACAGAAAACCATATACATGCACTTCCGGTTGTCAGGCATAACAGGCCAGTCGGGGTAATTGAAAAGAGGGAAATTATAAAATACGGTATTTATTTATGAAACAGGGGGCATTGGATATGTCAGCACGAAACAGGAAACAGGCGGAAAGTGCATGAGGATATTGTTAATCAATGAAGTATGCGGCCATACAAGCACCGGCAGAATCTGCGCTGAAATCGCAGAAAAATATGAAGCTGGCGGTCATACGGTGAAAATTGCTTACGGACGCTCGCCTTATGTTCCGAAGCAGTATCAGAAATTTGCAGTACAGATAGGAAACAGCTGGGATGTCAGGCTTCACGCCCTGCAGACCAGGCTGTCCGACAGGCACGGGTTTGGCAGCAGGAAGGCGACGGAAAAATTCCTTTCCTGGGCGGAGAAATACCGTCCCAGCCTGGTCTGGCTCCATAACCTGCATGGCTATTATATCAATGTGGAGCTGCTGTTTGCATGGATAAAATCCCATCCGGAACTGGAAGTAAGATGGACTCTGCATGACTGCTGGCCGTTTACAGGGCACTGTGTTTATTTTACAATGGTAAAATGCGAAAAATGGAGAAGCGGGTGTTATGGCTGTCCGCAGAAAAGAGAATATCCGGCAGGCATTTTCCGGGATAATTCCAGAAACAATTATGAAAGAAAAAAGAAGGCGTTCACGGGTGTGCGGAACATGAAAATCATAACGCCCTCGGACTGGCTTTCGGGGCTTGTCAGGGAAAGCTTTCTGGGCGGCTATCCAGTAGAAACCAGGCGCAATACAGTTGACCGGACGGTTTTCAGGCCGCGCGGGAGTGATTTCAGGAAAAAATACGGCCTGGAAGGAAAAACGGTTATTCTCGGGGCAGCAAATGTCTGGGAGAAGCGCAAGGGACTTTATGATTTCCTGGAACTTGCCGGGATGCTGGACGAAACATATGCAGTCGTGCTTGTCGGAATTACAGAAAAACACATCCGCAAACTGCCAGGAAGCATGCGGAAGATGTGCCTGTCCAGGAAGGCGGAAAAACTCACAGAATTTCCTTTGGACGGTGCGGTTTCCAGCCGTGGAGCCGCAGGCCTTACAGGCGGGAAAACGGGCGTGGCAGTCCCGGAAGGAGCAGGAAATCTGTATCAGGCGATAACCGGGAAGCCTTACAGAAGGCGCAGGAACCACAGCAGGCATGCTGTCATCCATTGCATTCCAAAAACAGAGAATCCGCGGGAACTGGCAATGATATATTCAGCAGCTGATTTTTTTGTAAATCCCTCACATGAGGACAATTTTCCGACAACAAACCTGGAAGCACGTGCCTGCAAGACATTTGTCATCACTTATGATATCTGCGGCTGCAGGGAGACACTGGAATAAAGAAAAAGTTATGCGGATATTCCGCGGCAGGGATAGCAGATGCCGGAAAAGAGATTATGGAATAGCTGCATGGTAAGAAAGGCTGAAAATAAATGTTTCTTTTTTTGCTGGTTTTCATAATGGTGTGCTGTCTTTTTGAAAAGAATGGCAGAAACTGGGCATTTCACGCTGCATGGCTGGTTTTGACAGCAGTATTATGCTTCCGGTTCGCACAGGGCAGGGATTACCGTACATACTGGATGATGTATTATTATGGGGATGGCCATTCTGAATTTCTCTGGCGGTGCATAACAAAAATACTAAACAGTGCGGGCGTTCCTTTTGAAGCGTTTATATTTGGCATATCGCTGTTTATGATGTACGGTATCAGAAGGGCTGTTTTAAGGTTCAGTCCTTATAAGTGTTTTTCGCTGCTGCTGTTTTATCCGACGTTATATTTCAGTTATTTTTTCAGCGCATTGCGGGCAGGGATTCTGATTGCTTTTTTTCTTGGATTTATGCTGGACTGGCTGATTGAGAAAAAATATAAAAGATATCTCGCTGCTGCCCTGCTGCTTTTGGGCGTGCATTCTATGGCGGCAGCTTTTCTGCCGCTTGTGTTCATACAGAGAATCCGGGAAAAGGTACTGCTGTGCGCAGCTGCAGTATCAGCAGGAATGGGATTCTTCCTGATTTTTACAAATGGCTGGATTTTGAAGCTGTTTCATTTGGAAAGGCTGAATTATTATCTGGGAGAGGCACAGTTTGCTGCGGCTGCATTTCTCGAAAAGCTGTTTATTTTTGGGGCGGTCTGGTTTTTATACAGTTCTGTAAAAAAGGATAAGGTGACAGGGATGCTGTATAAAATATGTATCTATGGAATGGTGATATCCATGCCGTTTCTTGGATTCCAGCTTATAAGCAGCCGTTTTTTTCATTTACTGACGGCAGTGCATATTGTCGCAGTTCCGCTTATGATAAAGAAAATGTCTTATACTGTGAATAAGAAGCTTATAAAAATGGTGTTTTTTCTATATACAGTCGTAATACTGTCCAAAAATATAAATTACTATATAGAATCCATGATACCAGGCCGGTATCATATCATTTCGTGTCCATATATTTCAATTTTCCATAAGGAAAAGACGAATGAAGTTTTTGGGGAGATTTATATAAATGGAAGGTTTTGGTAAGCTTTGTGAATGAAATCTGCGCTGGAGCGGCAGGTAATAGCAAAAAGAGAGGAAACAAGAGTATTTAGGGATTATGAAAGCTTTAATTTTAAATTCAGGGACAGGAAGCCGGATGGGCCTGATGTCCTCGGAACATCCAAAGTGCATGACGCAGATTAGTGCAAAAGAAACGATTTTATCAAGGCAGCTGAATATGCTTGCACAGGCGGGCATCTGTGAAGTGATAATGACAACAGGCCCTTTTGAAAGTGAACTGGTCAATTATTGCCAGGAGCTGGAGCTTCCGGTTCACATTACATATGTAAAAAATCCGGAATATCAGGACACCAATTATATTTACAGTATTTATTGTGCAAGAAAGCTGCTGGATGATGACTTGATTCTGATGCATGGCGACCTTGTTTTTGAGAATGAAGCGTTTGACAGGGTGCTTGAAAGAAACGGAAGCTGCATGGCTGTCAGCAGCTCCCTGGAACTGCCGCAAAAGGATTTTAAAGCTGTCATTCACGATGGCCAGATAAGAAAGGTCGGCATTCATTTTTTTAATCATGCCATGGCGGCACAGCCGCTTTATAAATTAGAACGTGAAACATGGAAAACCTGGCTGAATGAGATGATAGAATTTTGTGAAAGCGGCAGTGACGCGAAAAGAAAATGCTATGCAGAAGATGCATTCAATCAGGTTTCTGAACAGTGTATCATCTATCCGGAAGATTTGGGAAATCTGCTTTGTGCTGAAATTGACAGCCAGGATGATTTGGCAGTGGTTTCGGCAAGGCTTCACGAAATTGAGCACAGAACGGTTTACATGTGTTTTTCAACGGATATGCTGCATTCTGGACATATCCGCATATTAAAAAAAGCGGGACGTCTTGGCAGGCTGCTTATCGGCATTCTTTCTGATGAAGCAGTGGCTTCGTATAAGCGCTATCCGCTGCTGCCGTATGCAGAACGCAGGGCAATGTTTGAAAGCATTGCGGGTGTCTGGAAAACTACAGAGCAGAAAACGCTTTCTTACGCAGAGAATATCAGAAAATACAGGCCGGATTATGTTGTACACGGAGATAACTGGAAAAACGGTTTTTTGAAACCGGTCCGTGATGAGGCGGCTTCGGTTTTAGCTGAATATGGCGGCAGGCTGGTGGAATTTCCGTATGCATCGGATGAAAAGTATGCACAGATGGAAGTCCGTGCCAGGGCTGACCTGGCAATGCCGGATTTACGGCGCGGAAGGCTTCGGAAAATGCTGGCTGCCAAAGGATTTGCAGCAGCGATGGAAGCGCATGATGGATTGACAGGACTTGTAGTAGAAAATACGGTTGTATACCAGAAGGGCAGCCCGCATCAGTTTGATGCCATGTGGCTGTCCAGTCTTTGTGATTCCACGGCAAAAGGAAAGCCGGACATTGAGCTGGTAGACATGAGCAGCAGGTTCCGCACAATTGAAGATTTGATGGAAGTTACCACAAAACCAGTAATTTTCGATGGTGATACAGGCGGCAGAACGGAACATTTTATCTATACAGTAAGAACACTGGAACGTCTGGGAGTGTCCATGGTTATTATTGAGGATAAGACGGGATTTAAGAAAAACAGTCTTTTTGGAACCGAAGTCCGGCAGACACAGGATGGCATTGAGAATTTCAGTGCTAAGATTCGGGCTGGCAAAAGGGCACAAAAGACCCGGGAATTTATGATATGTGCCAGAATTGAAAGCCTGATTCTTGGCAGGGGGATGGAAGATGCGCTGGAACGGGCAGCGGCATTTGTACAGGCTGGGGCGGATGCCGGTATGATTCACAGCCGCCAAAAAGACCCGTCAGAGATTTTTGAATTTATTGAAAAGTTCCGCAGCAATGACAGAAATACATTTCTTGTTGTTGTTCCGACCAGTTTTCATTCTGTGACGGAAGAAGAATTTAAAGCACGCGGTGTAAATATTGTCATATACGCAAACCAGCTTATGAGGGCAGCTGTTCCGGCGATGCGCAGGGCAGCAGAAATAATACTCGAACATCACAGGGCGCAGGAATGTGATAAGATGCTGATGCCGTTTCAGGATATTATCCGCATGATTCCGGAAGAAAGTCAGGAGATTATTTAAATGGCACAGACAATTCTAAACGCAGGTCATGGTTATGCCGGGCTTGACAGATGGATGAAGGATTCCAGGACAGGCAGGATTTTTCTGGTATGCGGCAATTCCCTGCGGCTTTTGCCACTGGACAGCTATTTCAAAAGCCTGCAGGAGCGGCTTGGGATAACCGTTACCAGGTTCAGCAGCTTCCACCCAAATCCGTCTTATGAGTCAGTGAAAAAAGGCGTGCAAAAATTCAGGGAATCCAGGGCGGACAGTATGATTGCTGCAGGCGGCGGGAGTGCCATGGATGTTGCCAAATGTATCAGAATATTCAGCGGCAGGAACAAAGCAGGAAGCTGTCTGGAACAGGAGCCGGTGGCTGGACACATCCGGCTGCTTGCCATACCGACAACTGCCGGTTCAGGGGCGGAAGCGACAAAATTTGCTGCGGTTTATGACCAGGGAGAAAAAAAGTCCGTGGCACATGAGGCTTGCAGGCCGGATGCAGTGTATCTGGATGCAGGCCTGCTGCAGACACTGCCAGACTATGTAAAAAAGTCAGCTTTTATGGATGCATTCTGTCATGCTGTTGAATCTTTCTGGTCTGTAAACAGTACAGATGAGAGCAGAAAATACAGTCTGGAAGCAGTAAAACTGATATTGGAAAACGGGGACAGGTATTTTGCGGGTATGTTTGATGCTGGTGAAAATATGCTGCTGGCGGCTCATCTGGCAGGAAAAGCCATAGACATTGCTCAGACAACCGCAGGGCATGCGATGTGTTATCAGATGACAAGAATATATGGAATAGCACATGGACATGCCGCTGCACTGTGTGTGAAACAATTATGGCCATGGATGATTGCCAATACGGATAAATGCGCGGATATAAGAGGCAGAAGGTATCTGGATGCAGTATTTGGGGAACTGGCCAGTGCCATGGGATGCACTGCGGCACTGGCTGCAGCAGACAGGTTCTGCAAAATATTTGATGACCTGAAGCTGCCGCTGCCGGATGCAGGAAAAACAGGCATCTGGCCAGCGGCAGCCTCGGTAAATGCTGAAAGGCTTAAAAATAATCCTGTTGCATTAAGCAGCGGGGATATTTCCGGCATTTACCAAAAAATATTTCAGGACACAGAAACATGAAAAGGAAACGGCGAAAAAATGCAGGTACAAAGATTTGCTGAAATCATTGGTTCTGATTTTTATACAGGAATTCCAGACAGCCAGCTGAAAGCGCTGTGTGATTATCTGATGGATGTTTATGGTATTGACAGCTGCCATCATATTATCGCAGCGAATGAAGGAAACTGTGTGGCACTGGCTGCCGGTTATTATCTGGCTGCAGGAAAAATTCCGGCAGTTTATATGCAAAACAGCGGAGAAGGCAATCTCATAAATCCGGCAGCAAGTCTTTTAAACGACAGGGTCTGCAGAATTCCGGTGCTTTTTATTATCGGCTGGCGTGGCGAGCCGGGAATTCATGATGAACCGCAGCATGTATTTCAGGGTGAGATTACATTAAGTCTTCTTGATGAACTGGGCATTGCTTATAAAATTCTGTCTTCTGATACAACAGAAGAACAGCTGGAAAAAGATATGGGAAAGCTCCGGCAGGTTCTTGCAGATGGATTATGTGCGGCTATCGTTGTACGAAAGGATGCACTGCAATATGAAAAAAAGCCTGTATATTCTGGCAGCGGCAGTATGATGCGGGAAGAAGTAATCCGTCATATCACAGCGGTTTCCGGTACAGACCCGGTTATATCGACGACAGGAAAGGCATCACGGGAACTATATGAGCTGCGGGATGTGTCAGGGCAGACGCATGCATCGGATTTTCTGACGGTCGGGAGCATGGGCCATTGCAGCTCGATTGCACTTGGTGTTGCGTTAAAAAGGCCTGATTTGACGGTATGGTGTATTGATGGAGACGGGGCAGCGCTTATGCATATGGGTGCCCTGCCTGTGATTGCCAGCTGCCAGCCGCACAACCTTATTCATATTATTGTCAATAATGGGGCACATGAAACCGTTGGCGGGCAGCCGACGGTTATGGGCAGCCTGGAATTTTCCGGGATTGCCAGGGCTTGCGGCTATCCGTACAGCGTAACAGTAAGCAGTGCAGAAGAACTGGACCGGGAACTGGTGCAGGCCAGCAGACGCAGAAAGCTGTCTTTGATTGAGGTGAAATGCAGCCTCGGTGCACGGGATAATCTGGGCCGTCCATCTGAAAGTGCCCTGGAGAATAAAAAACATTTTATGGAATATTTAAGGCAGATGTAATTTGTTATTCGGAATTTAGAAGAAAGGGACTGGCAATGCGAAGGGAGAACATAAGCCTGATTGTTGCAGCATCTGGGAATGCGGTACGTTTTGGAGGATTTCCAAAGGCTTTTTGTACGATAGGCCGGGAAATGAATATAGAAAGAACGATAGGATATTTTAAACCATATGCTGCACACATTTATGTAATCGTTAATGAGAAAACATATAAGCAGTACCAGGGGCAGGTGCGGGGATGCGAGCTGATACCAATTGTTACAGGACAGGGAGATGCACATTCGCTTTTAAAGGGATTGCAGAAAATTCATACCCTGAACGAATTTTTTGTCTGCTGGGGAGATGCGGTTTTTTTATCAGACTGTTTAATCAGGCATCTTCTAAAGGCCGCTGCCGGGATTGGGGAGCAAAGTATTGGCATAAGTGTATGTTCTCTGGATAAAAAACCATATGCGTGGTTTGAAGCAGATGGAAAATACATAAAAAAAACCTATTTTGCAGGAAAAGACGGATTTCAAGATGAGGGCATTCATGACCAGTCACTGTTTTATTTTAAAGATGGCAGCCTGGCAGGATTGCTGGAAGAATACAGGAATAAACTCGGAATTACAGAATCCGCTGATACTTCTGGCGGCTGTGAAATGAAGCTTCTTCATGCTTTTGAATATTTTTATCGAAAAGGACGGCCTATGGAGTATATATTGGCTGAATCCGGCCATGTCATGTCTTTTAACACAAAGGAGGAGCTCTCCTGTATTGAAAAGAAAATCAGGCTTTGCCAGTAAAGGCATCAGGAGGTATATGCCATGTATCATATAGTCATATTCTGTGGCGGAACAGGCAGTATTGCGCTCCAGAAAGGTTTTGCGGAACTGTTTGGGAATAAATGCATTCAATTTCATTTCGTTATCAATGCATATGACAACGGATTGTCTACAGGAGAATGCAGAAAAGTTTTTCTGGGTAAAGTACCCGGGCCAAGTGATTTAAGAAAAAATCAGCTTACACAATATGAGATAAAATATGCAGAAGAATTGAAAAATCCACAAAGTGTACAGTCCAGGCTGTACGATTTTATGATGCTGCGGCTGTCAGCCGTCAGCTGCCTGGCATACTATGAAAAGGCAGCGCGCATCATATCAGAGCAGGAATATTTAGAGCCTTCTGCGATAGATTGGCTGCAGGAGCTGCTCCGCTATTTTTTCTTTGATGGAGATAAACCAAGGGATTCTGTCCGCGGGGTAACATTTGATAATTTTTCCCTTTCCAATATTTTTTATGCATCAGCAGCTGCAATCAATGGCTTTTCATTATCAAAAGCCGGAACTCAGATTGCATCATTTCTTTCCATAAAAGATAATGTCATTCTTATTTCAGATATTTCCCTGTTTCTTCATGCCAGAACGGAATCGGGTTTTGTGATTGAAGATGAAAAAGATATTATTTGCTGGAACAATCCAGAGGATAAAATTGCAGAAATTTTTCTTACAGATATCAGCGGAAAAGAATACATGCCGGAAACTGGGGAGGGAAATGAACAGCATAATGTGAAAGAGCTGATAAATCATGCAGACATGCTGATTTTTAGCTCGGGAACCCAGTGGTCATCGCTTATCCCGACATATGTGCACAAAGGATTCCGTGAAGCAATCGGCCAGTCAAAAGCATCAAAATACCTGATAATGAATAATGCAGAAGATGGTGATATGTATGGTGTGTCGGCAGACAGATTATGTGAAATTTTACAAAGATATCTGGATTTAGATACGTTTACTATCATTATGAATAATCATGCACCAGAGATGCTTAATACATTATCTGGACCTTACAAAGCGGTTTATGGGAATCTCAGCAGCTGCGGGGATAAGAAGCATAATCCTTTCAAACTGGTTCTGGCAATTATGGAAGATTTCTATGGGAAGGATATTTTACAGAAAAAACATTATATGTTTGATTTGGATGGAACACTCTGGGATTTTTCAGAGGGAGAAGCGGGGAATGAGACAGGCATAGAAAATCTCAGCTTATTTCCAGGCTGTATAGTATCGGGTAACAGTTATGAACATCTAAAGAAAATTCTGGCAGAAAAATGCCGGCAGGAGCGGGACATTGCTGTGTATTGTGATTATGGAAATACATTTTTTATGCGCAAATCCTGTGACAAAATATACAGGCTGACAGAGCTGTTTGATATGGAGGAAGATGTCTGTCAGCTGATAAACGGACAGCCCGAATATAACGGCAAATGCAGGATGAGGGGCAGGGGGGGGGTTCTGACAATCAAGCCGCTGGCAGACAGAGAATCCCATATAAAGAAAATAAATGAATTATTAAGCAGGTTTCATGGAAAATATACTGCAAAGACTGCTGGAAATACAAGTATAGACATAACGGATTCCAATTTTTCGAAAGCCGTAATGGCAGTCATTATTGCAGAAAAAGAAAATATGTCTTTGGCCGATATCTTATTTGTTGGAAATGAGGTTCACTCTGGAAGTGAGGCAGGAATGGAAGAATCCGGCATACGGGCATTGCAGGTGAATGATATCTATGAATGTAATGTGTTTTTAAAGGTTTTGCATAAAATAAAAAATAAGAAAGAATAAAATCAATGATGGCAGCCTGCATGTGACAGGTATAATAAATGCAGGCGTATAAAAGGGGCTGCCGCATGAAGGGAATAACAGGCAAAATATTGCGATATCTATATCATCGATACAATATTCTGCACGTTATTTTCTGATTGCGGCAGCCCCTTTTGCGTATAAATCAGGATTTTGGCACCTATATGCCCAATTGCCTGCTGATGTCTGAAAAATCGATAAGCAGGTTATCAAAAATATGGACTTTGATTACAGATTCAAACGAGTATGGAATATTCAATATATCCTTTTCAAAAAAATCAACCGTCACAGCTTTTCGTCTTGGGTCAACAATCCAGTATTCCCTGACACCATAATTTTTGTAGTAATATGCCTTTTTGATATAATCATCCGACGGGCAGCCGGGAGAAACGATTTCGATAATAAAATCCGGCGCTCCATTGCATCGGTTTGGATCCAGTTTATTTCTGTCACATACAATCATAATATCTGGCTGGACAAGAATCAGGGGTTTTTCGGAAAGCACGACATCAAAGGGCGACGGGATTACAACGCAGCTGCCTTTTTTTCGTTCCATATAAGAATCGAGCACGGAGGACAGCTTTAAGAGTATTCTCTGATGAATCTGGGAAGGGCTGGCCATATCATAGACGATACCATCAAAGACTTCTGTCCTTTTTTCTTCCGGCAGGGCTTCATACTGCTCCAGAGTAATTGTTTCCGGCTGTGGCTGGAAAGCTGGCGGCATAATGTACACTTCCTTTCAGGCTGTTTCAGCAGTTATCGGTGCATCCAGTGCGTTCATTTTCTGGCTTTTATTTTATCACAGCTTTGCCAGGGCGTCCATTCCTTTTTCAAATATCATTTGTACCTTAACGTTTCACAATTCCCCTTGTATTTTTACCAGAATCAGGCTATACTAAATCCAGGCAATGCCAAGGCAGCACGCCATTTTGCGGAGGAACACCCATGATAGAACTAAAAGGAACTTACAATGAAGCAAAAATCTTCACGGACCATGCAGACGAATCATCCATAGCCCAGGTGCGCGTCCTGCTGGAGCAGGAATTTGTCTCCGGCAGCAGAATCCGCCTGATGCCGGATATTCATGCGGGTGCTGGATGCACGATAGGCACGACCATGACAATTACGGACAAAATCGTGCCAAACCTTGTAGGCGTAGATATCGGCTGCGGCATGGAGACAGCGCTTTTAAAAGAAAAACATATCGAGCTGCAAAAGCTGGACAAAATCATCTATGAAAAAATCCCGTCCGGTTTTGAAATCCGGGAGAAGACGCATCCGTATTTTGATGAAATTGATTTAACCCAGCTGTACTGTTATAAGCATATCAATCCGGCGCGGGCAGAAAAGAGCCTTGGAACACTGGGCGGCGGGAACCATTTTATCGAAGCGGATAAAGACGAAGACGGGAATCTTTATCTTGTCGTGCATTCCGGCAGCCGGCATCTCGGGCTGGAAGTGGCACAGTATTACCAGGAGGAAGGCTGGAAGGCATTAAACGGCACCGCGAAAAAAGATATCAAGCTGCTGATTGCAGACCTGAAAGCACAGGGGCGCGAGCAGGAAATACAGGCAGCTATAGAAGCACGCAAAAGTACGGTAAAGACTGATGTTCCGCGGACGCTTGCGTATGTAACCGGCGATTTGTTCGGACAGTATATCCATGATATGAAAATAATCCAGAAATATGCCGTGTTAAACAGGCAGGCCATGATGCGTGAGATTGTAAAAGGCATGAAGCTGCATGTAAAAGAACAGTTTACGACAGTTCATAATTATATCGATACAGACGCCATGATTCTGCGCAAGGGCGCAGTATCTGCGAAAAAAGGAGAAAAGCTGCTGATTCCGGTTAATATGCGGGACGGCTCTTTGATTTGTACTGGAAAAGGAAATGAGGACTGGAATGAGTCGGCACCGCACGGGGCCGGGCGGCTGATGAGCAGGTCTGCGGCCAGGCAGGCTTTTACTGTGTCCGAATTTAAAAAGCAGATGAGCGGCGTTTACACGACGTCCGTAAATAAAGGCACGCTGGATGAATGCCCGATGGCTTATAAGGGCATGGAGGAGATTGTGGCAAACATTGCAGATACAGCTGAAATCGACAAAATTATCCGGCCTGTTTATAACTTTAAAGCAGGCGATGAAGATGAATGAGAGGTTCTAAAACCAAAATACAAAACTATTACGGAAGGATAACAGGAACATCATGAAAATGAAAATCATCAAAATCATTGAAATCATGAAAATGAAAAAACTGGCATGCATCCCGCTGCTATGCATGCTGTTATCCGGCTGCACGCTGGCTCAGGCGGTTTCACCGGATGCCGGGGAGCCGGGAACTGTTACAGAACCGGAAACGGCTGTTTTTCAGGACGGGGATATCGAGGTTTATTCCGGCGACCCGTATATTACGGTAAACGAGAACGTGCCGGAATTTACATCCGATGAAATCACGGCAGAGTCTTTTGAATTATACGGGGAGCTGGACAGGCTCGGCCGGTGCACGCAGGCATTTGCGTGTGTCGGGACGGATTTGATGCCGACGGAAAAGCGCGGGAACATCAGCCGGGTAAAGCCGACGGGCTGGCACAGCACGCGCTATGACAGCGTGGAAGGGAAAAACTTGTACAACCGCTGCCATTTAATCGCCTACCAGCTGACCGGGGAAAACGCAAACGAGAAAAACCTGATTACCGGAACCCGCTACATGAATGCGGACGGGATGCTGCCGTTTGAAAACATGGTGGCAGAGTATGTGAAGGACACGGGCAACCACGTGATGTACCGCGTGACGCCGGAGTTTGAAGGAAACAACCTGGTCGCGGGCGGCGTGCAGATGGAAGCGCTTTCGGTGGAAGATGACGGGGAAGGCGTTTCTTTTAATGTCTATATTTATAACATCCAGCCGGGCATTGAAATCGATTATGCGACCGGGGACAGCTGGGAAGCATCCGGTGGGGAGCTGCCGCAGGCCGGCGGGGACGGGGCAGCATATGTGCTGAACACAAATACGAAAAAGTTCCACCTGCCATCGTGCCCGGGCGCGGAAAAGATGCAGGAAGAAAACCGGGAGAATTTTACCGGGGATAAGGAGCGGCTGGCAGAAATGGGTTATGAGCCGTGCGGCAGCTGCAATCCGTAGGGAAAGGAAACCTGTATGTATCTATCCAGAATTCATATCGAAAATTTTAAAGGAATCAAAAATGCCGACATTGATTTTGGCAGGTCCGTGAACCTCATAATAGGAGATAATGGAACGGGCAAGACTTCGGTTCTGGAAGCAGTTTCCGTTGTTCTTGGCGGATTTCTTTCAGGAATAGACGGAGTAAATCCGCTTCATTTTTCAAAGGATGAAATAAGACGAGAAAATCAGCTGACAGGTACAGGTTCCAATAATATCATTTATAAAACACCAGTCTGTGTAAGTGCCTGCCTGGAATTGAATGCGGGGGATAAAAATCATGCAGATATACAGCTTTTTGAATTTTGCAGGCAGAAAAAAAGTGTGAAAAGTGCACGTTCAACGGTTGAGCCCAGGGATATCTGCAGGACAGCACAACGGATGGCGGATAATCCGGGAGCCATTCTTCCTGTTATCAGCTATCAGAGTTTTTCACGGGTTTCAAATCAGAAAAAAGGCAAGCGGGAAAATCCTTTTTCGAATGATTTTTCAAGGGTAACCGGGTATGCAGATTGTCTGGAAGAAGCTGCGAATGATAAAATGCTGGTCAGCTGGTGCAAAAAAATGGAACAAGTCGCATGGCAGCAGGAAGAAACGATTCCGGAATATGAGATTGTAAAAATGACAGTATCAAAATTTATGCAGCTTATGCAGGAGGATGGACGCATCCGGGTTTATTATGACAAACGTACGGAAGAATTGGTATACACAAATGAAGAAGAAATTCTGCCGGTACGTATGTTGAGCTCAGGTTTCAGGAATTTGCTCGGGATGGTATTTGACATTGCTTACAGAATGGCAGTTTTAAATCCGGATTTATTGGAAAATGTTGTGGAGATGACCCCGGGAATCGTTCTGA
>OFHA01000391.1_pt1 | contig 39052 bp, 32 predicted proteins | sample 1521891 | NCBI WGS metagenome assembly OFHA01 (sample SAMEA3504089, study PRJEB24116) | mouse gut metagenome | biome: mouse gut; feature: mouse-associated habitat; material: faeces | place: Denmark | collected 2011
CGGTTATTGGGAAGTTTACGAATAGTTTTTGTATTCCCATCGTACCATTCCCAGAGGGGAACGGCAGGGTGGCAGGTACAGACCTTTACGAAACAGATACGCAGCCCCAAAGATAGGAAAATTGTTATGTCCCATATTTTTATGATGGTAAATGGGAGAAGAAAGCTGTATAATAAAAAAGAAATCTGAATTTCATGGAGGTGAAGAAAATGGTGGCATTTTTACGCTTAAGAAATATCTAAGTACATGGAACTGTGTTAAATAGTTTTATGTACTTACCAGGACACTAAAAACTATTTAATAAAGGAGAACTTGTAATGATATTTCAAGATAACGTAATCAAAGAATATTTAAAAAATGTATATTTTATCACCGGGACACCTTGCGGCGGAAAGACAACAATTTCACGGGAGCTGGCTAAACGGCATAATTTATTAGTTTATGATGTTGATGGGCAGTTTGCAAATCATCAAAAAATTTCAAATCCTGCTTTTCAGCCATCAATGAATAAATCCTTTAAAGATGCGGATGCGTTTTTTGGGCGTACTGTAGAGGAATATAAAGAATGGCTGATGAGTAACACAAGAGAACAATTAGATTTTGTTCTCCTGGATTTGGTTCGCCTATCACAAAATCAAATGGTATTGTGTGACTGCCATCTCACAGTGGAAGAAGCTGAAAAATACACGGAAGCATCCCGGATAGTATTTTTGATAAAAGAACCATCGGATTTAGTTGAAGATTACTGTAACCGCCCGGACCATCAAGGATTTAGTAATTTTATTAACAGCGCATCTGATATTGAAAAAGCAAAGGCAACGTGTAATGCAACCTTAAAATCCCTCAATGAGAAAAGGTATACTGATATCAAGGGCAGTAACTATTTGTGGATTGAAAGAACCCCCGATAGTACAGTGGATGACACAGTAAGAAAGGTAGGGCAACACTTTGGCCTTGCCCAAAAAGATTTCAGCACAGATATGTTAGAGATAAGGAAGGTCGGAAGAGATACCGGTTTGGCAGCCAGGCTAATCCATTTTGTTGAAAACTTCTCCTGGGAGGATGTGAAAGAACATATTTTATGGATGCTTCGGACATGGGTGTTTACCGATTGGGAAACTGTATTTGTGGCAATGGCAGGCGGCCAGATTGTTGGAATGGCTTCTATCATGAAAAAAGACTATTATCCATTACCTGAAATATATCCGTGGATTTCAAGCGTGTTTGTAACAGAAGAATACCGTGGGCACAGAATTAGTGAAAAGCTAATTGATTATGCAAATGTATATGCAATGGAAAACGGCTTTAACAGAACATATATCCCATCAGGACATATTGGCATGTACGAAAAATATGGATACCATTATCTCAAGGATATTGTTAATTTTGGGAACGGGACAGACCGATTGTATGTTAAAGAATTAAGGCCATAGCTGGTAACATGAAAATAAACAAACCGGGTGTTGTGGGGAGTATCGAAATCTATGCTTATCAGAGAGATGGAATTAAAAGATATTGCGGCTGTCTTGCCTCTTTAATAGTGTGATTGGTTTTGTGATGGGATACTTCAAACAGTACGATAATATTATCGGATATACACTTGAGGAAATAGTCATTGCTTATGAGTGCCAAAACAAAGGGATTGGAAGTATGCTTTTGAGGGAACTTGAACAGCGGGTAAAAGGAAAGGGAGCATCTTGCGTTGGGCTTCAAGCAGTAAATGATGATATGCACCAGCGATATTACGGAAAGGCCGGCTACCAAAATGCGAAAAACTTTGTAATGAAGGTCAAATGGCTTGAATAAATTCTTTAGGTTAGGGCCAATGATGGGGCAAACAGAAAAGCAGTTTGGGCATTCCGGAGAGCTGCCTTTTCTGTTTGCCCCATTTTCATAATAACCCATTAGCCGGGAAGGTTTATCGGGGCAAATAAAAATATCCGCTTGCAAATCCGGATCATCTGTGTTAGCATTTAACCATTGGCCAAATGAAACATTAATTTTAAAGAAAGGGAGGGCTTACCATGGAGAAAAATATTACAATCCAGAACAGAATAATGAAATTGCCAATCAAAGGTATGCCGCTTCCCACATTTTACAGATAGCTTTATTACAATAAGCTGCGGGGCGTGGCAGGGCTGCTGTGATAGCAATGGGAGCCCTTAATAGGGATTTTCTGTTATTTTATTTTTGGATAGAAAGAGAAATTATGGCCAGCACCCTTGGTTCTTTCTGAACTTTGGGTATAATCAATAAATGAGACAGGATTTACACCTGTCTTATTTATTGATTTATTACTTCTCATATTTGGGTATTTGTGTTATAATAGAGACATCAAAATGAGAGGTAAACACAAATGAAATATTCCCCTTCCTCAGATAATTCGCTGCTATACGGTAAGAACCAATTCATATACAGAACAGAAGAAACGGATGACAGGATTGACATTTTCCTGAAATCATCTGTCCATAGTTGTAAGTGCCCGCTCTGCGGAACAAGATCTTCGGATCTACATGCCACTTACGAACGGACCTTGCAGGATGTCCCTATACGATGTAAGCCAACGTATGTCCATGTGAATGTTTTCAAATACGACTGTGTAAACACTGAATGCCGCCAGAAAGTATTTATGGAGCCGTTGTCCTTTGCATCTGCTTCCCAGGTTCGGACAGATTCCTTAAACGCATTGGTCCTGGCCATGGCAATGTTCATGAGTAATGAAGGAGCCAGCACTGTTCTGTCACTTATGGGTGTCGCTATAAGCAACGATACCATCCAACGTTTGTATGACAGGATTGAATTCAAAGATGACCCTGATGTGGAAGCTGTTGGAATTGACGACGTAGCCATGAGAAAAGGTCAAAAGTATGCGACGGCAATTTATGACCTGAAGGACCACCACATGATCGCCCTGTTGGAAGGAAGGGATGGCGCCCCATTGAAGGAATGGTTAAAAGGCCATAAGAAGATCCGGCTGGTCGCAAGGGATCGGGCCAGTGCATATGCATCTGCGATCAGTGAGGTGCTGCCGGAGTGTACGCAGGTTGCGGACCGTTTTCACCTGATGCAGAATCTGCTGGATAAGATGAAGGACATCTTCAAAAACGAAATACCTGCTACTATATTCATAAAGGACGGAGCAGTGCTGGACAAGGCCCCCGAAAAGGAAGTCAGGGAGAAGGGGTTTGACGGGAATCTGCTGGATGGTATTTCCTATGATAATTCGCCACCGGTTGATGAAGATGGAGCTGAAATTGAATTCAAGAGCAAGAAGCGGAACCTCAACAGCAAGCAGTATAAGAAGAATGCCTGTAACAGGGAAAAAAACAGCAATTGATACGTGACATTCAGCTGTTTTGGGACGGCCTGCCAAAGAAGAAGATCAGCCTGGTGTGCCGGGAGTATGGCATTGCAAGGCATACAGCGGAAAAATATGTTTCCATGACAGATGACCAGATCAACGGGATGGATGCACCCAAGGACTATAAAACCAGGAAACGTGCCGGGAATGGTTTCGTAAATATCATATATAAAATGATGGCGGATGGATACGATGATGAGACCATATACCAATATCTCCGGAAATCCGGGGTGTCGACTTCGCGTAATACATTGTTTGATTACATGAAAGCCATCAGCAGGGAAAACTTTCCGGACCGAAAAAGAATGTATGGCATGAGGCTCATGGATGAAAGATATCCTGATGATGTAATTGTCATCAGGCGGAATGAATTATTAAGACACATCCTGACAATAGATCCGAAGAAAGAAAAGGACAAGGTCATTTCTGGAAACCTGGAGATCATTAAGAAGAAGTTCCCAATGGTCACATGGGTTGCAGATACATTCCATGAGTTCCACGGGATACTGATGGGTGACGAACCTGAGGAAATAGATAGATATATCGAGAAATATGCTGATACGGAACTGTCCTCTTTCTGTAATAGTTTAAAAAAAGATATCTCTTCGGTCAGGAATGCGATATCCATGGACGTGAGTTCTGGGTTTGTCGAAGGGAACAACAACAAATTTAAACTCATCAAGCGTATGGTATATGGCAGGTCTAAGATTGTCAACCTGACCAAAAAATGCAAGCTCGCTTTTCTGATCAAAACTAAAGATTTTACCCTTATGGATCTGATATAAATTAAGCCGTCAGAACACTTATCTGACGGCTTAATTGCGGTGCTGTCATACCCAAAGTTCAGAAAGAACCGCACCCTTTGAGGTGCTTTTTTTGTGCCTATTTTTAAAGAAGAGGAAATGGAATTAATTATGAAAACAGTAAAAGGAATTTACGCAGAAGCAAAAATATTTACAGACGATGTAGAAGACTATGCACAGGCACAGGTGAAAATGATATGTGATAACGAAATTGCAGACGGCAGTACAATCTGCATGATGCCGGACATCCACCCCGGTAAAATTGGGCCAATCGGCCTTTCCATGACAGTCACGGATAAGGTAATTCCACAGCTGCTAGGTGTGGATATTGGCTGCGGTATAACCTGTGTTAAACTGAACAAAAATAATGTGGAGTTCCAGAAGCTGGACAGGGTCATCAGGGAGAATGTACCCTCCGGCTTTAACACACGGAAAGACCCCCTATATATGGCTGATGAGTTTTCCTATGAAAGGCTTCATTGCATCCGTCATATAGACAGGCAGAAAGCAGGCCGGAGCCTTGGCACGCTTGGCGGAGGCAACCACTTTATTGAATTGGATCAAAGTGAGGATGGCAGCCTGTATCTTATAGTGCATACAGGAAGCAGGCATTTGGGGGAGGAAGTAGCGGGGTATTACACCAAAATTGCCAATACCTGCCTGAAAGAACAGGGAAAAGAAGTCCCCTATTACATGAGTTATCTGGAAGGTGAAAACAAAACTGCTTATCTGGAGGATGTGCAGGCCATCCAGCATTATGCCGAATGGAACAGGCAGGCCATTGTACGGGAGATCCTGAAAGGGATGAAATGGAAAGCCCTGGAACAGTTTTCAGTGATGCATAATTATGTGGATCATTTTGGTATACTCCGCAAAGGCGCTATTTCCGCAAGGAAAGGCGAACCTGTGGTTATTCCGGCCAACATGAGGGATGGGGTTATTTTGGGGGTTGGGAGGGGCAATGCAGATTGGAACTGCTCTGCGCCCCACGGTTCCGGCAGGAAGCTAAAGCGTGAGGATGTGAAAAACCAGTATACGGTGTCGGAGTTTAAAAAGGAAATGAAGGGGATATACAGCAGTTGCGTGGGTGCTGGCACTTGAGGCACCATTTGCCTACCGCTCTATTACGGAAATAGCAGGGCTGGTGAAAGATACTGTTGAGATTACAGGGATGATGAAGCCTGTCTATAATTTCAAGGCAGGGAGCAGGAAGTAGGGGGAAAACAACGGGGAGCTTTCCAAAGCCTGGAAAGCCCCTTTTTTGTTTGCAAACGGGAAGGGAACTTCGGTTAATATAAAACAGAATCCCTGTAAATAATGTCAGGATTGATATAAATAAGCTCATAAGGGGCATCGGCATATTCCATGCGGTAAATGATCTGCATGGACAGCCGTTTGCCCAGCAGGTCCGTGCGCACGTCGGCAGTGGTAAGCTGTCCCGATACGTTGGCATATTCCAGGCTTCCGTCAAACCCGGTAACCAGGATCCCTTTGGGGATGCGCTCCCTGTGCTCTGAGAAATATATTTGCAGAAAGTGGGTAATATAATCACTGGCACAGATAAAAGCTTCCGGCAGTTCCGCCAGAGAATCAAGAAACCCGCTCAGCACCTGATAATAGGAATCAATATGGATGCTGCAGGTCATACAGTACCCTTCTTTTATTTCCAGATGGTTATCTTCCATGCATTTGCAGAAGCCCTGGTACCTGTCCAGGTTGGTGTGGGCATAGTGCACGTCGCCGATAAACCCCAGGCGGCGGATGCCCCTGCCAATGGCCCACTGGGTAATCCGGTAAGTAGCGTGGTAGCCTTCAAGAAGGATCAGGTCGCCACGCAGGGCTTCCATGCCGATCCCGGGGACCGTATCCAAAAAAACTTTGGGAAGTGCAAGCTCATTGATAAGCTGGATGATTCTTTCGTCATAAACGTTTAAGATAACAGCGCCCTGTATGGTCCCGCTGGTAAGCACCGAGGGCAGGATAAAGTCATCGTCATAGGATGAGGGCATATAAGTATAAAGAAGGTTCACGTTGTGGGAGGAAAGTTCCTGGGCCATGCGGTGAATGATATTTGTCCAGAAGGTGGAGGAATCCGGCCGGGACACGATCAGGGATACGGTCTTTTCTTTTTCATAATAAGAAGGCTCCGCACCCGCCCGGGCATACCCAAGTTCTTTCGCTTTCTCCAGGATGCCCTGCCTTAGCACAGGGGAAACCCCTGTATGGTTATTAAAGGCTTTCCACACGGTAACACGTGAAATGCCCAAGGCATCGGCAATGTCCTGCATGGTTATTTTGCTCATTTTTATCCCACCCCCAGAAGTCAGGGAAGCTTCCCTGCAGACGGCCTTCCGCCCCTGCCGCCTGCCGTTTTTTGGGATGCTTCCTTAACATTTGTAAACTGATATCAGTATACCAGCTTTTTTTTTATATGGCAATATTGATTAACAAAAGTTAATGCGTGTAAACCAAATTATTTTCCTTAAATTAATTTATATTAATATAAAATATGTAGGAAAAGTAGATAAAAAAGGTGGAAAAATTTGTTTGTAATGGAAAAATGCACAAAAAACACATAATTAGCGTTAATAAGATATTGACAAAGCTGTTATATAATATTAACATTTAATTGCAACAAAAGTTGCCGCCAGATTGCTGTAAACAGTTGATCATTTCCCATTTAAGGGCTGGCGGCCATTTTCACAAAATTGTGGGGTCCCAAACCAGTTCCCGGAACGGGGAAAGCTGGGGATGGGGACCAGATGGAGGCTTGGTTATGAGCAGAATAATAGGACAGTCCCTGCCGGGTATTCCCTGGGAGGAAAAGCCTGAGGGCGAAAGGTTACCCCTGTGGCGTTACAGCAAGAATCCCATTATCGGCAGGGATGGGAACAAAATATCCAACAGCGTTTTTAACAGCGCGGTAGTCCCTTTTGAGGACGGCTATGTGGGAGTGTTCCGGTGCGACAGCAGATCTGTGAGCATGGACATTTTCGTAGGCAGGAGCAAGGATGCGCTCCATTGGGAAATTGAGGACGAACCTATTGTATTTGAAGGGGCACAGGACGAGGTCTTAAAGAGAGAGTTCCGTTATGACCCCAGAGTTTGCTTTATTGAGGACAGATATTACATTACCTGGTGCAACGGCTATCACGGCCCCACCATTGGCGTGGCATATACCTTTGACTTTAAGAAGTTTGTACAGCTTGAAAACGCCTTCCTTCCGTTTAACAGAAACGGCGTGCTTTTCCCCAGGAAGATCAATGGCATGTATATGATGCTCAGCAGGCCCAGCGACAACGGGCATACGCCTTTCGGGGATATTTTCATCAGCCAGAGCAAGGATATGGAATTCTGGGGCAGGCACCGCCATGTGATGAGCCCTTTTAAGGAGGATTATTCCGCATGGCAGAGCACCAAGATCGGGCCTGGGCCGATTCCCATTGAAACCGATGAAGGCTGGCTTCTGATCTACCATGGGGTGATCACCACCTGCAGCGGCTACACCTACCGCATGGGGGCTGCGCTGCTGGACCTGGAACAGCCCTGGAAGGTACTGCACCGTTCAAGGGATTATATTCTTTCTCCCAGGGAATATTATGAGTGTGTAGGCGACGTACCCAACGTGATATTCCCCTGCGCAACCCTTGCAGACGCCGACACGGGCAGGATTGCCGTTTATTATGGCTGTGCCGATACAGTTACAGGCATTGCGTTTACTACAGTAGATGAATTAGTGGGGTATGTGAAGGAACACCGCATGAAATAAGGGGCGCCTTGGGAAGAAAGGGTTAAGAAATGGATTTTTTGGATAAAAGAGTCAAGGTAATTTGCGACCAACTGAATAAGTTAAAGGTAAAACAGAAATTCCCTATCGAAAAATGGCAGTACAAGGAAGGAAATTTTATACATCCCGCCGATGCGCAGGAAGACAAAAGCCCCTGGCAGGAATTTGACAGCAAAACCATGCACTGGTACGGGAAGGACCGGCACTACTGGTTTAAAACGGCCTTTACCCTGCCGCAGGCGCTGGCGGGAAAGCCCATCTGGCTTCATGTCAGCACCCAGATTGAAGAGTGGGATGATGCGAAAAATCCCCAGTTCCTTCTGTTTGTTAACGGAAAGGCTGTGCAGGGGATCGACATGAACCACAGGGAAGCCCTGCTTCCCGGCACAGCCCAGGCAGGGGAGGAGATCCTTCTGGAGCTCCAAGCCTATACTGGCATACTGCATACGGAATTTAACCTGATTGTGGATATGCGGGAAGTAGACCCGGAGATTGAGAAGCTTTACTATGATCTGTGGGTTCCCCTCTCGGCGTTCCCAAGGATGGATAAGGATGACAAGAACAGGAGGGATATTGAGGATATCTTAAATGATACCATAAACTTCCTGGATCTGCGCACGCCCTATTCCGACAGCTTTTACGAGTCTTTGAGGGAGGCTTCCGACTATATTGACAAGACCCTGTATTCAGATCTGGCGGGTTACCGCGATGTGATCGCCACCTGTATTGGGCACACCCATATTGACGTGGCGTGGTGGTGGACTGTGGAACAGACCCGGGAAAAGGTTGGCAGGAGCTTTGCCACAGTACTGAAGCTGATGGAAGAGTATCCTAACTATAAATTTATGTCCAGCCAGCCCCAGCTTTATGCGTTTTTAAAGGAGCGCTATCCTGAACTGTATGAACAGGTAAAGCGCCGGGTGAAGGAAAAACGCTGGGAGCCGGAGGGCGGTATGTGGGTGGAAGCGGACTGCAACCTGACCAGCGGGGAATCCCTGGTCCGCCAGTTTATCCATGGAAAGCGGTTCTTTGTGGAGGAATTCGGCAAGGAGGCAGACAGCAGGATCCTGTGGCTGCCTGACGTGTTTGGCTATTCCGGTGCCCTGCCCCAGATTTTGAAAAAATGCGGCATTGATTATTTTATGACTACCAAGCTGGCATGGAACCAGTTTAACAAAGTACCCTATGACACCATGATGTGGAGGGGCATTGACGGCACGGAGGTGCTCACCCACCTGGTTACTACCCTGGATGTGGGGCAGCCGGTGGAGAATTTCTTTACCACCTACAATGGAAGGCTTCATGCGGATGCCATCATGGGCGGCTGGCAGCGCTACCAGAATAAGGATATTAACAATGACATTCTGGTTTCCTATGGCTATGGGGACGGGGGCGGCGGGCCTACCAGGGAAATGCTGGAAACCTCCAAGCGTATGGAAAAGGGGGTCAAGGGAATCCCTACGGTGCGCCAGGAATTTTCCCGCACTTATTTTGAGGAATTGGAGCGCCGGGTAAAAGATAACCGCAGGCTTCCTGTGTGGGAGGGAGAGCTTTACTTTGAATATCACCGGGGAACCCTCACCTCCATGGCAAGGAATAAGCGGTCTAACCGGAAGTCGGAGCTTGCCATGATGGACCTGGAGCTTCTCTCAGTAATGGCGGAAGGGCTTTTGCCTTACCCGGCAAAGGATCTGGAGGGAATGTGGAAGACCATTTTGCTGAACCAGTTCCATGACATTCTCCCGGGATCTTCTATCCACGAAGTCTACGAAGTGACCAAAAAGGAATACGGAGAAATCTCCGAAAAAGCAGCTTCCCTGAAAACGGAAAGGGTAAGGGCACTGGCCGGGGCCGGGGATGGGGTGACGGTTTTCAACACCACCGGCAAAGAACGGAGCGATATGGTATGCCTGGGAGACATAAAGGCACTGGCGCTTGAGGACGGGGAAGGAAATCTCTATCCGGTGCAGCAGACGGCGGAGGGCGCTGTGGTTTATGTAAAAGGGCTGCCTGCCAAGGGCTATAAAACCTTTGGGATAGCCACAGGCCTACCGGAGGCAGAGGCCGGTACCCCCTTTAAGCTCACAGGGGAGTATTTTCTGGAGACGCCTTATTATCAGGTACACCTGGACAGGCAGGGGCTTTTTACCAGTATTTATGATAAGGAAAACGAAAGGGAAATCATCCAGGAAGGCAAGCGGGCGAATCTCATGCGTATGTATGAGGATAAACCCATTTACTACGATAACTGGGACATTGACATTTACTATACAGAAAAGTTCTGGGATGCGGATGGGCTGGAGCGGATGGAATGGGTGGAAAAGGGGCCTTTGCGGATGACCCTGGAGCTTGAGAGGAAAATCAGCAATTCTACCATACGGCAGAAGATCCATTTTTATGCCCACAGCCGCAGGATCGATTTTGATACCTGGGTTGACTGGAAGGAACACCAGCATCTTCTGAAGGTGCATTTCCCGGTGGCTGTGCATACAGATGAGGCATCCTTTGATATCCAGTTCGGGAACCTTACCAGAAAGGTGCATCAGAATACAAGCTGGGATAAGGCACGGTTTGAGAGCTGCGGGCAGAAATGGATGGACCTGTCGGAAGGCCACTACGGTGTGAGCCTTTTAAATGACTGTAAGTACGGGCATTCCGTGAAGGACTCCAATATGGCACTGACGCTGATTAAGTCCGGCATTGAGCCGAACCCGGTGACAGACCAGGAAGAGCATGTATTTACCTACGCCATTTATCCCCATAAGGAGGGATGGCGCCAGGCAGGCACCGTAAGTGAGGCTTATAAGCTGAACCAGCCAGCCATTGCAGTCTCCGGCGGCCAGGCGGGAAGAAGCTTTGGCATGGCATCTGTGGACAGGGACAATGTGATATTGGAAACCATCAAGCGGGCGGAATCAGGGGAAGGTACAGTGCTGCGCATGTACGAATCGGAGAACGCGCTTACAAAAGCCACCCTTACTGTGAACAAGGATTTTACCAAAGCTTATGTCTGCAACCTGCTGGAAGAAGAGATAGAAGAGGCAAAGACAGAAGGAAACAAAATTACCATTACCTGTAAGCCTTACGAAATTGTTACAGTGAAAATTGTATAGCCAACAAACGCCGTCACGCTACGCGAGCCGGCTTATTGTAATAACAAAGCTGCCGTATGAAAACAGGAAGTCATACGGCAGTTTGGCTAAGAAAACAGGTCTTGTGCCGGGGAGGATGAAAGAGGGAGTTAGGAATTAATGGATAAGGAGAAAAAGTCTGCTTTGGAGAGGGCCAAAGAGCTGCTGGGGCAGATGACTTTGAAGGAGAAGGCCGGGCAGCTATGCCAGAGGCTTTATGGGTTCCGGTGCTATGAAGTGGGCAGGGATGGGACAGGTGCCTGTGAGATCCGGATTTCCGATGAATTTAAGGCGGAAGTGGAGGCCTGCGGCGGCCTTGGCGTCCTGTACGGGCTTTTCCGGGCGGATCCCTGGTCAGAGAGAAACTATGGGAACGGGCTTTCCGGTGAGCTGGCGGTGAAGGCATACAACTTGATGCAGAAATACGTACTGGAACATGCCAGGCTCCCGGTTCCCATGCTGCACAGCAGCGAATGTCCCCACGGCCATCAGGCCCTGGACGGCTATCTGCTGCCGGTAAACCTTGCCACTGGGGCTACCTTTGACCCGTCCCTGCTAAAGGATGCGGCGGGAGTCTGCGGGGAACAGCTAAAGGGCATGGGGGTTGACCTGGCCCTGGTTTCCGCCCTGGACATTTTAAGGGATCCCAGATGGGGGCGGAGCGAGGAGTGTTTTGGTGAAGACCCCTATCTGGCAGGCTGTTTTGCAAAGGCTGCCGTGGAAGGGATCCAGGCTGCCGGGGTGGGTGTTGTGGCGAAGCACTTCTGCGCCCAGGGGGAGACTACCGGGGGCGTTAACGCCAGCGCCGCCCGTATCGGGGAACAGGAGCTTTATGAGATCCACCTGCCCGCCGGGAAAAAGTGCTGTGAAGCGGGTGTAAAGGGAATTATGGCGGCCTATAATGAGATCGACGGCGTTTACTGCCATGCAAATTCCCATCTGCTAAACGACATACTGCGGCAGGATTTTGGGTTTGACGGCATTGTGATGGCAGACGGCACTGCTGTGGACCGCCTGGATACCATTACCCAGGACAATGCGGCTTCCGCCGCCCTTGCCCTTTCCTCCGGGGTGGATGTGGGGCTTTGGGATACCGCCTTTTCCAGGCTGCCGGAAGCACTGCAGCGGGGGCTGGTTACAGAGGAAGAAATTGACCGGGCGGTGGTCCGGGTTTTGAAACTGAAATTTGAACTGGGGCTGTTTGACGCACCTTACATAGGGGCGGATGGGAAAAGGACGTGCCATTTCCCGGAGGAATCCTGTTTCCGGCAATATCCTTACCGAGAATATCCCCAGTCGAAACGGCTTTCCCAGGAGAGCCCTGTCCTTTTGAAAAACCAGGGCGGCCTTTTACCCCTGGCAGGCCCTGGGGTGAAAATTGCAGTGATGGGACACAATGCCAACCATATTTACCGCCAGATTGGCGACTATTCCCCGCCCTTAAGGGAAGGGGAGGGGGTTACTCTCTGGCAGGGGCTGTTGAAGGAAGCCCAGGGCAGGCAGCTTCGCCTCTACCAGGGACAAGTATCCCAGGAGGCGGAGGAAGTGATAGGCTGGAGTGATGTGGTGATTCTTGCCACAGGCGGCTCTTCCAGCCGGTTTGAGGGGGCAGTTTTTGACAGCAACGGCGCAGCGGTAAAAAGCGGCGTGATGCAGATGGACTGTGGGGAAGGGGTAGATTCCTCAACCCTTGGCCTGCCAGAGGAGGATGAGGCTCTTTTGGCGCTTGCAAAGAAACAGGGCAAAAAGACCGTTGCGCTGGTAATCGCAGGCAGGCCCTATGTAGTATCAGGGCTTGCGGAAGTTTCGGACGCGCTGCTGTATGCCTTCTATCCCGGCCCGCTGGGTGGGGAGGCCCTTGCGGAGCTGATATACGGAAAGAAATCTCCTTCTGGCAGGCTCCCGGTGTCCCTGCCAAGAAGCGCAGGGCAGCTCCCGGTTTATTATAACCATCCCAAATCCTACCAGGCCATGAGTTATTGCGACCAGAAGGAAGGGGCGTTGTATGCTTTTGGGGAAGGGATGGGATATTCCCGGTTTGGCTTCCGGGATTTTCAGGCAGAAGTAACAAAGGAGGGGATTACCCTCACCTGCCAGGTAGAGAACCGGGGGGATTGGGAGGATGCCGCTGTGCTGCAGTGTTACCGCAGCGTCCTCACGTCACGGAGGGTCCCAAGGGTGCGGGAACTGAAGGCGTTCCAGAAAGTTTGGCTGAAAAAGGGAGAAAAAAGGAAAGTAACCGTTTCCATAGGCCGGGAGTTTTTTGCCCTCTACAATGGGAACGGGAAATGGACGGAACAGAAGGGAAAGTATGAGCTTTTGCTGATGGACAGTGGAAAGCTGATCTGGAAAGGAGAAATAGAATGTATATAATACCAAAACCAAAAAAACTGGAGAACAAAGAGGGGAAATTTTTTATCAGCCACCGTACCCGCATAGTGTTAGATCCGCAGATCCGTGAAAGCGAAGGGGTTTTTATATCCCTGGTTGGGGAATGCGCGGCTAAGTGGGCAGGCATAAGGCCGGCGGCAGTAAAGGGAGCCCAGAAGAAGGGGGATATTTACCTGGCCATTGTGCCTGGACCGGAAGGGCAGGGCTACCGCCTTGGGATAACGGAGGAAGGGATTGAAGTAAAGGGAGGCAGCGGGCAGGGGCTGATGTACGGTGTCCAGACCCTCTGCCAGATCATCGAGCAGTGCGGCGGCGTGCTTCCCTGCCTTACCATCAACGACCAGCCGGACATCCCTCACCGCGGATATTATTTTGACCAGACCAGGGGGCGTGTCCAGAAGCTGCCATACCTGAAAAAGCTGGCGGACCTGCTGAGCCGTTATAAAATCAACGAGTTCCAGCTTTATATTGAACATACCTATATGTTTGAGGGATTCTCCGAAATGTGGCGGGATGAAACGCCCCTTACGGCGGAAGAAATACTGGAACTGGACGCTTACTGCAGGGAACGCTATGTGGAACTGGTTCCTTCCCTGTCCAGCTTCGGCCATCTCTATAAACTGCTTTCCACCAAAAGCTATGGCCATCTGTGCGAGATGGAGGATTCCGAAAAGCAGCCTTTCTCCTTCTCTGACAGAATGGCACACCATACGGTGAATGTCTCTGACCAGAGGGTGCTGCCCATGGTCAAGGGAATGCTGAAGGAATATATGGCCCTGTTTACCTCCAATAAGTTTAACCTTTGTGCAGATGAAACCTTTGACCTGGGAAAAGGGAAGTCAAAAGCCCTGGCGGATGAAAAGGGCGTGCACCGGATTTATATAGATTATGTAAAGGATCTGTGCAATTTCCTGGTGGAAGAGGGCAAACAGCCTATGTTCTGGGGAGACGTGATCGTGGGAGAGCCTGAACTTGTAAAAGAGCTCCCGGAAGAGGTTATCTGCCTGAACTGGGGTTATGCGCCCAACCAGAGGGAGGATGAATCCCGGAAAATGGCCGAGACAGGCGTGAAGCAGTATCTTTGTCCCGGTGTGTGCGGCTGGAATGAGTGGATGAACCTGATAGAGAACTCCTACCTGAATATTACCAGAATGTGTTCCTATGCCCAGAAATATAAGGCGATTGGTATTTTGAACACAGACTGGGGTGACCACGGGCATATTAATAACCCGGATTACTCCGTTCCCGGTATCATTTACGGGGCTGCTTTTTCCTGGAACCATGAAAACATTTCCTTTGAGGAGATAAACAGGCAGATTTCCAAAGTGGAATTTAAGGACAGCTCTGAGCAGGTCCTGGGCCTGCTGGCAAAAATCCCGGAAAATTCCAGGTTTGAATGGTGGAATGCGGTTATCAACTATGAGAACCGGGAACTTGGCGCCAATGAAATGGAAATGCGCAATCTGGAAAGGTTTGAGGATGTGGAAAAAATCCGCAAGTCGGATGCAGCCCTTGTGGAAATTTCAGAACAGCTCCGGGCAAATGGGGTAAATATGGACAGCTCTGCCCGCAGCCAGATTGGGAACTATATAGTTACCATAGAAGGGATCAGGATTTTCAACGAAATCGGGCTGGCGCTGGCGGAAGAGAATAAGGGAAAACCAGTGGAAAGGCCTGAGCTGGCAGACCGCCTGGAAGTATGGTTTATGTCCTACAAAGAACAGTGGAGAAGTACCAGCAGAGAGGGAGATTTACATCACATTTCCGATATTATATTCTGGTATGCAGACCTTCTGAGAGGAAGAAAGCGCAGTAAGGTGAAATTGGGATAGAGCTTATTATGAAAAGGAGCCAGGGGAAGAACCCCTGGCCCTAATTTTTGCAGGCAGGGAAAGCAGCCTGCCATGCAATATTTATACTGTCTGGAATTTACTGATATAAACCGGGAAGGTATCTGTCCCTTTCATTTCTTTTCCGGCGGTAATAGTAACATTCTTGTCTGTGATCAGGTATTCCACATTTGCGCCTGCTTCCACCACAGTGTCCTGCATCAGGATACAGTTCTTTACTTTAGCGCCTTTGGCAATCTTAACGCCACGGAAGATCACGCTGTTTTCCACCTCTCCTTCGATCACGCAGCCGTCGGCAACCATTACGTTCTGGACCTTTGCGCCCTCAATGTACCGGGTAGGGTTGTCGTCACGGATCTTGGTGTAAATGGAAGGGCCGGAGAAAAGGGCATCCAGGTTGTAGTCGTCCAGAAGCTTCATATTCTCATCAAAATAGCTCTTCATGTCACTGATACGCGCCACATAGCCGTCATATTTGTAAGCCTGCACGTTCAGCTTGTTAAGCTGGGGCAGCAGCACATCCCGCTCGAAAAATTCCTGTCCCCGTACAAATGCGGTATTGATCAAGTCAATGAGCATTTCCCGTTCAATGATAAAGATGTTCATGGCGAAATTCTGGACGCCGGGAACCCTGGGATTCACATAGATTTTCTTAACACGCCCCTCTTCAATGTCAAAGGTGTAATAAAATCCCTTGTCGTTGGACTGGTAGGTCATAACGCTTTCAGGCAGCTCCTGCTCATTGTAGGCGATCGTAACATCCGCCCCGCTGTCAATGTGGGCCTTTAACATCGCACGGAAGTCAAAATTCACTACAATGTTCGTGTCTGTCATGATCACGTATTTTTCTTTTTCATCCCTTAAAAAGTCCAGGATATTTGCCAGGGCAGTCACCCTGCCGATGTAAGGTTTGGATTCCTTCTCTGCGAAAGGAGGGAAAATATGTAAACCGCCGTTCTTACGCACCAGGTCCCATTCACGCCCGGAATCCAGGTGGTCCATAAGGGAATGGTAGTTGTTATTGACCATTACGGAAATATTGTCAATGTTGGCATGGGTCATACTGGATAAAGTAAAGTCAATCAAACGATAACGGCTGGCAAAGGGGATGGAAGCCATCAAACGCACGTTGACCAGTTCCGGGACCAGAGAGTCATAACTGTTGGGGAAAATGATACCAAGCGCACTTGTATTTGATTTTACCATTGTTCTTCACCGCCTTTTATATTATTTTTTACCATGGCGTTGGGGCCTACCACGGCGTTATCGCCTACTGTGACGCCTGCACCGATGGTTGCCACGCCGTTTTCGTCACCGGAGGGCATTGCGCCTACCACGGCATTTTCGCCGACTGTAACGTTTTCAGCGATAATACAGTGTTTCACCACAGCGCCAGCCTTGATATGGGTGCCGCCCATGATCACTGCGTCTTCCACTACAGCGCCAGCCTCTACCCGGACGCCTGCAAAGAGGATGGAATGCTTTACGTTCCCCTTGATGCGGCAGCCGTCGGTGATCATGGCATTTTCCACTACAGCGCCTGCGCTGATCTTATGCCCGGTCATACCGCTGTTACGGCTGTAGATCTTCCAATTTTCGTCGAAAAGATTGATGCCGCTGTGCTCGGGGTCTAAAACTTCCATATTTGCTTCCCAAAGGGAGGAAATGGTTCCCACATCCTTCCAGTAGCCGCTGAAATGATAAGCGTACATCCGGCGGTTGTCCCTTAAAAGGTTGGGGATAATGTTGTTTCCGAAGTCGTTTTCAGAATTAGGGTCAGCTTCGTCCTCTTCCAGGTATTTTTTCAGGATATCCCAGTTGAAGATATAAATGCCCATGGAAGCCAGGTTGGATTTGGGATTCTTAGGCTTTTCCTGGAATTCTGTGATCCTGTCGTTCTCGTCAGCTACCATCAGGCCGAAACGGGGAGCCTCCTCCCAGGGGACCTCCATAACGGCTACGCTGAATTCCGCATCCTTTTCCTTATGAAATTTCAGGAAATCGCTGTAGTCCTGCTTACAGATCTGGTCGCCGGAAAGAATAATGACATATTTCGGGTCATAACGCTCAATAAACGATATATTCTGGTAAATCGCATTCGCCGTACCCTTGTACCAGTCTGAGCCGCTTGCTTTCTGGTAAGGCGGCAGCACATGCACACCTCCGTGAAGACGGTCCAGGTCCCAGGGCTGGCCGTTGCCGATGTATTCATTCAGCTCCAGCGGCTGATACTGTGTCAGGATGCCTACAGTATCAATGTCTGAATTGACGCAGTTCGACAGCGGGAAATCAATGATACGGTATTTACCGCCGAATGGAACTGCTGGTTTTGCAAGCTTTTCCGTAAGGGCGTAAAGGCGTGAACCCTGTCCGCCGGCAAGAAGCATTGCAATCATTTCTTTTGCCATATTACTACTCCTCCTAATTTTTAAGCCTTATAAAAGAATTATACAACATAATCACGAAAAATAACAGACGAATGGGAAAAAAACTGGAAAAAGTTACGGTTACGATTTCCTGTTTGCTGGTTCCGGGCGGCATTTTGATAGAGACGGGGGACCATGGCCTGCCATTTTTGCAGGCCGGGCGGCCTGGCCATGGAAATTATCGGGAAAACAGGGGAAGCCAGGGACCATATGCGGGTGGCGGGGGCAGGCGCCATTGGATGGGACTGCCCATATTAGTTTTGGCCCGGACAGTAAGGATTACGGTTATTACGCGGTAATGCCCGTTCATAGCATCAACAAAACCTTATGCCCGTTTTGGCCGATATATACGATATATTTATATAGGGCAGGTGATTAAATGCTGTCAATAGCGGTTTGTGATGATGAAGTGATAGAATGCTGCAGCCTGGCAAAAAGAATAAAAGAAATTATGGAAGAAATGAAAATACCATGCATCATCCGCCAGTTCCCAAGTGGCGGGGAACTGCTGCAGGCATTGGAAAGTTTTGATATCGTTTTCCTTGATATTATTATGCAGGATTTGGATGGGATGAAAACAGCACAGATTTTCCGTAAAAAGGCAACCGATAAAATACTTATTTTTGTATCTTCCAGCAGGGAGTATGTGTTTGAAGCATATGACGTGGAGGCGTTCCAGTACCTGCTGAAGCCCGTGGGTGACAGGAAACTGAAAAGTGTGCTGCAAAAAGCTGTCCTGAAAACCGGAAGCTGTTCACAGGAATTTATCATTGTCAGCAGGGAAAGGCAGAAAAAGAAGTTATTTCTTGATGATATATACTATTTCGAGATAAAAGGAAGGATAGTTGATGTCCATGGGCTGGAAGGGATTTTTACTTATTATGGGCAGATAGGGGAGTTGGAGGACAAATTACAGGATAAAGGGTTTTTCAGGTGCCATAAAAGTTACCTGGTCAATCTAAAACATGTTGACGGGTATAACAGGCAGGACGTGATCCTGGAAAATGGGGAAAGAATCGTGATTGCCAAAAGAAGGTATGGGCAGTTTGTCCAGGAGGTGCTTAAGGTTATGTGGGAAAATGGAGGGATACTATGAAACAGCTTTTAGCTTATACGGATATTTTAATCTTAGCGCCATTCTTCCTGGGGTATCTGTGGGCAGCGGATAAATTTTGTAAAAAATTTTTGGGGGCTTGCCCAAGGAGAGCCTGGCTGTTTTTGCCCATTTCCTTTTGTGGCTGGCTGTGTTGTAATATTTTGGGGCGGTTATCTTCCGGCTTGTATCCTTTTTCTGTATTTCTGTACCCTGTATTTTTCATAGGATTGGTGGTGGTGCTGTTCCAATCAGAAAGGGAAAAAAGGATCCTGGCGGCCTCTATGCTGGTGGCAGTCAGGCTGGCAGCAGATTTCTCTGCCTCTTTTTTATCTTGCCTGGAACTGTTTTTCCTGCACATAGTAAAGAAAATCCCGGAACCATTTTTTAAAGACTGGGAGACTGGGCTGGTCAGTGGTATTGGTTATTGTTTTGCCATATTGGCTGTACGATGGATGTGGGAGCATCTTGAGAATGTTTTTTGCGGCAAGCCGAGAAAGTGGTATGTCATATTGACAGTCCCTTTGCTTTTGGTCATTGCAGTATATGATGTGGCGTGCTTAGGTGCCAGCAATGGCATTATGGTCAGGAGCGGGGGCAACATGGGGCTGTATTATGACCAGATTTTCAGCCTTGCCGAATTCTTGGTTTTGGACTTCCTTTCTATGGCAGCAGCAGGATTTTATGTGTTTGGGATGGAACGGATTTATCTGGAGCAGGAAAAGAGCGGCCGGTACCATTCGCAGATTTCGGTTTACAAAATGCTGGCGGAGCAGTACAGACGGTCGGAACGGCTGCGGCACGACATGAAAAACCATATTATTGCCCTATCGGCGCTGTCCCGGAATAAAGAATGGGAGAAGATAGATGGCTACCTGAAAAATATGGAGGGCATTGCCCTGGATGTGGGAGGGGATATGACAGGGAATAAGGCAGTGGATGCACTTCTGCATCAGAAACGGAAACAGGCAAAGGAGGGAAACATTCAATGGGAATGTGATGTACAGATACCGGGAGAATGTTGCATCAATGAGTTTGACCTGTGCGTATTGTTTGGGAACATATTGGATAATGCCTTGGAAGCGTGTGGAAGGATGCAGGGAGATGAATGCCGCTTTATCAATATTCAGGCAAAAGCGGTAAAGAAATGTTTTCTGGTGGAAGTAAAAAACAGTATGGGCAGGGCGGAAAAGTTTACAGAAAGCTTTACGGATAAAGGGAATTATCAGGCACATGGCATCGGCCTGCTGAATGTTGGCGATGTGGTGGACAGGTATAACGGGGCAGTGCATAAAGAAGCAAAAAAAGGCATTTTCGTGATATCCATTTTAATGCCGTTTCCTGATGCCGTACATGACATCAAAACGGCTGTTTGAAACAGAAACCTAATATCGTATATCCCCGCCTCCGAAAAGATAAATGAGGGTTTTTACTACTCTTAAATATGGTGGCCAGGAGGCGGTGCTATGAATACAAAGACAATGGAAGGCCTTGTAGGCGCAAGGACAAATATGAATCTGCTAGATACCCCCATGCGTGTCTATAAGGAGGCAAGGCGCAAAGGCAATACAGCAACAATGGAGCGCGCAATGGGGTATGCCGGTGAATTTTCCGGCAAGGCGGAGGAATATAAGGCGGAAGCAGACAAAGGGATGGAAGAAGATGCAAAGGAGGCAAGGGAAAAAGCTACATTACAAAGTGAGGAGGCTGTCCGCAAGCGCAGGGAAGAACGTGAAAAACTGGAAGAGAGGATGGAAGAAAACAGGAATGCAGATTCCCGTACAGACACCCAGGAGACAAGGGCATGCCTCTTGGAAATCAGTGAAGAAGGAAAGGTATTGTGGAAGGGCAGCATAGGGTCAGGCAGCACAAGCCCTGGTGAAATAAAGGCGGATGCCGTAAGGGAGCCTGTGGCCTATACAAAAACAGGCAAGACGGTCCCGGCGGAAGGGGAGGCAAGCATTTCAGTTTCTATATAATCCGGAGCTGTGCCGGGGACATTACGCCCTGAAATAAGCCCGGTAAAAAGGAAAGAGCCAGGGATTGATGTTATTTATCCTCAACAAGATTTTGAATTGTATTTTATACTGCAAATTAATTATAAGAGAAGAGACCGGCCTTCTCACAAACAGCCCGGTCTCTTCCACCCTTAAAATCTTCTATGCAATTCAGTAATGCACAAGCACCGTCTTCTGTGGGATATCGTTATGCCCTCCCATACAGACAATGCACGCCCGAAGCTCCGGGAACAGGCAGACCTGGGGAGACCGATAAAACATCTCTTCTCTGTGGTCCTGGATCACTTCTTTATACAGTAAGGAGAAATCCGATGCCCGCCAGATTGCAATCTCCATCTGGGCCGTATCCAGGGCCGCCGTGGCATAGACAGATCCGTCATCGGAAAAGAAAGGCCCGCTTACCGGCAGTGAGCTTACCTTCTCCGTATTGTATGCCGCATTTCCCGTTTTCGTATTGATCACTCCCATTCCTCCCTCAAAGAACAGGCTGTCCTCCCCAAACAGCAGCTTTCCGCCGCTGTACCCTGTCGCCGTACCAAAATCATACTGTAGGATATGGTTTTCATAGCCTTTACCGTCTATGCCGACCCGGCCCCATGACGGAACCGATGTGCCATTCTGGCCCGTCGTGCCGCTAAACACAATATGACTGTTGTCTTCATCAAAGAAGAGCGCTGAGGCCCCTAAAAGATCAATGTTGTTTTCTTCCGTCCACAAATCCATCACTTTCTGTTTCTTCTGGCTTTTGAGATCATAAAGGTTTATCCCCTCCCAATTATCGCAATAGACAAGCAGTGTTCCGTCATGTGAAACCGTCCATTCAGCCAGCGCTGCGGTGGATACAATATCATTCAAAACCATTCTCCGTGTCTCCTTCAGGGCATCATCGTAAAAAATACACAGACATTCCATATCCCCTTCGAAGCTGATCCCTATCATCTGTGCCCCCTCTTCCTGCGCATCCTCAAAGGGTAATCCGCTTTTGGGCACACCGATCGCACAATATCCACCCTTGTACGAATAAAAATCAATCATATTCCAGTCTTCCGTCTTCGTCTGCGCCAGGGCCTGTGCCGTCACCATGTCATAAAGACACAGCATATCTTCCTTTAAAACCAGAAGCGTATTATCCTTTCCCTTCCAGATTTGTATGCTCCGGCCGTCAAACAATTCCCCGTCCAAGGCTGCCGCACTTTTATCCTGCCCGCCCATCGGCGCAGCCTTCGTTTCCGCAGTTCCCCTCTCTTCCGGGGTTTGGCCGGACTCTGCTTCCTTCGCCATCACTCCTTTTGAAAGCTGCCCTGCAGCATCCCTCACCCCACATCCGGCCATACAGGCTGCGGCCAGTGTCATTGCCAGTATTTTTATCCATTTGTTCTTCATAACAATCTCCTTTTTACCGATTTTCTGCTTTTTACCTATGGCCATGGAATCCCAAGTTTATCCTTGGCATTCTCCAGCCAGACGGGATTGATGGTTTCTCCCACTTTTCCTGACGTGAAATATCCCCCCACCCATGCCGGATTTTTACTCTCATCATACAGAAATTCCGCATAGCTGAATGTTTCCGGATCGCCGCCCAGAATCAGGTAATGTTTAATCCCCTGGCTGTCCCTGTAATCATAAATATACGCCTGACTGTCGGAAATCTGCTCCGTAATGTCAATATTTTCTCCGTTCGCCGTAAACCAGAGGCGGCCATCTTTATATACTGCCGGCGCTGTCACATTTGCCGTGTCAAGCACGGCACTGGAAACCATATTCCCCTTTTCATCCACCGATTCCGTAAATATGGCATTGCTGGCAAAAGATACAATCCGGCTGATGATCCCCTCTCCGGTATATGCATATGTGGTTCCGCTGGCCAGCACCAGCAGCAGTACCGTTGCCAACGCGGCTGCCGGCCTCGGAAGCCGTCTGTATCCCGCCGGGATTTTTGATGTGCCTGCCTGCTTATTTTGCATTGCCTCTTCAATACGCTGGCTGCACCGCTCCGGCATTTTGATTTGCCCGTATACTTCTTTCACTCTATTTTCCATCCATCAGACCTCCTCTTTTAATGCTTCTTCCAATATCCTCCTTGCCCGCGACATTCGTGTTGTGACAGCACTGTCAGAAATATGTAGTATCTCCCCGATTTCCCGGACCGTATATCCTTCATAATAGAAAAGATAGACGACGATACGATATTTGGGTTTCAACCTGCCGATACATTCCCAGACATCATTCTGTGCAGGCTGATTAAACACGATCTCTTCCCTGTGTGCTTCTTCAAACGGCCCTGTCCTTTTTCTCCAGACAGAGCGCAGGAGGCTCCGGCACTGGTTGGCTGTCACCTGCATCAGCCATGCCTTCTCCTTACCGGGCGTCAGGCTGCTTTGCTCCATCAGTTTCAGAAAGACCGTCTGACAGACATCTTCCGCATCCTGGATTGAATGGGTGTAACTGGCCGCCAGCCTGTAGACATCATCCTTATAGAGACGGAACAATTCCATCACATCATACATGAATGCATCTCCTTTCTGTATTTTTAGCTTCCGTGTAAATTTTTAATCTTGAGATCTCATAAATAAGACGCGCCAGCCTCTCCTTTTGTCACAAACTATTTGTAATATATATTTGCTTTTTTATTTCCCCGTCTTCATACTGTATAATTTTTAGGTGTTAGCCAACAAAGAATTACTTATCGCCGCATCAATTTGCTTTCAGAAGAAGAAATCTTATCTTTGTTTGATGCTGTTCTTCTTATGTCTGCGAAGAATACCCCCAAGTTAAGTTAGCCTTCCCATGAGCTTCAATTATTATTTTAGTTTTACCATAGGCGTCAGATAGGATCAATGTCTGATGACAGGACGGTACATTTTAATAGGGGATTTTTAGCTGTTGTTAAATTATGATGAATTGCATAGTTGAATAAAAGCGTAAAATCTGCTACAATAAGGTTTAGCTTTTTTAGCAAGACGGAAATTTGTAGGAGATCCGGTTGGAAAATCACCCTGATGCTGATTTTATCAACTGGCAGTTTGGGGCGCAAGCGTCCCAAATTAGAGCGCAGATGTGAGACCGCCTGCGCGAATCTCATATCACGTTGCCACAAAAGCGCGGCATGGAGGTTAAGATGAATTTAATCCAGAAAGTATTTGGCACACACAGTGAAAGGGAGCTGAAACGTATAGAGGGATTGGTGCAGGCGATAGAGGATCTGCGCCCGTCCATGCAGGGGCTGTCGGATGAAGAGCTTGCCGGGAAGACAGAGGAATTTAAAAAGCGGCTGTCGGAAGGGGCAACCTTAGACGATCTTCTGCCGGAGGCATTTGCGGCGGTAAGGGAGGCGGCACGCAGAGTCCTTAATATGGAACACTACCGGGTGCAGCTGATCGGCGGCATTATCATGCACCAGGGGCGCATTGCGGAAATGAAGACCGGTGAAGGAAAAACCCTGATTGCAACACTTCCTTCCTATTTAAATGCCCTGGAAGGGAAAGGGGTCTATGTGGTAACTGTCAACGACTATCTTGCCAAGCGTGATGCCGAGTGGATGGGGGAGGTCCATAAATTTTTAGGGCTTACCGTAGGCGTGGTGCTAAACAGCATGAAGTCTGAGGAGCGCAGGGAAGCCTATGCCTGCGATATCACCTATGTGACCAATAATGAACTGGGGTTTGACTATCTGCGGGACAATATGGTGATCTACAAGGCACAGCTTGTGCTGCGGGATCTCCATTACGCCATCATCGACGAGGTGGACTCCATCCTTATTGACGAGGCCCGTACCCCCCTGATCATATCCGGCCAAAGCGGAAAATCCACCAAGCTGTATGAGGTCTGCGATGTAGTTGCCAAGCAGTTAAAGCGGGGCGAGGATATGCAGGACCTGAGCAAGATGGATGCCATTATGGGCGTGGAAAGGGAAGAGACAGGGGACTTCATTGTCAATGAGAAGGACAAGGTGGTAAACCTTACGGCCCAGGGCGTTGAGAAGGTGGAGAAATTTTTCCATATAGAAAACCTGGCGGATCCTGAAAATATTGAGATCCAGCACAATATGACCCTTGCCCTGCGGGCGAATAACCTGATGTTCCGGGACCAGGACTATGTGGTGAAGGACGACCAGGTACTGATCGTAGACGAGTTTACCGGGCGTATCATGCCGGGGCGGCGGTATTCTGACGGCCTGCATCAGGCCATTGAAGCGAAAGAGCATGTGAAGGTGAAGCGGGAGAGCAAGACCCTGGCGACCATCACCTTCCAGAACTTTTTTAATAAATTTGAAAAAAAGGCGGGCATGACAGGTACTGCCCTTACAGAAGAGAGAGAATTCCGTGATATTTACGGCATGGATGTAATTGAGATCCCCACCAACAGGCCGGTGGCAAGAAAAGACCTGCAGGATGCGGTTTATAAGACCAGGAAGGAAAAGCTCCATGCCATTGTGGAGGCGGTAAAGGAGGCCCATGCCAAGGGGCAGCCTGTGCTGGTAGGCACTATTACCATTGAGGCTTCGGAGGAACTGAGCAAGCTCCTTACCAGGCAGGGGATCCCCCATAAGGTCTTAAATGCCAAGTTCCATGAGCTGGAGGCGGAGATCGTGGCGGACGCAGGTATCCACGGGGCGGTGACCATTGCCACCAATATGGCAGGGCGCGGTACGGATATCAAGCTGGACGAGGCGGCCAAGGAAGCCGGGGGGCTTAAGATCATCGGCACTGAGCGCCATGAGTCCAGGCGTATAGACAACCAGCTAAGAGGACGTTCCGGCCGCCAGGGGGATCCCGGTGAATCCAAGTTCTATATTTCCCTGGAGGACGATCTCATGCGCCTGTTCGGTTCCGAGCGCCTGATCAATATGTTTAATACCCTGGGCATCCCTGAAAATCAGGAGATTGAGCACAAGATGCTCAGCAATGCCATTGAGTCCGCCCAGAAGAAAATCGAAAATAACAACTATGGCATCAGAAAGAACCTGCTGGAATATGACCAGGTGATGAACGAGCAGAGGGAGATCATCTATGAGGAACGCCGCAGGGTATTAGACGGCGAGAGCATGAGGGATGCCATCTACAAGATGCTCACGGATATTGTGGAAAATTCCGTGGACATTGTTATTGGCGACGATACGGATTATGAGGAATGGAATCTGGATGAGCTAAACACCCTTCTCCTGCCCACCATCCCCTTAAAGCGGATTAACCGGGGACGCATCAACACACCCAAGAAAAACGCCTTAAAGCAGCAGCTAAAGGAAGAGGCTGTAAAGTTTTATGAGGCCAAGGAGGCGGAGTTCCCTGAAATTGAGGCTATCCGGGAGCTGGAGAGGGTGATCTTGCTGAAGGTGATCGACCGGAAATGGATGGACCACATAGACGATATGGAACAGCTCCGCCAGGGCGTAGGGCTGCAGGCATATGGGCAGAGAGACCCCCTGGTGGAATACAAGCTCAGCGGCTATGAAATGTTTGACGAGATGACCCAGAATATCCGGGAGGAGACCATCAGGGTACTGTGCCACGTAAGAGTGGAGCAGAAGGTGGAGCGGGAGCAGGTTGCCAAGGTGACGGGAACCAACAAGGACGATTCCCTGGCGGCGGCTCCGGTGAAGAGAGGGAATGATAAGGTGTATCCCAACGATCCCTGTCCCTGCGGCAGCGGCAAGAAGTATAAACAGTGCTGTGGGCGGAAAAATGCATAGCATATCCGGGGCATCAGGCTGTGGAAATAAAAATCAGGAAAGAGGTGACGCAAGGTGGTAGAATTAGACCAGATGAAGTCTGAGCTTCAGACTTACAAAAGCCCTTTAGCGGAAGTGAGGGATTCACTTTGACCTGGCTAACAAGTCAAAGAAGGTAGAAGAACTGGAAAGGGAAATGGAGGCGCCTGGCTTTTGGGACGACCCGGACATTTCCAACCGTAAAGTAAAGGAACTGAAGAATTTAAAAGATACCGTGGAAACCATGGAAGGGCTGGAGCAGCAGTATGAGGATATTGAGACCCTGATTGAGATGGGCTACGAGGAAGAGGATGCAGGGCTTGTGGCGGAGATCCGGGGGGAGCTGGATGAATTTATCGCAACTTTTGAGGAAATCCGTTTAGGTACTTTGCTTTCCGACGAGTATGACAGTTACAGCGCTATAATGAAGCTGAATGCCGGGGCAGGGGGTACGGAGAGCTGCGACTGGTGCTCCATGCTTTACCGCATGTATACAAGATGGGCGGAGCGCAAGGGCTTTGCTGTGGAGGAACTGGATTATCTGGACGGGGAGGAGGCGGGCATTAAGTCAGTAACCTTCCAGGTAAACGGGATTAATGCCTACGGGTATCTGAAATCGGAAAAAGGCGTCCACCGTCTGGTGCGCATTTCCCCCTTTAATGCCCAGGGCAAGCGGCAGACCTCCTTTGTATCCCTGGACGTGATGCCGGACATTGAGGAGGATGTGGATGTGGAGATCAACGAGGAGGAACTTCGCATTGACACCTACCGAAGCAGCGGTGCAGGGGGACAGCATATTAATAAAACTTCCTCCGCCATCCGCATTACCCACCTTCCCACGGGGATCGTGGTACAGTGCCAGAATGAACGCTCCCAGTTCCAGAACAAGGATAAGGCCATGCAGATGCTGAAAGCCAAGCTGTATATGCTGAAAAAAGAAGCTAACGCAGAAAAGCTTTCGGACATCCGGGGGGAGGTAAAGGACATTGGCTGGGGCAACCAGATCCGTTCCTATGTGATGCAGCCCTATACCATGGTGAAGGACCACAGGACCGGCGCGGAGACGGGCAATACAGACTCTGTGATGGACGGGGGGATTGACCCGTTTATCAATGCTTATTTAAAATGGATCAATACAAAGGAACGTAAATAACCATTCATAAAAAGAAGGCCTTCTATGATAAATAAAAATCATAGGAGGCCTTAATTGGTTGTTTACATTGATGCGGTTTCAGAAACCGGTTTTTTGCGGACCAGGTCAAGATAAAAATTCGCCTGGGTAGCGGCAAGGTAGGGAAGCACCCACAAAAGTCCGATACCACAGGAAAGGCTTCCCAGCAGCAGCAGCGGGATAAAAGAAAGCTCAATATACAGGAGCCTTCCCATATTTCCTTTCATCAGCCGTATGCTCATTTGGATGATCCGGGCAGCCGGATAGTCCGGGAAATCCAGCATCAGGAAAAACGCCTGGGAAAGCATCAGTTCCACATATGTGCTGACGATCACCCCTGCCAGGAGCAAAACTGCGAAAAGCAAAAATAAAGGCGCGCCTTCATAGGCATCATTTACCAGGACACTTGCCCCCGGTAAAGTACGGGTTACAAAGTAGCTGGCAACGGAAGCAGGCAGCATACTCACTGCGGCAACGCCTGCAGTGACCACCCGGATGGAAAGTACCTTGGCGGTATCTCCACGGAAGAAGTGAAACAGGTCGCTGACCAGGGGCTTCTGGTTACAGGCGATTTTCAAATAAATATAAGCTTCCCCGGCAATAAAATAACCGGAAAAGAGGCTTAACAAAAAGCTGGCGGCGGCAGTAAGGAAGATGCCTGCCAGAGAATTGGAAGCAATCAGCAGGGTAATTGACCAGTTAATAACAAGGACGCAGATAAAATGAATAAAATATGCTGCGGTTACAGTCCCGTATTTTCCAAGAAGCTGTCCTTTTGCCAGGGACTTTAAGCTGGCGGAGGATAAATATTGATCCATATAAAAACTCCCATACATTTTATTTCCCCGGCGGTAAGCCGGGGAATGATTTTTCGTATATGCTTTAAACTGCCATATCTAAATTGCGCCCAATAAAGGAAAGGGCATCCTGGGCCTTCTTTTCCTTTACGTAAGGGTTGGTTTCATTGGGGTATTTAATTCTGGTAGCAGTGGTTCCGCCTGCCACATAGCTGGTGCCGCATTCCGGGCAGACAGCGGTTTTTAAGGTAACATTGGCAGCAAGCACTTTGCCGCCCTTTTTTGCCGCTTTTGTGAAAGCGTTGCTTACATGCTCCTGTTCATGGGCGCGGACCCTGGAGGCAGAAGCCTGGGGGGAAATGTGGGAGGCTGATTTAAAGGAAACCATCTCATCTGACCCGTCCTGGTATTTGCGGTTTTTGCAGGTCTCACATTCTGCCGGGGAAGACTTGCGCCCGGGGTTTACCTGGGTGGGCTCCCCGGGATTTACTGTGGGCTTGCCGGAGGCTGCGCCGGGCTGGCTGGCGCTGGCCGCGCCCACAGAATAACCGCTGGCATAAGGAGCCATATAATTATAATTGCCTGTGATCATATTGCTCATAAAATACCTCATTTCTGCGCTGCTTTTTGTATATTTTAAGTTTGTGGATGCAGCGCAGACACAAACCTGTAAGTGAAAGCATTGGAAAGCTCTCCGCTATTTTTACATAATACATAAACAGGACAGCCACCCTGGTATAAGCGGGAACTATCCGGCGTTTATTTCCCGAGCATTTCCGTATAGGTTTTCATAAGGTCTTCATAGGACTGCCCCAGGACATCCTCCAGCTCCTGCCCGGTCTGCCGCTTAAACTGCTGGTCCATCTGCCTGCCGAAATTTACCAGGTCTTCACCGCTGCTGGAAAAAAACGATCCCACCAGGACACCAACAATAGTGGCCACCAATAGCATTCCCCCAATGGCGCAGCCAATACCCACCCTGGCAGTTACCAGCATCCGTTTGCCATATCCTTTGGAAAGGATTGCCAGGAGGATTGCAATGCTGCCGCAGATGATAGGGACATAAACAGTAAACAGCATAAAAAAGCAGGCAACCCCAAGAATCATGGAAGCTGTGGCCATGCCCTGCCCGGGATTCCGCAAGGGCTGCCCGGGATATTCATTATGATTTGGCTGTTGATAAGGATTGTTGTAATTATTATTGTAGTCCATAGGCTTCACTTTCTTTTCCGTACTTAATAAATATATTAGCACTTTCTGGCGGTTAATACAACGCTGAATTTGTTATTTTCTTTTCTGGCTGCATGGGATATTATTGCCCAGGGACCCTCTTCCAAATCCATTGGGCGGGAAAACTTTCTGTTTCCGCCCAACGGGGTTTGTGGTAGAATAGATGGCAACAGCTGCCAGGGGAAATCGGAGCAGGAGGAGCGGATATGAAGAATGAATATGACCAGGAAGGGTTTTTTGAAGAATATGCCAAAATGCCCCGCAGCAGGGATGGTTTGGCGGCTGCCGGGGAATGGCACCAGCTAAAGTACCTGTTTCCTTTGCTGCAGGGAAAAGCTGTCCTTGACCTGGGGTGCGGCTATGGCTGGCACTGCAGCTTTGCCGCAAAACAGGGGGCTGCCCGGGTATTAGGGCTCGACTTAAGCAGAAGGATGGTTGAAGAAGCAAAAAAGCGGAATGCAGAAAAGCAAATTGAGTACCGTGTGTGTGGGATAGAGGAATATGAGTACCCGGAAACTATGTGGGATTGTGTGGTTTCCAATCTGGCTTTGCATTATATTGAAGATATTGGGAGCGTATTTCAAAAGGTACACCGGACACTGAAACCGGGCGGCATATTTCTTTTTAATATAGAACATCCGGTTTTTACCGCAGGTGTTGGGCAAGACTGGGTATATACACAGGAGGGGAAGCCCCAGTACTGGCCGGTTGACAATTATTTCATTCCGGGAGAGCGGAATACACGCTTTTTAGGGTGTGACGTGGCGAAACAGCACCACACGCTTACCCAGATCCTGATGGGATTATTGAATAACGGCTTTTTACTGGAAGCTGTGGAAGAGGCAAAACCCTCCGGGGAAATGATGGGGATACCGGGAATGGAAGACGAATTGCGCCGCCCGATGATGTTGTTGGTAAAGGCAGCCGTGAGAAAATGAAAGGGAATAACAGATGCAGTATCTGGCAGTGATCACAGGGATTTTCAGCCTGGAGTATGGCCTGAAAAATTATATTGAAAAAAATGTGGCAGAGGGGGAAAGCCGTAAAAAGCTGGGCGGTTTGCTCCTATTAAGGAAGCACCACAACCGGGGGGCTTTTCTGAATGCAGGGCAGGCAAGGCGCAGGGCGGTGATGGTGTTGTCCGCGCTGCTGTCTTTGGCGGTTACGGGTTTTTTTGCCCTGGTTTTGGGAAAGCCTGGCAAAAAGCTTTTAAAGTGGGGGCTGGCCCTGCTATTGGGGGGCGCTTACAGTAATACCTATGACCGGCTTGTGAGGAAGTATGTGGTGGATTATGTGAGTTTTCCCCTGCCCTTTGGGCTGGACAATATTATTTTCAATATTGGGGATTTCTGTATTATGGTGGGGGCGCTGCTGTGCGTGCCGGGCTGCAGCGGGGAATGGGATGAAAACCCGTGAAACCCTTCCGGAAAATTAATTCCTTGACAGGAGCCATATTTTGTGTTACTGTATTAATAACATAATACAACAACACAGAGGAAGGGAGAAATAAATGGCGTGGAATTTAGATTCAGACCGTCCGATTTATGCCCAGATTCTTGAAGAGATACAGCTCCGCATTATTGCAGGGCAGTATCAGCCAGGAGGGAAAATACCCAGCGTGCGGGAATTTGCCGCAGAGGCGGGGGTAAATCCCAATACCATGCAGAAGGCGCTCTCGGAGCTGGAGAGGTATGGCCTTGTAATGGCGCAGAGAACAAGCGGAAGGGTAGTGACGGAGGATATGGAAATGATTAAAGAAATCCGCAGTAAGCTTGCAAGGGAGCAGATACTTGCGTTTATTGACAAGATGAAGAAGCTGGGATTTAACAAAGAGGAAATTGTGGCCATGGTTGCCCAGACGGGAGGAGAAGCATGAGCGGACTGGTAGAAGTAATGAACCTTACCAAAGTATATGATAAGAATAAGCTTGCCCTGGACCAGATGAACCTGACAATACCCAGGGGAAAGATTATTGGGCTCCTTGGCCCTAATGGCAGCGGCAAGACCACTTTGATCAAGCTGGTCAACGGGCTTTTGGTTGCCACAAAAGGGCAGATCCTGATCAACGGCAGGCCGCCGGGGCCGGAGAGCAAAAGCTGCGTATCCTATCTGCCGGAGAGGACATATTTCCAAAACAGCATGAAGGTGAAGGAGCTGATAGCTTTTTTTGCGGATTTTTACAGGGATTTCCATATAGAGAAAGCAAAGCAGATGCTGGCCAATTTAAGGATAAGCGAGGATGCCCAGTTGAAGACCCTTTCCAAGGGAACCAAGGAGAAGGTGCAGCTTATTATGGTTATGAGCAGGCAGGCCCAGCTTTATATCTTAGATGAGCCCATTGCGGGGGTTGACCCTGCCGCCAGGGATTATATTTTGAGGACGATTATCAGTAATTATAATGAAAATGCAACGGTTCTCATATCCACCCACCTGATCACTGATATTGAAAAGGTGTTGGATGAGGTAATCTTTATCAGGGACGGACGGGTGGTGCTCCAGGATACGGTGGAAAATATCCGGGAGCAGAAAGGGAAGTCGGTGGATTCCTATTTCAGGGAGGTATTTGCATGTTAGGGAAATTATTAAAGCATGAGTGGAAAGCGGTCTGGAAGGTGCCCACGCTTCTCATTGGCATCCTGTTATTGATGGCGGCGGTGGCGGGAGTCACTTTCATGCTGCCTATATGGGACAGCGAATGGGTGGGGCTTCCCATGTCAGGGGCGATGCTGGTGATGGTGTATTATTTCGCCATCTTTGCCTGTGGGTTTGGGATTATGGTTTATTTGGCAGTGCGGTTCTACAAAAATATGTTTACCGATGAAGGCTACCTGACCCATACCCTGCCGGTAACCCCCAGGGCGCTTTTATTAAATAAGGTGATCACCATGAGCGCATGGAACCTTATTGGCATTGCTGCCATATTTGTAAGCATCTTCATTTTCGTGGGGATTATGGTGCTGGTGCTTTTGCCAAAGAACAGTTCCTTTGCAAGGGATATCCTGGAGGCTGTCCAGAGGATGGTGGTAGGCTGGCCGGAGCTTTTAAAAGAACCGGGAATGGAAGGCTTTGGCGGGTTCTGCATCAGTATCCTATGCCTGATATTTGTGGGGGCTTTTGGAAGTACGATGCTGACCATTGGATCCATTACCTTGGGACAGATGGTGAGAAAGCACAGAATCCTTGGGGCGATCGGCGCATATTTTGCCATCGGTATGGCAATACAGTTTGTCTCCACGGCAATATTGATTCCCATTATGCTGACATACGTTAATAATTTCAGCTGGAATACGCAAGTATCGCCTTTTCCGGTTTTTACCCTGATTTACTCTGTGCTGATGCTTGTGATGCTGGCAGTGGGGGTGGGGCTGTATTTCTTAAGTGAATATCTGGTTAAAAAGCAGTTGGAGCTGGATTAGCAGCTTCTTTGGCTTTGGCGGCGGCCATGCATTAGAAAAGGCCCCGGCTGGGAATCAGCCGGGGCCTTGTTACAATAAGCCGGCCCGCGGAGCGTGACGGCTGGTGCGGCCTGTTTAATCTTGGCGGATCACTGTCCCTGCCCTGCCCCTTAAAGCCCTGTCGGCCTCCTCCAGGGAGGTGATCAGGACGCTTCCCCGGGGGTTGGCATCCAGGTAGGTGATGGCAGCTTCGATCTTAGGCAGCATGGTGCCTTCCCCGAATTCCTTTTCCTGGATCATTTTCTTTGCTTCTGATATTGTAAGGGAAGAGAGGGCTTTTGGGCTTTCTTTTTGGAAATCCCGGCAGACATTGGGGACGGAGGTAAAAATGATTAGCTGGTCTGCCATAAGGTCTGCGGCCAGCTTCCCGGCAATGGCGTCCTTTTCAATCACTGCAGAGGCTCCCTGGAGGGCGTGTTTTTGTTCAATTACCGGAATGCCGCCGCCACCGCAGGCAATCACAATCTGCCCTGCATTGGAAAGGGCGCGGATAGCTTCGATTTCTACAATGTCAATGGGTTTTGGGGCAGCGATAATGCGCCGGAACCCTTTTCCTGGTACTTCCTCCACATAATTTCCCTTCCGTATCTCTGTTTCCGCGTCCTCCCAGGACATATAACGGCCAATGGGCTTGGTGGGTTCATAGAAAGCCTCATCGTAAGGGTCTACAGTTACCTGGGTTAAAATGGTGGCTACTGTCTTGCTGACCCCACGGCTTAACAGTTCGGCTTTCAGGGAGTTCTGGATATCGTACCCCACATAGCCCTGGCTCATGGCGCTGCAGACACACATGGGGCAGGGGGTGTAGTCAATGTAAAGGCGGCGCAGTTCTGTCATGGCTTTGTGGATCATACTGACCTGGGGGCCGTTGCTGTGGGTGATGGTAAGCTGGTAATCCGCCTCTGTGAGATCTGCAAGCACCCTGGCGGCAAGCCGGAGGGCATCTTTCTGGGAGCTGGTGGTGGAGCCTAAGGCACTGTGTCCAAGTGAAACCACTGCTTTTTTCTTACTCATAATTTTCGGGGACCTTTCTCTTTGATGGTTGATATATTTTCAATTAAGGATGAAGACAGTATAGCAAAGGAAGGGGCATTTGTACAGTGCAGCCTGTGTGTACTCCCGGGCTGTTTATAGTAACGGATACTGTTTTTATTTGCAGAAAACTTTGGTCCTGCGTTGCAAGCCGTCTTTCTTTGTGCTAAGATAAAAAAGATTCCCGCTTATTAAAGGGACAATTACTGGCAGGAAGAAACAGGAGAAACGAGGGCAGGATTACATATGGAAACTATGATTCAGATAAAAAATGTGACAAAGACCTTTGTGGGGAAGGACAATAAGGTGGAGGCGTTAAAGGGCATCGACCTGGACATCCACAAAGGCGAGATTTATGGCATCATCGGCATGAGCGGCGCGGGAAAGTCCACGCTGGTACGGTGTTTGAACTTTCTGGAGCGTCCCACTTCCGGGACGGTCCTGGTGGAAGGGAAGGATTTATCCACCTTAAGCGACAGTGAGCTCCGCAGGGCGCGGACACAGATTTCTATGATTTTCCAGCATTTTAATCTGCTGATGCAGCGTACAGTGATTGATAATGTCTGTTTTCCCATGGAAATTATCAAAACTCCTGCCAAGGATGCCCTAAGCCGCGCCAGGGAGCTTCTCTCCATCGTAGGGCTTTCTGAGAAGGCCCTTTCCTATCCGGCGCAGCTATCCGGCGGGCAGAAGCAGCGGGTGGCAATTGCCAGGGCCCTTGCCACCAATCCCAGGATATTGCTGTGCGACGAGGCCACCAGTGCCCTGGACCCCACCACCACCAAAGCGATCCTGGGGCTTTTAAAAGAAATCAACGAAAAATATGGGATTACGATTGTGATTATTACCCATGAGATGGCGGTGGTACAGGAAATCTGCACCCATGTGGCGATCATAGACCAGGGAACCCTGGCGGAGACGGGAACCGTGGAGGAGGTGTTCCAGCGCCCAAGGAGCAAAGCGGCGAAGAAGCTGGTTTTCCAGGGAGAGCGGGAACACTATGGGGAGATGAAAGGCAAGCGGTGCATCCGCATTGTGTTTACCAGCAATTCTTCCTTTGAGCCGGTGATTGCCAATATGGTGCTGGCATGCAAAAGCCCGGTGAACATCCTGCTGGCGGACACCAGGGATATTGGCGGCGTAGCCCATGGGCAGATGGTCTTGCAGCTTCCGGAAGAAGCTGGGGCGGCGGAAAAGATGATACAATATTTAAAGAACAGAAAACTGGAAGTGGGGGAACTGGATAATTATGTGGGATAAACAGACAATCATGATGATCGTGGAGGGGACAGGCGTGACCCTTTATATGACTTTGGCTTCCACCCTGATTGCTTATGCCCTGGGGCTCCCTATGGGGATCCTGCTGGTGGTGTCGGCACCCGGGGGGCTGAAACCCAACAGGGCAGTATATAAGATTTTGGACGTGGCAGTAAATATTGTAAGGAGCATTCCCTTTCTGATCCTGCTGATGCTGATCATTCCTTTTACCAGGCTGATTGTGGGAAAAAGCTATGGGGCTACGGCAACGATTGTCCCCCTTGCCCTGGCGGCGGCGCCTTTTGTCGCCAGGCTGGTGGAATCCTCCCTGCTGGAGGTAGACCATGGGGTGATTGAGGCTGCCCAGAGTATGGGGGCGGATCTTTGGACAATCATATGGAAGGTACTGCTGGCGGAGGCAAGGACTTCCCTGATCGTGGGGGCTACCATTGCCCTGGGGACGATCCTGGGTTACTCGGCAATGGCAGGCGTGGTGGGCGGCGGCGGCCTGGGAGATATCGCCATCCGCTACGGGTATTACAGATACCAGGCGGATATTATGATTGTAACGGTAGTGCTGTTGGTGGCACTGGTACAGATTTTGCAGATGGTCGGCACCAGGCTGTCCAAAAAACTGGACAGGCGTATTACCCGTTAGCCTGGGATCCGGGAACCCCTGGGGAAAAATGAAGATTTCCTTAATTTTACCCGGCCCGTGGGGCAAAAAAGCAATCCATGTTGTTTTTAAAAGGCAAATATTGTATGATGGTTGCACATATGGCAACCGGATATTTTGATTTTAGGGAGGTGTAGTTATGAAAAGGGAGAGAGTTGCAAAATTGTTTATGGCATACGGGCTTGCCCTGGGGATCGCTTTCTGCCCTGCCGTCCGGCTGGATGCGCAGGCTGTGGAGGCGTTCGCTACAGTGGAGGGGACGGTCTTATCAGGCACAACCTCGGAACTGTTGCTGCTTTCCACCAAAGAGGGGCGGATGGAGATCAAGCTGGACAGTAATACGGATGCCAGCGCCTGTAAGGTGCTGCTTCCGGGGAGGGAAATCAGCGTTTCTGTAGCCCATGGACCGGACGAGTACCTGCATGCGGTTAAAATTTCCAGTGAGAAAAAGACACCGGGGGCAACGCTGGATACTTCCTCCTCAGCAACCATCATAGGGACCATAAGTGAAAAAACCAGGGAAGATATCCTGTTTGTGAATACCGCCCAGGGGGAAATGGAGATTAAGCTAGACCCCACCACCAATATGGGCGAATGTTCGGTTCTGGTGGCAGGGCAAACCTACAGCATTACCTGCGTCAGGGGTTCCGACGCTTATATGCACGCTTTAAGCATTTCTGACGGGATAACCTCCGGGGCTTCTGCCTTTGCCTCAAATATTTCCCCTGCCCCTGCGGCGGCGGTGACTGCCCAGACCATGTCGGTAACGGGAACGGTATCTGAGCGGACCAAGGAAACCCTGCTGTATTTGTCCACGGACGGAGGGGAAATGCAGATCGTGATCGATGCCAACACAGATGCCAGGGCAGGCATGGTGATTACCCCCGGCAGGAAGCTTACGGTTTCTTTCTACCATGGTTCCGATGAATATCTCCATGCGGCAAGTATTACCGGCGTTAAGGACAGCGGCGTGGCGGAGATCGACACTTCATCCACATCCACCGTCACAGGCACAGTGGGCAGCAAATCCACGGAAGACCTGCTGTACCTGAAAACACCCCAGGGGGAAATGGAACTGAAGCTGGATACAGTCAAGAGCGTCAGCAACTGCAAGGTGATCACCAGCGGCAGGAAGCTCAGCGTTACCTGTGCCCGGGGCTCCGACGCTTATATGCACGCGGTAGATATTACCGGGGCATAAACAATCTGCTGCCAATTTGGGAGCCTGGCAGGGTAGGGCGTAGGGAAAAGGATTTCGTCAATATGCATGAAAAAGATATTGGACTGTGTAATATATTGAACAAAAAACGTAAAATATTGCTATTGATGTGAAATTATTGTTGTATAATTTTTTAAAATAGATTATAATAAGCCTACTGGTATGCGGGAAAATAATGAAAAAGTGGAGGGAGGTTACACATTTCATGAAAGGCCCCGGCAGTTATTGAAAAAGAGGCCAAAAGCCGGAGGAGGCATCATATGCCAGATAATTGAATATTAAAAATGGAGGAGGAAAAGAGAAATAATGTTCAATAATGAAAGGTTGGAGAAAAGGCTTTCAAAGTCTTTTTGGTTGGTTTCGATGATTTCGGCGGTAGCGGCAATTGTGGGGCTGATAGCGGTTATCCTGGTGGCTGCAAGGTATTCCTATGCACTTACGAATTTCGGCTTTGCCCAGGGGGATATCGGGAAAGCATTGTTTGAATTTGCAGATGTCAGGTCTTCCCTGCGTGCATCCATCGGTTATGTGGACGAGGATGCCATTAATAATGTGGTAAAACAGCATGAGGAGAATAAGAGGCTGTTTGAAGAATATTTTGCCCAGGTGGAAAAAACCATTGTGTCAGAAGAGGGCAGGGAGACCTACGATGAAATTAAATCGGAGCTGGACGCTTACTGGACGCTGGACGCGAAGATTATGGAAATGGGCGCGACTTCAGACCCGGAGCTGAGCAGCCAGGCCAAGGAGATTGCCTTAAGCCAGCTTTCAGGTGCCTACAACAGCATTTACCAGAAGCTGGAGAGCCTTTTGGAAGTGAAAGTGAACGAAGGGAACGAGCTTTCTAATAATCTCAAGGCGCTGACTGTGATCATGGCATTTGTGATAGTGTCTGTTATTGTGGTTGCCATGGTATTTTCTTCAAGAATCGGGAAAGCCATTGCCGTGGGGATTGCAACACCTATGAAACAGCTTGGGGACAGGTTCAGGAGCTTTTCTTCCGGGGATTTGTCCACACCTTTCCCAACGCTTAACAATGATGACGAAGTGGCGGACCTGATAAAGGAAGCCACCCATATGTCTTCTATATTAAATGGGATTATTTATGATGTTGGGCTGATACTTGGCAAGATGGCGGATGGGAACTATTCGGCAAAATCCGAGATTGCAGACCAGTACACCGGTGATTTCAGTAAACTGATTGAGGCAATGCGGAAGCTGAAACGGCAGATGACACGGACACTGAGCGCCATTGGCGAGGCTTCCAGCCAGGTATCTGCAGGTTCCACCAACCTGGCGGAATCTTCCCAGTCCCTGGCAGAGGGCGCTACTGACCAGGCAGGGGCAGTGGAAGAGCTGCAGGCAACCATTACCAATATTGCAGAAACCATGGAGAGAAGCACCCAAAGTGCAGAGGATTCCTACAAACAGGCACAGAAATATGCAGATGAGGCGGATAACAGCCGGGATGGCATGAACAGGATGGTTACTGCTATGAAGAGGATTAGCGAGACCTCCACAAAAATTGGGAATATTATTTCTGAAATTGAGTCTATTGCATCCCAGACCAACCTGCTTTCGCTGAATGCGTCCATTGAAGCGGCAAGGGCGGGAGAAGCGGGGCGCGGCTTTGCAGTTGTGGCAGACC
>OFHA01000393.1_pt1 | contig 38982 bp, 45 predicted proteins | sample 1521891 | NCBI WGS metagenome assembly OFHA01 (sample SAMEA3504089, study PRJEB24116) | mouse gut metagenome | biome: mouse gut; feature: mouse-associated habitat; material: faeces | place: Denmark | collected 2011
TTAACAGGCACAGATGTAAATAGGACACAGGCTGCTAAAATTGCTGAAAATACTTTCCTACAGTTTTTTATATTTTTGATTAGCTACATCTCCTTTCAATACTTTCTTTGGGTATTATTTTTAGTTATTTAATTGTTATTATTAAATTTTAGTTGTTTTATCTTTCAAGAGATGAGCATGTAATTAAATCATCATGCTTGGTTGAAGAGGATATTTTTTTTAAATTTCTCTTGAAAGATAAAATATTATTTTATAGTTACGCTTAATACGTCATAATTATTAAAGAGGATACAGCTATGTTTAAAATTAAAGCTCAAGATTAGGTGATTTTTATTAAGTAGATAAAATATTGATTTTGTCTACTTGAAATGACATTTTTTAGTAAAATTTACATAATATTTTTAGAAAACAAAGTTAAATTGTAATTTTTATATTTTGGCATATAATGAAAAATTTTTTAGAATATATAAGAAGTAAAGCCACTAGATTTTTTGAAAAAATAATTTAATGGTTTTTTAGATTGCAAAAAAATATTTAATTGTACTATTTTATATTGACAATTATTGCTTTTCTTGTTATATTGTATAATATAAAGTTCAAGATTTTATATCCTAAACTCATTTCAAGTAGACAAAATCAATATTTTGAAAACAGTATATTAAAATACTAATCTTAGTCTTTCTAATTCATTTAAATGCTCTTTCCCTGTGGAAATTAGATAAATTCTTGTAGTATTAATTGATGTATGTCCTAATACATCTGATAATTTTACAATATCTTTTGTTTGTTTATAGAATGTAGTAGCAAATAAATGTCTTAGATTATGAGGAAATACTTTTGTTTGCTCAACATTTGATTTTTGACACAGTTGTTTCATTTCTCGCCAAATTTGTCTTCTATCTAAGCTAGTACCATTTTTTGTAAGAAATATTTCTCCAAAAGAAATATTTTTTTCTTTGTAATACTTTGTTAATTTTTTTCTTAAAGATTTTGTTATGAGTATAATTCGATTTTTCCCTTTCATTTGAATATCGGCTTTTCCATTTTTTATTGATTCGACAGTTATATACTTTAATTCTGAAATTCTGATTCCTGTTGCACATATGGTTTGTATTATTAGGGCCAGTCTTTCGTTATTTAATGAATAGGCAGTTTTTACTAATTTTTCATATTCTTCTTTTGTTAACTCTTTATTTTCATCTCTGAATATTTTTTGTTGTATTTTAAGAAACTTAATACAATAATCCAAATGTCCTAAAAATTTAAATAAACTATTTAATGATGATAATTTTGAATTGATTGTAGTTGGTGCTAAGCACTTTTCTTTTAGATGACACTTATATTCAAGTAAGTGTTTTTTTGTTATGTTTTCCTCATTTTTCCAGTTTAAAAATTCATTGATATCACTTAGATATTTTTTAATAGTTGAAACATTTTTTTCTTCTTCTATTAAATATTCTTTGAAATGTTCAATATCAATATCTTTAATTACCATATATTACCTCCTTAATCATTTTTACTTTTATATCCCACAATAGATTGAAGAATATGCTTATAAAAAAGCCCCAACACCATAGATAATGGTATTGGGACTTTTATGTGAAAAGGATTTTAATATCCTAATTTATGGGCTTTATTGGAATCTAGTACAAAGTTGATTTAGATCTGCCTGAACTCCTTCACCGATTGTATGGAATACCCAATTTGAGCCATCCCTTACAAGTTCAGCAAATACTACTGCTGTATCTGTTGAATAATCATCCTTTAGAGTAAATCTACAAAGCTCTGCATTTGTTTCCTTATTAACAAGACGTACATAAGAATTATTAACCATTCCAAATGTTTGTCTGCGAGCAACAGCTTCATGAATTGTTACACAACACACGATCTTATTAGTTGTGGGTGCTACTTGTGCAAGATTGATAGAAATAACTTCATCATCGCCTTCGCCAGAACCAGTTCTATTGTCTCCATTAAGATTAACTCCTGCTACGGTCTTGTTATTATAGAAAACAACATCACTACCAGAAGTAATCTTTCCTGCCGCATTGAGCAAAAATGCACTAATATCAAGGTCAAAATCTGCTCCACCTGCTGAAATGTCCCAACCTGCACAAAGGTCTACCATAGTAAGTCCTGGAGCTGCCTTTGAAAGATCAAGAACAGAATTCTTTGATAAATCAAGAGAAATGCCTGGTGCAGCTGGTGCTACCTCTACTGGTGCAGAAACTGGTGCTTGAGTGTCTTCACTTAAACTTGTAAAATTAATTGCCATATTAAATTGTTCTCCTTTCAGAATTGTGTTTTTTTATTTTTTGTTTTTATTTAAGGGAGGGATGATAAACATGTTATCATCCTTGTCCCTAGCTTTTATTTAGCCAAGTAATACTCAGTCTAAACAAAAGTAATTAACATTTATCTATATTGATTACGAATATCTTCAATAGTTGCATTGGCATATTCGCCAATTGCTTTAAAGCTCCATCCATGTGGATTTCTATCAAGTTCAGCAAACTTTACTGCTGTTGCTCTTCCACCATCTTCACTTAGGTTATACCTACAAATTTCCTTTTCTGGATGAACACCTTCATCCACAAGACGCACGTATGCGTTTCGTACTTTTCCAAAATATTGTCCTCTTGAACGGCCTTGATAAATAACTACACATAAAAGAATCTTGTAAACATCTGGATGAATCTTTGTTAGATTAACAAACATATTTTCATCATCCCCTTCACCCTCACCTGTTAAGTTATCATGATCAAGTTCAATTCCTTGAGACTCCTTCTTTCCGTAGTAAACAAGGTTATTTACACTATCTACTACCCTCCCATCAGCACCAATAAGCATTGCGCATAGGTCAAGGTCATAATCATCACCTCTTCCTACATTTACATCCCAACCAGCAGATACTCTCATATGTTCAAAAGTAGATTCAACCTTTGATAAGTCAAGGAAATCGTTCTTTTGAAGATTTAAAAGTCCTCCCTTTGATAAATCGAGTGTCACCTCATGTCCTGTAGTTGGCATAGCTTGTGTATTTGTCATTACTGGTGCTTGTTGTGTTACTGGGGGAGTAGTATCTACTCCCCTGTTCTTTTTGCCAAAACCAAATAATCCCATAATCAATTCCTCCTTTTTTATTTAATTACATATATCTTGAAAGCAAGTCATTAAGGTCAGCAATAGCACCATCGCCAATAGCTTCAAACTCCCAACCTGCTGCATTTCTATTTAGTGAACAAACGGAAATTGCGGTATCTGTACTATAACGTTCCTTTAGTTCGTAACGACAGATTTCGTTTTCTCCATTATCTGCATCAAGTAGACGCACATAAGAATTATTAATCATTCCAAATGTTTGACGTTTATTCTTTGCATCGAAGATAACAATGAAGAAAATAATCTTTTGAATTCTGGAATCGATTTGGTCAAGATTAATATCAATTCTTTCATCGTCTCCACCAGTACCACCTGTTAGGTTATCACCTTCAAGGGAAATACCACGAGCTGCCATATGGTTAAAGAAAATAACATCATCAGGTACTCTCTCAACTCGTCCTTGCCCATTAAGCATAAAAGCTGCAAGGTCAAGGTCTGCACTAGGACCTGCAATAGATGCATCCCATCCACCTGCAAGAATACAATTATGTAGATTTGGTGCTTGCTTGGTTAGATCAAGAATACCTCCCTTACTAAGATTTAATGAAGGAGCTGATGCTCCAGAGTTGCCAGCGAAATTAAAGTTCATAAAAAATCTCCTTTCCTATTTAAAAATTATTTATTTGTTTAATATAATTATAGCACACGTTTAGAGTAAAATCAATAAGAAATTACTCTAAACGTTATATTTTTTCCTAAATTAGCCATTAACAAAGCCCTTAGTCTTCATATCAGCCTTCATATTTTCAAGTTCAGCAGAATCTTGCTGTCTCTTCATGGCAAGTTCTTCATTGATTTTCTTTGTCTCTTCAATACCATTTTTAATAGTTTCGTAAGTGGTTTTTAGAGTTTCAATCTGAATAGAACTTCCACCAGCCATCTTAGCAATATTTACAGATTGCTGTGCTGTATTTTGTGCATTGCGAAGAAGAAGTTCATTTGTCTTTTCATCAAGTTGCTTGATAGACTTTGCTTGAATTTCTTGTCTCTTTAACTGAATAGCCTGTACTAAGCATTGCTTAAAGATAGGCAGTGTAATAATGAATGAAGAGTTAATCTTTCTCATTAGGTTAAAGTTAGACATTTGCATTGTCTGAATCATAGGACATGTCTGCATAGCAACGTTTTCTGCAACCTGTAAGTCATATACTCTTTGAGAAAGCATATCCTTTACAATTCCAAGCTTTTGTACTTGCATTTGTCTTTCTTGTTCGTTAAGGGAAGTATCTGCTGAAACCTGTGCAGAATAAGCATCAATTTCTTCCATACCAATCTCACCAGCTACAATATACTTTTCAAGCTGTTCAAAGAAACTTACATTTGCCTTATATTGCTTTTCAAGATTATCATTTGTCTTATGAATATCATTTTCATACTGCTTTAAAATTACATAAATCTTATCTACTTCCTTACCCATATCATCATACTTAGCAAAAAGCTTTTCTACTGTATCTTGGGCTTTCTTAAACATCTTTTTCAAGAATGATTGAGCCTGTTCTGGATCTTCGATTTCTTTAATATCGAACTTGTCCATAATCTTTGTAAGCTGTACAAGCATTTGGCTTGCTTCTTCTGCATTTACTGCTCTCATGGATGATAAGAGCTGATCAGACATCTTTGAGATTTCCTCACTTGGCTTTTGTCCAAAAGCAAGAATTGAGTTTGTATCTTGGATATTAATCTCATTAGTAAGATCTTGTACCTCTTTCATTGCACGAAGTTTTTGCTTGTAAGCTGAATTATCTGCAAGTACCTCAGGTTTTTGTGTATCTAGTGTAATTTCTTGTGTTTGTGTTGCGGCTGGCTGTGCAACTGCTGTTCCCATATTAATTGGCATATTAAAATCCTCCTTTTCATATTTATTTAATGTTAGCATACTATATTATGCTATCTGTTATAGTTGTTTTGTATTAATTGTGCCCAATTCGGTTACTATTTATTAAATACTACCTAATTCGGGTAGCTTTATCCAAAAAGCTTACCAAAAAATCCTTGTTTTTTACCTTTAATACTTTTAACTGAATTTAGTGTTCTTTCATATTGAATGCTATCAAGTCTTGTTGAGTTAAATCTTGATTCATCAATATAAGTATTTAGATCAGAAAGCCCTGCTGGTGTAAAAACTACTATATCCATACCTATTGTATTAAGGTACGCTAAAATATATCCAGCATCTTTTGACATTTGTGTTTCATTTTCAAGGAACATTACAACTTTAGGGATATCTCCTGTAAAATCAAAGCTATCAATTAATCTAATAACTTTTTTATCAAGACTTAAAATAAGCATTGCAAAATTTATTCTTTCCTCTTTTGTGTTAATTGGTTCTTTAAAAAGAGAAGTATCTAAAATAGTTTCATTTAACTTACTTAAAATAAAGTCTTCTGTTGCATCATTATATGGTGTATATGCATAAAATGGTAACTTTCTAAGTTCTTCTGCATTAAAGCTTCCATCACTTAATTGACAAAACATTAACTGATATTTGGCACTATCATCTTGTCTGCTTGCAATCATGCTATCACCATTATCTGTAAGAACTAAGGTGTTTGGTGATGATGTACAAATATCAACTAGCTTTTTGTATTCATCAAGATTTTTGTAAACTCCTTCTATTTCATGAAAGAAATGAGGGACTGAAACTATTTTTCCTTGTGTTTTGAATCCTTGTCTAACTTTTGCAGGTTCATTCCAGTTCATTTCTAGGTCAATTAGTGTTGAGTTAAAAAATAATGCTGATGTAGTTCCATCTCTAAATTGCCATGGTTTATATACTCCTGTATTTGTAAACATTTCATTTTCAATTTGTCTTTCAAATTGAAGTGTCATGGATTCACTAGCTTCAATTACTTTTCCAGCCCTAATTCTTTCTTCGAGAGTTTTTATAGGTAGGATTTGCTTGTTCTTATGTAAAGAACTTAACTTATCTCTATCTACCTGTTCAAAATGCTCTTCTTTTAAAGGATTAATATAAATAACATCAAATGTCATTCTATATAAAAGCATTAGAAAGTAAACATCATGTTTTGAAATCTGACCATAATAGATGCATTTATTAGTTCTTTCATCTTCAAATTTTAATTTATGAATGTGAAGATAAGCATATAGAATTATTTTACATATAAAATTGTTTCTAATACTATCATTCATAAAGTTTTCTTGGTCAAGAGCAATATTTACAATATATTCTAAAGATTCTAAAAACATTTTGTTAAGGTTTACATCTTCAAAAAGCGTAATATCTTGAGTGCTTATATTTCTGACATCCATTCTGGATAGTTCGTCTTTTACACTACTTATCAAGTCAAATTCTGCTGTCATTGGAATTTGATTATCAAAATATATTGAGTGTTCTGGATCGTTTTGCACTTTAGAAACAAATGTTTTTAGGATATCATCATATTCGTTTGGGTTTTCTACGCCAATATATCTAGTAAATACTGGTGTAAATCTATCTTTGATACCTTTTCGTTCAAAATTTGTTCTCCAAATGTCAAAACAAGCATTTTTTAAACTCATTGACATTTTTTTCTCTCCTTTCTCTTTTTTTGCAAAGATAAGCCTTTGCTATTTATTTTGTTATAAATATAATACCATAAAGTACCGCATACGTCAATATTTTTTATAAAAAATTTTTGAAAAAAGAAAATAACTTTTTTAATTTTTTTTGTATATATTATACATTCATATATTAGTATTTTAGGAAGTGCTTTGATTTTTATACATATATAATAAAGTTTTGTCATATATGTATAATATATTTTATATTTATATTATATGTATAATTCTGTAGTTTTTGTTTTAATTTGGGTTAGTTAGTGTATATATATGAGCTAAATTTAAAAACAAAAATAAGGCTTTAATAGTTAAAATATCAAAGCCTTAAATTAGTGCTGCAGTTAACTGCTCAACACAGCGTATGCTGTGTATTTTAGTTATTGTTTATTATTAGAAGAACCTACTGAAACTGCGCTCATTCCCCCAAATGCCATTTTCCTATAAGTTGGGCTAGTTGGGGCTATCCACACCATACCTGTTCCTTCAAAGGTTTGTAAAAAACCTTCTCCTCCGAGGGCAGAACCAATAAATCCTTTTGCTGATTTTTGTACAGAGAATCTAATAGAACTTGATCTTAGAATAGCAAAGTTTCCATCAACTTGTACTCTTTCATTATCGAGATTGTAAATTTCAATCTCATCCATAGGAACATCAATAGCAAGTACAACTGCACCTGTTCCTGTTATTTTTGTCTGGAATAATCCTTCACCACCCATAATAGCAGATGAAACATTTGCTTGTGCTACTGGTTTTACTTCTACATCTCCAATACTGCAGTAATAAAGACTCTTATCAACAATAAAAGATTCATCATTTAGTTCTAAAAGTATGTAGTGAGCAAATGTAGGCTCTAGCACAACTTCTCCTATACCTGAATATTGTGGATTAAAAGCTTTTTCTTGTGTAAGGGCACTTTTAAACATTTTCTTAGCAACTCCACTAACTCCACCTATTTCAACATTGTTTTGAATGTTTCCTTTAGAGTAATAAAGAGCTCCTGCTTCTGTTGTAACGGTTCCACCATTTAATCGTATTCTTACAAATTTAAGTGAAACACCTGCTTGTTTCATATAAAATAATTGTTGAGCAGTCATTCCTGTTCTTGCTCCTTTTAATTCAGTAAGTTCTACTATTTCAATAGTATCATTACCGAATGTAGCTTTATCTATAATTCTTTCATTTCTCATTATTTTTGTTTCCTTTCTTAATCGTAGTTTTATAATGTGTTTAGTTATATTGTATTATACATAAGGTAAAAATTCAATATTTATATTTTTGCGGAGTGTGGATATTTGATGTATAATTAAGTTAATAGTTTTTTAGGTATTTTTAGTTTTTAGGATTTAAAAATAACAGGGGGGTTTATATAAATGTTACTATTAACTGCTACCAATGTGTAGCTTAGACAAAAATCATAGGAGGAAGAGATTATGATGAACAATATTAATATTATGGAAACTGTTGAGCAAGCCATTGCAAAAATGCAGTACTATGCAATGGTTGTTTTAGTTTGTGTGGCACTTTGGTATGTGTTATTCAGACTATTTATGAAGGTGTACTCCATATTTTTCGAGATTAGACTTTTGGAGTACATAGATGGAATTTCCGTCTTTTGGAATTGTTCCAAGAAAAAAAGGCGGGAAATAGTTTGTCTCATATCTGAATTACCTAGAGATATGTGTCAAACATTTATCCAAAGAGGTTATAGAATCTCTTTTTTGAGCCATGAGATGTATGTAAATGGCCCAGATAAGAGAGTTAACATTTCCTCAGTAGGAATGTTCTGTCCATCTGAAAAGATTATATTTATTGATGTGGATAGAGATATTGAGGATGTTAAAAACACAATCTACCATGAATTAGGCCATTTTTGTGATTGGATTACAGGAAATGGTCAGGTTTTTGGTAGTGATATCAATGGGGAGACATTGCAGCTTTACTTTGACTCCTTATATGATGAGAAAATTCCCGAGTATTACCGCTCAAATGTTCGGGAGTTTGTTGCATATTGTGCTAGCAACTTTTACTGTAAGCCTTCTGTGCTTACTAAAGAAATGCTAGCAGTTGGTGAGGCTTGTTTTGCAAATGCTTCATCAAAAGCAACAGAACATACATGAGCTTTTATCCTTAAAATAATAAGTGTCCCCCTCACTTATTGTTTTAAGGATTTTTTGTATAAAAAGAGCTTTCTTTTGGTTAAGAAAGCTCAAGCTCTATGTTTTTGGGAATTTTAAATTTAGTAACACATCCTTTTGTTATTGTTTTCATCATTTGACTTATAAAAGCTTTTCTGTCAGGAATAGTTATTATATACATTCTATTTTTCTTTACATTCCAAAGTATTCCTTTTTCTAAATTAAATGCTACCATATATGTTGCACATTGTAAGAAATCTTCATGCATTAAATCTGCTTCAAATTTTAGTTCGTAAACTATATTATTTTTTATAACATCAGATCTACCATTTATTGTGATTTTTTTATAATTTCCATCATCATCTTTTTCTGGAAGTTTAAAACTTATGGAAAAACTTCTTTGTACTTCTTCACTTGGCTTAAAGACTTGTCTTAGTCTATCTTGAATTCTTCCTAAAGTTTCTTCACTAACAAAAGGCGTTTTTACTTGATTTACATATCTATCATATCCTGTGTTGTATGCTGTTAAGTAAAGCACTTTATCTTCAAGAGTTGCATCTATTGGTAGATTAATTTTAGGCCTATCTTTATGGTTGTCTTGTGCAAACTTGATTTCACTATCAATATCGTATTTTGTAAAAAATGTTGCTTCTTGGAGAATTCCAATACAGGGAGATAAATCTATTAATTTATCATTATTTTTTGTTCCTATTGTGGTTCTATCTTTTGTCATAATCTCTTCTACTTCTACAAGATTAAAACATGCTTCAACATCTTCTTTATATTTAAAAGAATACATTTCGGATACTACAAATGGTCTATTGTAATCTAATGTTTCTGCTGTTGGATGTGAAATTGTATTTAATGATAATCTCATGTTAACAGGAGTTTTTTCTTCTATCCATGCTCCAGTTTCAGGATTTTGTTTCATGTCTTCAACAAAGACTATTTTTTCTTTACCTCTGCTAGCAGCCACTAAAAATATATTTCTTAATATTTCATATTTTGTATTTGGCTTTTGAATACGTGATTGCCAGTAATGTTCAGTGTAGTCAAATATAACACATATTTTTCTTTCAAGACCTTTACTACTATCAAAAGTTGTAAAAATAGCAGTAGAATCATTAGGAGAAACACTTCCTCTGTCTTCATCTTTTATACTCGCATAAACAGTATCTTTATTAAACTTGTCTGGATATTTTTCTTCTAATTCGTTTAAAACTTTTGACATTGTACCTGTTCTTGAACCTAAGCATAAAATATCTTTTGTATTTTGAGTTGAAAGAAATTTTATAACTTTAGGTGGATTCATATAAGCTATTTGGCAATTATCATTAACACCATTAATTTCTTTATTCCAGACATTACCTAATTTTTTTGATAATGTCTTTGATAATCTAAAACATTTTGTAAATGTTATAGGAACATATATGTCTAAAAAATTATCCATAAATTCTGCTACATTAAGTGTTGTTTTATCATAGATTTTTTGTTTCATATCTCCTACTGCTACTATTTGTATTTTAGGATTTTTTTCTTTTACAAGTAGAAGCATTTCAGCTAATTCTTGCTCTATATCTTGATATTCATCTATTATTAAAATATCATACTTTGGAATATTTAATTCTTTTTGTTTTTTTAAAAATGTTTGAATTAAATCTGACATTCCAACTGTTACACTAATCTCCTTTAAAAGTACATATGCAAATCCATGATAATTTTGAACAAATACATTTTTATTTTTTATTTTTTCTTTTGCATCAATTTTCAAAAGTCTATTATATGTAAGATAAAGAATCTTTTTTGATTTAGGTAATTTATTACATAGAGCTTGTATTGTTGTAGTTTTTCCACTTCCAATACATGCATCAACAAGAACATTTTTTCCTTCTTTAACTAACTTAATAAGTCGTCCTTGTTCTTTTGATAACCTTACTTTTGCAGGTTTTGCCCATTTACTAAATAAATAAGAGTTATTAGGATTTGTGTAGTACCATGATTTTTCTTTAGGATCCCATCTAGCACCTAATGCTTTAGCCTTATCTTTTTCAACAAATGGAACATTTATATAATTTTTACTGTCTTTTGCCATTTTTTATATACTGATTCCTTTCTCTTTATTTTTGTTATTATGAAAATTATATCACAAAATACTTAAAAAAGCAATATATTGACTGTATGCGAAACTTAGATATTGTCAATATTAGTTATTTGTTTTTTTTATTTAAAAAATATATAATAAAAATACAAGTAACTATTTTAAAAGAGAAAAGGAGAAAGACTATGAGAAAAACATTTATAACAATTTGTAAGGGTTTTAATATCACTGATGCCAGTATTCGGCTACTTAGGGAGATGGATCCAGATGGTATTATTGGTGCTACTTATTCTGGGTCTAGATTCAAAAGGAATGATAATGAGTTCTCTTTAGAGCATCAAAAGTCTACTTTGCAGTGGATCAAAGATGTCGGCTTGGGGCAGCTTGAAATAGGAGAAAGTGAGTGTGTTGATCTTGGAATCGATGCCTATTTCGTAGATGGTGTAAAGACATCCCATATGCCAGAAGATGGTTTTGCAGACTATGAGGAACATGTATATGTCTTTTATGGATTAGCTGTGTAACTAAACTACACCTAAGTATACTGTAAGATTTTTATATACTTAGGCTCATAATTGAAAGGAGGAAAAATTATGTACTGCTACTTAGTTGAAAAATTTGATGTGGATGGGGAACTTGTTCAAAGTGTTGTTGGACCTTTTGATTCAGAATTAGAGGCTTTGGATACAATGAAAGAAGAAGTCAAAGAAGATTTTTGTTTCTTTAACAATAAAGGAGAAATGGCTTCCTATATTACTAAAGAGGACATAAAAGAAATAACACTTTTTGTAAATTCCGAGAAACATACCACTTACAAAGTTTTACCACTTGAAAGGAGAGATTAAATTATGGCATACAAAATTACAGATTCAAATAAATTAAAAACTCAGCTTAAGGATACTCTTCAAAAAATTGACGATTATTCTCAAGTGTTAATGCAGGCCGATGAGGAGAAAAAGACAGCTTTTACAGAATATAATGTAAAGCTTAGCTTAATTGAGAGAAAATATAACTATAAGGAAACTGAGAAGAAAATGAAAGAATTGCAAGATATTATTCCTGAAATTGAATGGAAGAAATATCTTGAGTTTTATATGCACCTTTTTAATATTCTTCGTTTCTATGAAGAGAAAGGAATAGATGTTTCTAGTTTCTTAGAGAACTCTCTTGAAAAAGATTTTGACCTTCTTCTTGTTACTGAGCCAGAGCTTTCTCGTATTAGGGTTTGTGAAGATGGTATATATACATCAGGCCCTGTAGAAGATGAAGATGGAGAATCTTGGGATGATTGTGATGATGATCTTGATTTTGTTATGGTCTGGAATAAAGATTTTTCTTCTAATGAATTAGAATCTATTCTTTTTGACCTTGATCTGAAATTAAGATACATTTATATCGCAGGTCTTGCTCAAGATTTCGTTACTAAACATAATGATACTGGAGTTAAGGATGAAATTAAGAATATTTTGGCTAGTGTTGATATCGCACTTAAAGATATGTTCGGTAATGCTGAGTTAAAATATCCTGGTGGATTTATCTCAAGGAGACTTCCTAGTGGGAATTGTGTTCTTGAAAGACAGAATAGTTCTCAAAGAATTCTTATTTTTAATCCTGAAATGGATATTGATGAAGTTCAGGAAGTTGTAGAGCAAAAACTGAATAATCTTCAAAAGAAAATAGAAGAAGATGCGCAGTATGCACAGTATCTTGCATTAAAAGCAAAATATGAAAAGTAGAGGTGGGTATGGATAAGATTACTTATGAGATATCTGAAATGAATAATGGTGTGATAATTGAATGTATTGCATCTGTAGATAAAGCTCAGGTATGCGAATGCAAAGTATCTGTTGATAAAAGTTTGTGGACAATATCTTCTTGGTTTACAAAGCCAGGATATAAAGGCAAAGGTATTGGGAAAAACACTATGAAAACTACTCTTAATCATATTCTTAAAACTTATGGAATACCAGAGAAAATAGAATATATTTGGAATGGTGCTAATAGTTATGTTTTAGAATGGCTAGAAAAAAATTTCGATGCTGTTTGTACATGCCCTATTGCTGTTCAAAAACTTCTTACAGAAGACGACTGGTCTTCTCATATCTATGAGTTGAATGCAAAAAAAGTTTTAAGTTATTTTGAACTTTAATTTAAAAGAGCAAGGAATTTTTTCCTTGCTCTTTTTTACTATCTTCTTTCTGTTGGTAGCATTTTTAGGGCTTCAAGCGGATTTTTTTCTAGTGTTTCAAAAATATCTTCAATATCACCATTTGGTATTTTCATATTTTTTAACTTTACCTTAAATTCTATTGTTTTGAGGTCTTTTTTAGTTACACCAGAAAGTTCATTCCAGTCAATATTTTTTCTATATATTTTTTTATGCCATACATTGTATTGTTTTAACTGAAAGAACTCTTGTGGATGACTTTTCTTAAAAATCCTGATAAAGTTTTTAATATCAATTTCTTTATTAAAAAGAATACTAAAAGTATCAAGTATCATATTACCATCAAACCAATAATCTCTAATAAGTCTGTTGGTTTCTTTTACACATTCTTCTAACATATCATCAAGATCTGATTTTAATGATTTATCTTTTGAAATTTCAATAATAGTTTCAATATATTTTTGATTCTTAATATCCCAGAACTTTAATAGATTGAGATTCAAATCAATATTTTTGATTTCTTCTTTATTATTAAAATCAGTATCAGGAAAATAATGCTTTAGATTTACAAATCCACCAAAGTATAATACTTTGTATTTTAGTAAATATGGGAAAAGTGCATTATAGTTTAAGTAAACATGAAGAATATTAGAAATATATGCTTCACTTAATGCAGTAAATTTGGAGAACATTCCATTTTGCATAGAATTTATACATTCCATAGCCATATTGTAAAATCCAGGTAGATATGTATTCATACATTCAAAAACACCTTTTCCTTCTATTTGTTTTTTAAATGCTGCTTGATTACTAATTTTTACTTCTTCTGTTTCTAAATTAAAAGAAACTTCAAGCATAACTTGTTCATAAAGAGAAAAACCTGTAGACATAAGATGGATTTGTTTATAAGAAACAACATTTCCATCTTTTTTAGATTCTTCCCTTTTAGCAAGAGCTGTATTTTTAGCAACATTTAAACATTTGCTTTTTGTAAGAGAAGCGTTGCATTTGGGACAAGTATTAATACCACCCTCAACTTCTTCTCCACATAAACATAGTTTCTTATCTACATTGATTAAACCATTTTTATTAATTTCATATAATTCAAACAGTTCTTTATTTGTCATATCCTTTTCTCCTTTCAGTTAGTTTTTTCTAGATATTTCAAAAAATCATTTATAAAAAATTCAATATCTTTAGGAACTTCTGCATTAAACTTTGCTTTTGCTTGAACATAATTATTTTTATTATCAAGTTCAAGTGTTACCAGAGATGATTCTTTTGAATCTTCTCTTCTTATAAAGAAAATTTTTGAATATCCATTAGCAAGACGCTCAATATAAGAACCAACACAATGATGCATATTCTGTCCTTCTGTAATTAAGTCATTACTTTCTTTAGGGGATACTACAACATATGTTTTGTCTTTTCTTACTAAATTGAAACTATCTGCTAAAACTTTATTTTCTTTTGCTTTGGCTATGAATCTTTCTTTTATTTCTTGTTCTTTTACATCTTCAATTAAACTGCTTAAACTATCATGTAATTCTATTATGTTTTTGGGTAGTTTTGTTTCTATTTCAAGACCCAACACATGCTTCATTTCTACATAGTCTATTACACATTTTAAGTAGTTAGAGAGGCTATTTTGTTCATAAAAAATGCTTTTAATAGCTCTTTCCATTAAGGTTTTTAAAGAAATATCAAACAAATTCATGATTTTATTTACGTATTCGTAAATATTTATATTACAATTTATAAAAACGCCCCAAAGATCTTCAATCTCAACATTATTAACTGTTTTACAAATATCATAGATATACTTGATTCCATTAATTCCTATTTTAGGATTACTTTCCATCTTAGCAAACAAACTTATAGCTTCATTTTTTTCAGATTGCCTTGATTTTATTTCATTAATAATATCAAGACTTGTTTTTGAAATTGACTTCATACTAGTTACATCTTCATAAGGTTTATTAGTGTAAACAGGGTTTTGAAATCCTAACCCATTAACTCCTATATTATTTTTGATATTAAACTCAAAAAGTAATAGAAACTTTTCAGAAGCCATATAACTATAATATAGTGTTATTAAATAGTAAGAATTCCCTCTACCAAGGCTACTATTTGTTTGTTTAAAAAACAATAAATAATCCAAATATATATCTTTACAGGCAGGCTTTTTAACGTGATTATTATAAATTAAGGTTTTTAAACATTTTTCATAACCAGAAAGCATTACAGAATGTTTAAAAAATGATTCTGTATCTTTAATATCTATCTTTTTGCCATTTAAATAAAATGAAAAGTCATCATTTTCTATCTTTATGATAAGAGTATCATTTGGAACAATATTATTATGCTCAATATCTATAATATACTTTTTAAGGATAACTTTATCATCTTCAAATATCGGCTCAATAATTCCTTTTCCATTAATAATATCTTCATAGTCAAGGCTATCTAATTTAAACTCAAGTTCATCATATGAGCTATAACAGCCTGAACCATAAGGATGTTCCCTATCTTGTGCTACGTATCTTCTTAAAACTCTTCCTTCACCATATCTATCAATATCATAGCTGACATGATTTTTAAATGGTGCAAGATGATTTTTTTCAATGAAATAATCAATAATAAGATTATTAGCATCTACTATTTCTGTATCAAAAGTCATAGTGCCAGAAGTAACGCTAATTAACTTATAACTTAATAGTGATAAAACAATATTTCTCATAATTTCGTCATATCTCCTTTCTAATATCCGTAATTTTGTAGTTGTTTTATTCTTTCATGAAGAGCTGTTTCTTCTAAATTAAATATTTCCAAAAATCTTTCTGAATGACAATTCATACCATAATTAACAATAGTACAGATCTCTTCAATTGTGATTTTTCCATTATAACGATCAAAAGAAATAAATACTAAATCGTCTGCAATATCATCCAAACCAGCAGCTCTGTACTTATCAAGCATTGTATGATAGTAATTTAAAATATCTGATGTATTAATATCCCCATATTTTAAGATAGAGCCTACTTGTTTATCAACAATAATTCCCATATTGTCAATTAAAAGAGTTTCTTCTTCATTAGTGATTGAACCATAAATTACTTTTAACATATCCTTTTCTCCTTTCGATAATATTTTTATTAAACTTATTATTTATATTATAGCATAAAATCTATAATCTCTCAATTCATTTTTTATATAAAAATGCCTATTTTTTATGTATGATTGACATGCCTATTGTATATGTTATATGTTTTTAAATCTTAATATCTTAATAAGTTAATAATTTAAACAACAAAAAGAAGTCAGATGACTTCCTTTTGTTATATATTTTTATAAAATGCTTTTATTTCTGATAAATAATTCAATCTTTTTTCTACTTTTGCAGGGTGATGAGCTCTTGCATCACATTCTTGCATTTTTAGAAGTTGTCCTACTTTTTTATAACCCATCATTTTTATCTTTTTCCCAATATTTCGTTTTGTTACAATATCATCATGATTTTTTACATACATTACAATTTTCTTTATGTATTTATCATCATATCCTAATTCTATAAGAATTTTTCTAGTAATTTGGGCAGATACTATAGGATGCCCCCTAAAATGCCTGACTCCACATAATTCATCCTGAAAACAAACTGGTTTTCCTATATCATGAAAAAAAAGTGCTAATCTTAAATCTATGCTTTTATTACAAAATGATAAAGCAAGAGCTGTATGCCTGTAAACGTCCAAATGGTGATGAATATTATTTTGTGGAAAACCTATGCATTTTTTCATATCTGGAAATCTTTCGCCTATTTGTTTTTCATGTATAATCATTTGTTCTCCAATATTATCTTGTAAAAGAAACTTTTCTAGTTCCTCCTTTGTTTCAAGAAACATTCTTTTCTCCTTTCAAAAAAAATTCGATAAATCTTATCGATACATATTACTAATTAAGTATATCACATAACATAGTTTAAAACAATTATAAAACTAAGAAAAATAAAAAAGAGTAAGGCTTTTGCCTTACCCTTTTAAATTTTTTTCATATCGCAAAATTGCATCTTTAATATATTCTGGTGAAGCGTTGAAAATTTCTCCAGGAACTCTTTTAAAGTCTTTCAGCCCCTCTTCTATATAAGAAACTGGAATGTAATAATCGCAATCTGAATGATTTACGCCTTCTATATCATAAACTACGTCATTTTCATCTTGCCAAGCAATATGTCCATAAGGAGCACACCAGACAATTTGGCCTCTGTTAAATGCGGCTTTTAACATGACTGCAAAATAATAACAGTATCCTGCTCGAAATTTAACTCTTGTAAGCTCAACATCTTTATCAGTATCACACATATGATAAAGAAAGTCGTATATAAAACCAAGGACAATCTTATCTGCTTTTGGTTCATGCTTTATAGCCTCCTCTATCATTTTAGTAGTGTCTTTATCCATACTCTATCCTTTCGCTTCAATATTATTTAACTTCCATTTCATGTCTTAATTCGTACTTCTTATTATACTTAGGAAAGTACACTATATCACTGCCTTCTTCTTCAAAGTCAATTTTTCTTAATTCTGTATAAAACATAAGTAACATTTTATTAAGATTTTCAAAATTAAGATTTTCTTCTCTGTAAAGAAAAGGCTTTAAAAGTGGATATTCCTTTGCAATACTACTTTTTGTATATAGTTCTTCCCCTAAAAGAAGTCCTAAACCTTGTCCTGTTTGAAAAGCAATTACTTTCAACATGTCATGGTAGTTATTTTGCTTATGCAAATTTTCATAATCAATCTCTGTAAAATCAAGCATTTTTAAAAGGATAATCCTATCACTCCAATTGTTCCTAAGAGCGAACTTTATTTGAGGACGATACTTTGTTCTTGAAAGTATAGATAGTATTCCTCTTACAGCCCTTATTTGCTTTAATATTACATTTCTTTCTACCCTTTTGGTAATAAGCAAAGGATATTCTTGCTTATGAAGATGATATGTGTCTATAAGTCCATTATTTATCTCATCTGGAGTTCCAATAAATGTATCTGTAACTATTCCCTTTTTTATTACAATAATATTTCTGTTTTCATTAGGATCTGCAGAGCAAAATGCTCTGCAATCCTTTATGTCAGATGGAATAGTATCAAAAACATAATATACATCTAAATCTGTACTATCTTCTGAGCCATGGATATATCTAATTCTTTCTGTCATTTTCTCATCCTTTCTTTATATCACTTTCAATATCTTCTTTAGTTTCTTGAAGTAATGAAAGCATATGATTAATCTCAGTTATCTTTGATGAGATTATTCTTAGTGCTTCTCTTTTAGCCTCAAGTTCTGTATCAAATAAATCCTGAGGTTTTGTTTTGTTATTTGATTTTCTGTTAAGAATAATTTCATCAGATGCAGCTTTTAGTTCAATCTCATTTAATTCTATAGAATTAATTTTATAATTAAAAAAGTCTGAGCTAAAACTCACTGTATAAAAGGTTTGTCTATTATAAAAACTTTCAACAAACTCAATGATCACTTCCTTAATACTATCAGCCTCTTCTTCTGTATTGATGAAAAATGTGGTAGCTAAAAAAGTATCTATAGAGTCATTTTCTTTATGAAGATGAATAGAGATGTTTTTATTATAGAAACCATCAACCCTCTTATAGAAATCTTCATATTTTTTTGTAAGTAATCTGAGTTCTTTTTTTAGTTCAACAATTCCTTTGAAGTCTTGTTTGTAAAAAACAATAATTTTTTCATTTATTACACTAGAAACATTTACTCTTTTTTTTAGATGTTCCTTCATTTCACTTTTTGTCATAATCTCTCTCCTTTCAATCATTTATCTTTAACTACAAGAAATATATTTAAAATTAGTTTTATTGATAAAAATAATAAAACCATTCCAATATATCCTGGTTTTGGAATATTAATAATATTTACTAAACAATTATCCCAAAAAATATTAAGGGACAATGGAGCAATCGCAAAAAATATAGTAACATAATAAAAATACATCATAATGAAATTTTCCATTTTTTCTGCCCTTGTTATTAGAAAACTAAAAATCTTCATTGTTTGTAGGTTTTCGATAGATTTTCTCATATCAATTTTTACATAACCAATAAAAACCATAAGGCTATAAATTGTTATATAACTGGCCTTTTCAAAATGAAAGATATTTGCGACTATAAAATTCCATCCTAAATACAACAAGGTTGTTGGAACTAACGTTAATCCAAGCCCTATAACTAGTGCTAAAAAAGCTTTTAATAAACCATGCAAAAATGCATGTACTAAATCATTTATAAGTTCATATGCTTTACCATGTTCCTTATTTTTTGTTTCAAAATTATATCCCATCTGCGCTGTCCTCCTTTTCTCCTTGACAATATACACTATTAGTGTGATAGCCTCTTATATTTATTTTGCTTCTTTTTTCGGGTATTTTATTTGATTATAAATTGATTTTATAATAAAAAATCCAATAACCACAATAAAATATCCTGGTTTTTCAATTTCTGCAAATTCATGCAAAAATTTATCCCAAAAGATGGAAAAACCAAGTGGCCCAAAACCTAAATATACAAAAATATTAAAAATTATATCCATGAGCATTTTTTCATATTCTTGTGCTGTATTTAGATATCCAAACTCACTGGAAGGTCTTAGGTTCTTGACTTGTTTTTTGATGTTACTTCCTAGAGCTGTTAATAAAAGACAAAATCCATATGAACCTGAAAAAGAAATTACTGCTAATCCTGTTATGTTATGTAAGACTACATTCCATACAAAATAAGCAAATCCTGCATAGATAAATAGTATTAACCAGGTAAAGAAAAACAAAAGTCCTAATTTTGTTATACTTGAAGTTAAAGCATATAGTATGTCTACTCCAAAATTTTTTCTTTCATTATCTCTTTTTTTTCGGTAATAGTCTTTAAGCAGTTCTTCTTTTCTTTTTTCTTGTTCGTCGTCATACGTCCAGCCAGGAGGAAGTACTTCTACCTCTACCTTGAACCCTTTTTCATCTTTTGCATATTTTTTTCTTTTTAACATATCTCTTCTCCTTTTCTCTTTATTTAAGCTTTGCTTAAAACATTGACTTGTATATATATTATATAAATTTTAAAAATATAATTCAACTTAGAAAAAACCTGTAAAAAATTTTACAGGTTTTGGTTTTTAAATATAATATTAATCATCAGTTATTCTTGACTTTAGAATATCACAGCAAAGTGAGTGAAGTCTAAGTTCTTCTTCTGGCTCACCACATTGTGTACCTTGAAACATTGGCATATACATTGTATTTAATATATACATATTAGAATCAAGTTCTCTAAAGCTAATAAGCTTTTCAAAAATTTCTTTATTTTTTTCAAGAATTAAATCTTTATAAATATCCAAAAAATACATGTTTTCTTTAAATGGATAAAGAATAGTGGCTGGTGTTAATAAATACATTCTATCAAAAGAATTATCTTTACTGATTTTTGTTCTTTCAAAAAGTTCTGAAGCTTGATTGTAATTATCAACTTGTTCGCTTAATCCTAAAAAGCGTGATTTTTTCTTTTCCTCATCTTGTTTAATAAATTCATCATATACTTTTCCTAAAATAAACATACCAGAAGCTTTTAAGAAAATATCTAATATTTCAGGGTTTTTCACACCAGCATGAGTATTGGTCGCAATACTATGAATTTTTAAAATATTTTCATTCTTATCATAGCTAGTTAAATCTGTGAGATATTTTATTCTTTCAAAATCAAGATCTGATTTTTTAAATACTATTTTGTATCCACCTTCTTTTTCTCTTGTAATTTCAGAATAATCTGATTTATAAATATCACCATATGCAGAAAATCCAGTTTTTCTGTATCCGATCTTTAGAAGTAAATCTTCAAATGGAAAATCTTCTGATAAATAGGCACTATCTTCTAAAAAATGTTCAGAATAGGCACTGTATGAATCATATACATCTACTCTTGTATCTGTTAAGAGTTCTACAATATCTTCAATGGGCATTTTAAAATATGCTTCAAGAGCCTTAGTATTTTTATCATGAACAATATCTTCGAGACTTCCATAATCATCATAAGTTCCTTTGATAGGAAGGCAAAGTGGTATAAAAAGATCTTGTTTATCCATATACATAGAGCCTCCTAAAAGCTCTTTACTTGCTGGAAGTAGTGGTACAAAATAAACCTCATCTCCTGCAGTTATTGTTAATTTGCTTATTGTGCAACAAACTGAAAAACATCCCATATCCTTTTCTCCTTTCAATGTTATTTACTTATACCTATATTATAGCACATGTGTGCTTAAATGTAAAGTGGATTATAGAATGAAAACCTATTTTACTGAATTTTTATCAATACATATAGTAATATCATATCAATTAAGAGATAATTAACAAATAGTTACTAAAAATATGCCCTATTTTCAATAATTATTTTACCTATTACCCTAGGATATTTTTGTTATTTTTAGATAAATAGTATACTTACTCAGAAAAAATAGTTACACCCTATATATATCAATAAAAGATAAGCAATTCATCCCCTACTTATAGAAGTAGGGGACTTCTCGCTTACAAAAATTAATTCTATTAGAATTTTGTTTTGATTTGTTAAAATTATAAAAAGCATCCCAAGAGGACTTAGGATGCTTAAAAAGTGGTTTAAAAGTTCAGTATCATAATCTTTGGGAAGATTATCAACATTATAATAAATCTTTTCACTATCAGGAATCTCTACAATAACATCTTTAAGAACAGTATCATATTCCAGATTCAAAAAACCTAATTTAATTTGAATGATGTTATATTTATCATCAAAATAGTAATTCCATTCTGAAAGTTCTGTTTCAACTTTTTCAAGTTTTTTGAACTTATCAAAATAATCAGGTTCATTAATGTCAAAAAATTTACTAAATTCGTTGTAGTAGTGTTCAAAAATATCTAAAAAGTCATACATGAAAATCCTGTATTTATTTTTCATTAAATCTGTAACAGTGAGTTCTTCATGAATATATTTAGGTGATTTTATTTCATAACTACTATCTCTAAAAGTCTTGTAGTATTCTTCTCTATATTTAGGATTTTCCTTAGAAATACTTACTTTTAATCCTTTTTCACTTAGATTGAAGTCAATACTTTCTATTTTATCAGGATTATTTCCAAAATATAAATTTAAAGAAAAATACACGTCAAAGTAACTTTCAGCAACATTAATTCTTGCCTTGGAAATAAGTGAATGCTTGTATTTTCTGGATTCGAGTTTCCAGTCATTAAATCTTTTCCATGTTTCTTTGTAATCTTTAATGGTTTGAGAGGAATAGACATGATATTTTTTCAAATAAAAACTTTCAAATTCTTTAAGAATCATTTTCTGAAAAGTATCATTGTAATTAAAAAAATCATCAAAATATCTATAATCAATATTTCCATCACTATCATAAGAAATAGGAGTTTCTTTAAACTTATCTCTTTCATTATAATAGTTTTCTTCACCAATATAGGAAAGAAATTCGGGACTCAATCCATCATCAACAAGAACCTCACTAAAGATATTATCTAAACATAAAAGTCTAAGATATTTATCGTCCATATAAGGCAAAAATAAATAAAAATCTTTAGGTTCAATAACTAGAACTGGTGTAACATCTTCTCCTTTTACTATCGCTTCCGCAATAAGATCAAAATCTTCAAGTGGCATATTGGTTGTAATATGGTTAGTATTTTCAGGAAATTGTTCTTCATATCCTACTTCTATATCTAAAAGCCTTTCTTTTGCAGTCGTAAAAGAAAATCTTTCTATTTTAGAGTTTTTAGATGCTGGATATGTTACAAATACTTTCGTGTTGGGCTCCAAGAAACCAATATGTAAGGGTTCTTGGGTATGCCATCCTGATACATATCTTGCCTGAATTCCACCTACATGAACAAAACAACCATTAGGAACTTTTTTCCCGTTTAATTCTTCTTCATAAGTTTCATTAAACTTAGATTGATCATGTGTTTCAAATCCTTCTTTTGCAATCCTAATAACGGGTATTTTCCCATTTTTTATAATTGTTTTTAAAGGATTTTCTTTTTTAATATCCACTTTTATAGTGTTTGTCTGCATAAATTTATCTCCTTTTCTCTTATTGGTTATGAGTATAATTAAAAATAATCATCTCCTGCTATTTTTTCTTTAACACAATCTGGACAATATATATTTGTTCCATCAAAATAACACTTTGAATTATAATCTATTTCTTCTTCACAAAGAGAGCAAATTGTTTTATAGGTATCATCATCAGGAAAAGTTTTAGTTATGCAATCACAACAATAACTTTCTCCTTCTATTTCAAAATATTCATCTCCCTCTTGAATAAATTCTCCACATAAAAAACAGATCTTTACTACTTTTGGTTCTGGTGCATTTGGACATCTTGGATGACATGGGTTTTGATGACAAATTTCACACATAATAATTTCCTCCTTTCTCAAATTTCTAAGTTTCCTAAGAAAAGACCATTAAATAAGCCCTTTGTATATTCGTAACTAGTTAAAACATCAATTACTTCATAATCTTCATTTCTTATTATTACATTTGTTGAGGAAATGAGTTTATAACCAAGAGTATCATACTTTTTACCAAGATATGTGTATTCTATGGTAATATATCCTCTTGCTACTCCCAGGTTTGTCTTTATATCAAGATCTACCAAATACTTGTAGATTTTTCTTCTTTCTTCTCGTTTTTGTAAAAGTTCTAATTCTTTTGCAGATTTTTCTTGTCTAGAAATAGAATTTCTTTTAAAAATCATTTCCTTTTCTCCTTTCTTACAGCTGCGCTGCGTAATTTACTTATAGCTACATTATATCATAACGACAAATTAGCTGCCAAACTGACAGCTAATCTTTTTAATAAATATAAGGACTAAGAATGTTGTCATGTGTAGGGTCAATTTGCATTATTTTTTGATATTCTTGTGTTAACTTAAAAATCTCTTGGCATCTTTTTGTTGAATATCTTTTATTATTTGCTTGTGTAAGCTCTTCTATTTTATCAATAATTGGCAAAACCTGTTCGTCTACATCAACAACTTCTACAATTTTCCTTTCTATTCTTTCTCCACATTTTGGGCAGAATTTAATCTCTTCATAGTCATATTCCTCAGTATATGTTGTATATGGGTTCTCTTCATAATCATAATCTACTTCCACATTCATTCTGGGAAATACTAAAGAAGGAGCTATCTTATTTTTTCTTGATAAAGCATAATCAAATTCCTCACCTTCATGGATATATTCTATTCTTTTTAATGGTAAACATTTGCAAGGTTTTACATTTACAACAACCTCATTAATATTAGAAACTCCAGATTTGTCGGTATATCTAATCATTTTTATATTTACAATCATATCCTTTTCTCCTTTCTCTTACATCTACTTGTTTGTATATATAATTATATCAGTTTTTTAAAGCAATGTAAAGTAATACTTGCGTATAGAAATAAAAAATAACAAGATTACTATTTCTAATAATCTTGTTGTTTTTCCGAAAGTTTAGTGTCCAAAATACCAGTTTCCACCGATATTTACTCGTGAATAATCTCCGCCATTATAACTTCTAAAACAAGTATAATCATGGTTTGTTTTACCGTTTAAAGCATCAGATACTGCTTCTTTTATTGTTTCTGAGACATTTCCATTTAAGAATTTTACCCAGTTATCATCAATTGAGTAACAATATTGTCCTGGAGCTGTGAGTTGACTATATATTGTATTTCCCCTATAACTCCAATTAGGACTGAGGCATCTATTAGCAGCACTGGTCATAACCGCAAGTGCGCCCTCATAATTATCTCCAGCCTCTTGTCTTACAATAGCCCAAATTAATTCTAATTCAGATTCATTATGTATTGTATAAATACCATCTTCTTTTATAAGTATATTTCTTTTTGTATCCATTAGATAATCTTTATCTATATATCCTGTAATACCATTTATACTTACTTTCCAGTACTTTAAATCATTTTTTCCTATTAAATGAATTTCTTCATTTAAACTAAGTTTTGCAATATCTAAAGATGCATCATCTGGTAATTCTTTTATTACTATATCACCTGATGAATATTTTACTTCATCTACAGGAGTAAAAATATAAGACATATCAGATGTTAATTTTGTAGAATCTACATAATAATCTTTATTATTATAATTAACTCTCCAATATTTAAAGTCATTTTTTCCTGTAATTACTATTTCGCCATACATTCCAAGACCCATTATATCTTTACCATCGTCATAAGGAATGTCTTTTAAAGTGGTATCTTCTAATAAATATAATTTTTCATCTACATCGTCAAATATATATTCAGGAAACATTGCTATTTTTTCCTGTAATATTACTGCTTCTGTTTCTTCTTTTTCATCTTTACTCTCTAATAAAAATTCGTCTTCATCAATGTTAACCGATAAGTCGTTAGTGTTTACAGCAAAAATTGTTTCTTTCATTTTCATATCAACCTCAGGGGTATTATTGATACATAAAAATGATAAAGACATGCCAAAAACAACTGTTAAAGAAACAGATACTTTCGCTTTTTTAGACAGTATGCACTGTTTTTTATTATGCATTGTATCTTTATCCTTTCTTAATTTACATTTTGTAACATATCATATAAAACATTCGTTTTATAATCACACCTGAACCGATTACTTGCGTGATAGTTAAAATTATACCACAAAACATATAGTATATCAATTTATCACATTAATTTCAGATTTATAACGAATGATTTTTAAGGAATTTGAGTATTCTTTAAAAATGCACAAAAAATAAAAAGATATACCACGTTCTTTTGTGACATATCTTTTTATATAAGCTCTATTGTTATTTTTTATTTCTGGAAGTTGTGTAATATTTTTGTAACATATTTGAAATATATTATAAACCTGATTGAGAAGTTTTAAAGTTAATATTTCCTTCTCCAATAACAGATACTTCATATTCATCATATGAAGATATCTTATTTTCATTTACAATAATTCTTACCTTTCCATGAAAATCTTTAATTAAAGTAGTTGTCCATGGTTTTTCAATATGGTAATTAAAGTCTGGATTATATTTTAGGGCTTTTTTAAGTGGAATAACAACAACTTCTCCACCATCTGCACAAAACCTACCAATAATTTCATGAGAATCTGTATTTTGAGTCTCGCAACTCCAGTCTCCATAAATTGTATTTCTTCTTATTCCCCATGTGTCACAAAAATCATATAATTTTTTAACTTTTTCTTCCCATTCTTCAAACTCACTTGAATCATCTTCTTCTGATAACAAATAACCTGGGTCTGTTATAATAATATCCCCATCCATTTCTTTGTAATTAGAATCTAATATATTTTTATAATACCAGTCTATTTCTGAAATAAGATTATCTAATGTTTCCACAGCATTTACTTCTTGTCTTGAAATAAAAACTTTTGGTTTTCTTTTTTGTAGTGTACTAGCGATTTCTTTTTTTGTTTTATTTTCTAAGTTTTTTACTATACTTACAAAGTCTGGGTCTTCTAATCTTTTACATATATCTCCATCATAGTGAAGTTCAAGTAGAGAAAGACCTGCTTTTTTGTAGTTTTTTTCATCTAAAAGAGAAACAATTTGTGAATAATCTTCATAAGGGGCTAGTTTTTGCCTTATATTTAGAACTTGTTTTTCTAGTCTTTCTTTACTTTCTTTTAATGATTTTGTTTTTTCTTCAACATATTTTTTATTCATAAGGTCCTCCTATACTCTCTAAGTCTTACTTTTTTATATATAGTTTCTTTTTCTAAGTACCAATAATTTTTAATTTCTGGCTTTTTATGTGGGGTAATAATAATTAATCTCTCACTAATACAAGCTAATTGATATAAAATTAAATTTAACATTGATTCTTCACATAAATGAAGTGCAAAACTACATATAATAGTATTGAATTTATATGAATCTAAACTTCCTTTTGCTATATCTTTAAAATCATAATTTAAGCATTTTTTATTGGTATTTTTTTCATATGAATTATATGTATAAGGATCGCAACCAATAATATCTTTATCTAGGAAGTTTTTAGTTACTTCTCCACTTCCACAACAAAGATCCAATATAGAGCCTTTTATGTTAACGTCTTTTAATAAATGATTAATTATTTCTTTGTGTGGATTTTCATAAGTATTTCCATATACTTTATAAAAATTATCAACACCAATATTTTTATACATGTTCCTGATTGCGTCCATTTTTGATTTCCTTTCTTATTTTTGTTGATTATATTATAGCACATATGTGTCTTTTTATCAAGTGTTTTTGATTATTTTTTATTGACTTTATAGCATATATGTGCTATAATTAAGAAAAGAAGACAAGAAAGGAGAAAGGAAATGGTATGGGAAAGAATATGCTATGGAATACATGAACAAATTATAGCTGAGAGTGGTTCTAGACAGATTACATATAAGATTAAAGAGAAAGGGAAAAAGACTGGACAGTATATTGTTGATTTTAAAGATGATATTCCTTTTATTAAAAGGTATGGTAAAATTTTTACTTTAGAGGGATTTCGAAGTGAAGATAAAAAAGGAATGACTTTAGGAACATTTATCGAAAGTAAAAGGGCTTCTAAGAAAGTTTGTCTTTATTCTTATATGGATTATCAGCAATTTATTTATATTAATACTAACCTTAATGAAATGGTTGTAAAAGATGCTATTCTTGTTGCTAAAAACTTATTTACTAGAAATAATATTTCAGAGGACAAGAAAAAAGTTTCTATTACTGATTTTATAAAGGAACAAATTATTTATGCTGATAATGAAGCATCTGTTATTAATGGATTTGAAGCAAAGAGAATTAGGATTTAAGAAAGGAGATTTTAATGAAAAAAATGAAAGCAATGCTGTTAAAGGTTTTATGTGGTGTCATTCTTAGTGTAGTGGTTTGTATGGTGTGTGTATTAAAATTTAATAACGAACCTAAAAAAATTATTAATTGTTATACGGTTGGTAATGATAAGGAAAGTACACTTCCTCAAGCACAAGAAGATAGACAATATTTAATTACTTCTTATGATAAATTAAGAGATTTTGAGGATGAATTTAATACGGATTTATCAAAGGTTATTACAAAATCAACATTTAAAGATAATATTATTTTGATTTTAGTTTCATCTGAACCTACAAGTGATGTATCTTGCGTATTAAGTTCTTTATATATAGATGAAAATAACGAACCACATATGTTAATTGATAAGAAGGATTCAAATAAAGATAATACAAGCTGGTATTTTTTAGCAACTGTAAATAAAGATTATTCAAAAAAACTTAACCTTGAAAGATGGACTATATATTAAACAAAAAAATCCTCGTAATGAGGATTTTTTTATAGCTAAAAAATGAACAATGTGATATAATTAATAAAACTAATGGTTAAGACAGGAGCAGCGTTTATGAAAAATAAAAGTAAGATTATTAACATAAAAGAAAAGATACAAAAAAATAATATAAAAAAGATAAGTGTGATTCCAAAAGAATCGACATGTGTAATTTGTGGAGAGTATTGTCCTGAAGGAACTCATGTATGCATAAATTGTCAAAAAGAAATTTTAAATACATAGTTTTTTGATTATATTGGACATTTTTTGTGTTATGATATATAATTAAAATAAATTCTACCCTATTTATGCGAAATTAATTATTGTTATAAATAGAAGCTACAAATGTCTATAGAAATTATTTATTTATAGATTATATATTTGTAAAGGTTTAAAGTCCTAATTAATCTAATTTACAGAGTTAATTAAAACAATTTGTAGAATACCTTTTATCTCTAAATAAAGATAACCCCCTTATTCTTTATTTAGGGATTTTTTTATTATAAAATTAAAGAAAAAAATAAAGCATTCGCTTTTAAAAGTAGAGAGAAGGAGGGGCTATGTATTATAATATAATGCTATAACGCAATGTGCTGTGCAATACCTATGATGTAGAGTACATTATAAGTATAGAGCGATTTCTGAAAAATACCTATTGTTATTAAAAGAAAATTACTAATAAGAGAAAGGGATAATAATGATTATTTTTAAAATTTTAGGATTTTTTATTTGTTTTGACATCTTTCTTGTAATAATTATAAAGTTTTGGCAAAAAATACAAGTTTTTTTATTTATGTGTAAAAACTGTAAGCATTATAAAAAAATCTTTATAAATGGATTACAGGTAGATATGTTTGGAGATATACCTGAGGTGGCTTTAACTTGTTTTGAAGACATACCTAAAAAATTAATTTATAGTTATAGTCGTCATAATTTTAAAGTTACACTTCTTACTGGTAGTCTTTTTTATACATATGCTACAATTTGTGGGAGAGAAGATGATTGCGTGGGATTTTTTTCACCATACAGAAAAGAAATTGTGCTAAATGTTAATGACTTCTATTTTAAGGCATCTCTTTTTCATGAATTTGGACATTTTTGCGATTATTTAAAGGGTGGTCTTTGTGGATATGCTTCACACATTGATTTAGATGTAAAAGAAGAAAGGAAAGAACAATTTTTATATAGTAATTTTTATGATTATTATGTAGAAAATGACGCAGAATTTGTGGCTTTTTGTATTAGTGAATACCTTTGTAAACACCAAATCCCTGAAAAGATGGTACAAATTGCAAAAAAGTATCTTCAAGTCTCTTTTGATGACGCTTATGTTCTTTAATCCAAAATTTTACTCCTAAGCTTTTAGAGCTTAGGAGTTTTGTTTTTGTTAAACCACAAAATCATTTGAAAAAAACATCCGCAAAAAGCAGGGAAGAATGAAAATCTCATTAATGAAGTGTCAATTATTCCAAACCATTTATTATTTATCGTTATTATTAAGAAAAAACAAAATATTGGATAAATAATTAATCTTATTATTTTTTCTGGAGTTTGATAGAATCCACCAATAAATGAGAATAAAGGAAATAAAATATAAAAAAATATTAAACTAAAAATCATCTCATTTCCTCTTATCATTCCTGCCTCTCCAAACATATACATTATAAGAGAGAGTATAAATATTGCTAAATATGTAAATGAAATTTTATGTTTTTTAATAAAGTCCATAAATAAGCTTCCTTTCTTAAATTTTTTATATAAAAGAAAAAATCGGCTCAACTCAATGGGCCGATTCTTTCAGGAGGGACGAGATTATGACAACCGACATTTCTATCGGTAATTCTATTTTACCATAAATATTATTTTTGTCAATATCTTTAAAATATAAAAAACCGATTTATTTAAGCGAAGCTTTATAACTTCGTTATTAAATCGGTTTTTTTAGGAGGGACGAGATTATGACATCTGATATTGCTATCAGATAAATATATTTTATCATAAATATTATTATTGTCAACACTTCCTATTTTAAAAGTTGTAATCTTTTTATAAATGGCTTCGCATCTTTTCTTTTCATTATTCCGAGAGAAACTGCTGTAAGAGAGTTTTCTGGAATTTCTGTATATCCTTTGTCTCTTACTGCAAAAAAACCTTGTTCTTCTAATTTCTCTAGAGTTTTTGTATGCCCTGATAAGATTATTTTTTTATAATCATGGAACATTTTCCATGCATTATATTTAGCACTTCCTCCTTGTTCTTCTGCACACATTCCGCAAACATGGCCAACTTGTGCTGCTATTTTTCCTGGAGACATATCTAAATCAGTATTAACAATAATGTACTCTATAAGTTCTTTGTCTTTTTTTTCTTCTTCAGTAAGATCTCTTCCTAAAATAACATAATTGTCATTATCTGGTTTTTCAATCTTATTTATTCCAGTAATAGAGCCTTGTCCAAAGATTGTCCAAATTTCATAAAAGTTATCATTATACATAAAAATAAATCTTTCTTCGTCAAACTCTCCTTCTTGTTTTTCTTCAAATACAGATTGAATTTGAGCTTCGCTGTAAATATATGAAGCAAAATAAGAAATGATTTTTCCGTTTTCTTTATCAATAACATCTATTTCATCATTGTATGAAATGTCTTCATCATTAAAAGGCCCTTTTTTACTGAAATTTTCTAGCCAGTCTAAATATTCTTTTGAACTAACTAACTTTCTTTTATCTTCCAAGTTATTAATATAATTATCTATATAATTATCAATACTTTTTTCTTCAATATCTTTAGCAATTTTATCTAAATCTATCATAATGCACCAATCCTTTCTCTAAAAATTTAGGGGCTTTTAAAAGCCCCTATTCTTCGTCTTCGTTTTCTATAAGCTTTTCTTCTTCAAGTTCTAATTGTTTTTTATGTTCAGCCTTAATTGAATGTCTATTCTTGTCTTTAATTTGTCTATGTAATTTACTTACTGAATTTTTAAGAATATCCATCATCTTATCAACAGCAACATAAAAATCTTCTTCTTCAACTTTTGCTTTCACATCTTTTTTATTATATTGAAGATAAGCTTCGATTTTAATATGAGTATTTCTTTTTGAAACACTTACGTTTATAGGTGTGTCTTCTTCCATGAACTTATCAAAGTAAGTTAATTTTCCTTTCAAATAATCCTTCATACTTGTTGTTATATCAATATTTTTTCCATTGATTTTAACGTTCATAAAAAATCCTCCTTATTCTTCTTTTGATATTATAATTATATCATACTTTTTATATATAGTAAAGCAAAAAATAAAAATATGAGACTTAAATATGTTTGAAATATATAGTATAGTTTAGAGAAATATTGTTCATATTGAAAGGTGGCGTGATAAATGAATTTTATAAAAAATAAATTACATATTATAATCATAATTATATTAGTTTTTATATGTTTTTCTATTTTTTTCTCTGAAAAAACATATACTAATAATGATTTTAAAGAAAAAAGAAAAAGAAATCATAGGCCATTACAGAATATCCTAATTTTGATTTTAGAATCTTCATTTTGTATAATTAGATTATAAATAAAGTATTTTTAAGTATAGAGAAAGGAGAGACTATTATGACAAAACAAGAAATGATAAAAACATTAAAAGAAATGAACCAACATACATTTATGGCTATATTTAGTCATGATGGAACTATTGAACTTAATGTATGTAATGTATGGATGAATCTTCGGGAAAATATTATTGGAAATGCAGGATTATCACTAAAACTTAGCCATTCAGAAAAAGGGAAGTTAATGGCTTATGCTACTGGTTTTAGTTATATGGATGGAGAAGGTAATGCTTATGAATTTGATAAAGTGAATGAGAGATATATTGAAAAAAAGTATAACTCTGATAATAGCTCATCTTGTCCTGATTATATAAGCGATGTTACTAATAGTTGTCTTCTTCAAGGGATGGCTATTATTGACAAAGAAACCATAAGCTTTGATATTGACTGGCTTATTCGTGAGCATATTCCTGAGCAAATAAGAGCCATCCTTGAAAGTAAATCTGTGCTTTTATGATTTTTAGTTTTTAGCATCTGCTTTAAGCAGGTGCTTTTTTAAATTTGTGAGGTTACAATTCCTTTTATATCATCAAAAGGAATTGGGGTATAGTTTATCCTCTCAACACAAACACAAAAATGATGTTTAGAATAGTCTTTATATATAGGATTTTTATGAACATGACCAAAAATATTGGCATATGGCATAGAATTATTCATATATAATGGTTCGTGTGACATAATCCAAAAATTATCTACAATAATAGGATGAAAGTAAACTTCATCAAACCCTACATCCAAATAATCTTTATATGAAAGACAATCATGATTGCCTTTCACAAGTATTTTGTATCCATTTAGTTTTTGCAGGGTCTCTTCAATATACTTTTTTTCTGGAATTGCAAAATCTCCTAAGACATAAATAACATCATCATTATTTACTGAGTCATTCCATCTATCTATCATTTCTCTGTCTGAAACACTTCTGTTTTCAAAGAGTTTAATATTATCATCACCAAAATGGGTATCTGCAATTATGTAAATCATTTTTATTCCTCCTTATTTATCTTATTAACATTATTATACCATTAAATTTCTAAAAATTCAATAAATTTTAATTTATTTTTCAATAATAAAAAATATAGATAGTCAACTAACTATCTGTATTTTAAAAACAAACTAATTACTCCTTACTATCTGTTTTTTCATTATTTAGTTTTTTATTTGTCTTTTTAGAAAGCTTTCCTTTTTTCTTTAATATTTTAAAAATAGGAATAATAATAATTAATCCTAAAATAGCTACTGGAATAAGTCTAATTATTAAAAATAAAAGTTCTTCTAATGTATTAACAAATGATTCCCAACTATCCACAATAGTATTTTTAAGTCTGTCAATAAACGTATTTGTTTTTTGTCCTGGTTGAGATTGTGAATATTCTAAAACTTCTTCAATATTTAAATTAATAGTTGAATAATCTACATCCATATCCATGGAACTAAGTAATGTCTTTTGCTTATTAAGTTCGGTTTGAACTTCTGTAAGTCTAGCTTCAACTGTAATCATATCTTCTATTTTATCTGCAGATTTTAGCATTTCTAATAATCTTTCTTCTTGAATTTTTAAAGATTCTATTACAGCTTCTGTCTCATAATAAGTTTTACTTATATTTTCTACATTTTGGGATTTGTTTATAACTTTTCCATTTCCTTCAATAGCACTTAAAAATTCTTCATATTTTTCAGTTGGAATTCTTACTTTTATGTAACTATGAAGTGTTCCAGAACGTTTTACATAATTACTGTAATACCAATCATAAGAATCATCAGATTGTGTTTGTTGTTCTACAATACCTTCATATTCTTTAATTTTTTCATTAATAGCTTTTATTGTTTCATTAAATTCTAGTGTTTGAATTGTTAAATCACAAGTATATACTAGTTTTTCTCCATTCTTAATTTGTTTTTTATCTGTTTTATTTTCTGGTTTTGTATCTTCTACTATTTCTTCATAATTACCAGATTCTTCTGGAGCTACATAATCATATCCTGCGTTAAAGCCTCCAGCGCCTTTTGTTCCTACTAAATTTTCATATGTGCTTGAAGAAGCACCACAACCTGAAAATAAAAGTGTGGTGATTAAACCAAGGATTAATATTGTTTTATTTTTCATAAAAATCTCTCCTTTCTTTTTTAAATATATTATACATCTTTTAAAGATAAAAAAGCAGTGCGCATATGCACACTGCTTTTTCTTATCTACCAAATAACTGTACGAAGTAATATCTATAATAATATGCTCCACTTGCTGATTGCATTCTTTCTGCAAATACAGATACTCCAATTTTTGTAAAGTTTTCTCTTAGCATATTTTCATTGTGCCCTTTAGAGTTTTTCCAGCCAGTCATTACATCTTCTGGGGAAGCATAATACTTAGCAATATTTTCGCCAGCAGAAACTGATGCTACTGAATAACATTTTTGTCCATTTGGACGAGTGTGCCCCCAAGTATTTACAATTTCATAAGCTCTAATGGCTGCTCCATTATTTAGACTTGTTACTACTTCTAGCCTATTTAGGCCATTTTCTTCACGATAATCATTTAAAAGTTCAATAATTTGAGTAGCATAAGCTGTTTCATAGTGACCCCATACTGTAGTGGTATTCCCATTTCCAAGGTCTATGGTATATTCCTTATCATTATTAGCAAGAACAGGAATAATATCTTCTGCTAAAAGTTCATCACATCTAATACAATATTGGCGACGCAATCCTGTTTGTGTATTGGTTGCTTGTTTAAATGTCTCCCACATTCCTGCCACATGTCCTCTTGAAGGAATATTTTCGGTATATGAGTCGTTACAGTTTTTACAAGTAAATACATTATAGCCCATATTGGTGCAAGTTGCATTTTTAGAGTCTGTTTTTTTATAGTCATGTTCTAATGCTTTAAATGTTTCTGTTTTTTCTTCTTTACAATATTCACAAGTTTGTACTACTTTTCCATCACTTGTACATGTTGCAGTCTGATATGAAGTTTGCTTAAATAAGTGATTTCCATAATCTCCTGTTGCTTCTTCGTAAGAATCATTACAATTAGTACAGGTATAGATAGTGGTTTCTTTATCAACACAAGTTCCTGCTTTAATAGTTTCTTTGTAGTTATGATTTGCTGTAGGAATTTCTTCACTATAAGAATCTTCACAGTATTCACACTTGTAATTCTTGCTACCAACATTGCTACAGGTTGGATTAACTGTTTCTACTAAAATGTAACTATGCTCCATCTTAGGTGTTGATTCATTATAAGAATCTTTACATAAAGTACATTCATAACTTGTATTACCCTCTTTATTACAGCTAGCAGGGATACTTTCTTTTACTTCATAATTGTGTTCTAAAGCACTAATGCTTTCAGTATTTGTGGTTTCTCCACATACAGTGCACTTTGTCTCTTTCTTTCCTTCATTATTACAGGTTGGATTAACTGTAACTTCTGTAGTTAAGGTGTGTGGTAATTTGGGGGTGTTTTCAGTGTTTGTAATTTCTCCACATATAGTACACTTTGTTACCATTTCTCCTTCACTACTACATGTTGGTTCTGTTGTAAGGATTGTTTCTAGTGTGTGATTTATTACTGGTATGCTATTTGTAGAGATAATTTCTCCACAATTAGTACACTTGGTTACACTTTCTCCAACACTTGTGCAAGTTGGATTTAGGGTAGTAATAGTCTCTAAAATATGATTTGTTCTTGGTAAAACCTCTTCATAAGTTTCGCCGCAATCACTACACTCATAATAAACGATTCCTTCTGAATTACAGGTTGGCTCTGTTTTATCTATAATTGTAAAATTGTGTTCATCTCCATATACCTCATTATAAGAATCTCCACAAATATCGCAAACATAGGTTTTAACGTGTCCATTATCCCCAACTACAGTATAGTTATGAGAAATCATATCAATTCCTTCTTCGTAAGAATCACTACAGTTTATACAAGTATATTTATTATATCCAGCTTCTATGCATGTAGCTTCTTTTGTATCTGTTAATTCATAATTATGAGAAGTTGCAGGAATTTCTTCTTCATATGAATCATTACAGTTTGAACAAGTATACACTTTTTTACCATTTGTCATACATGTTGCTTCGTTTACTGAGTTAATAATATAGTTATGCCCTGTTTTCTCGATTGGTTCTTCATAAGAATCTCCACAAAGACTACAAGTGTAAGTATCTTTTCCAGATTCATTACATGTTGCATCTATATGATTAACTGTATAATTATGCTCTAATTTTTGTACTTCTTCTGTATAAGAATCCTTACAAATATTACAGGTATAGGTATTTTCTCCAGATTCATTACATGTTGCCTTTTTAGTATTTGTAATGACATATTCATGCGTCTTTGCAGGTATTGTTCTTGAGGTTAAAAGTTTATTACAAGTTTTGCAATACTTTTCTTCTAACCCTGTTTCATTACAAGTTGCGTCCTTAATAATAACCCAGTCCCCTTCATCATGTCCTAATGCCTGTGTTTGGTCTGACTTATTGGTATGGCTTGTATCATTTGAACAAATATATAAAGTATATCCTTCTTCATCACAAGTTGGATTAACAACTTCTTTCTTTTCCCAGTTATGATTAAGAATAGGGATTGCTCTTTTTACTTCATTTTCACAATTTTCGCAAACTTCAACAATATATCCTTCTTCTTCGCATGTTGGTGCTTTTTCTTCCTTGGTTTTGTAATTATGGCCTAGTACTGGAATAACTGTTTCTTCTACCACTTTTTCGCAATTAAGACAAAGTTTTTGTTCTAATCCTGTTTCATCACAAGTTGCCTTTTTACTTACTTCAAATTCCCCTGGTGTATGCCCTAGGGCATCTACATAATTGGTTTTTGTGTTATGATTAGAATCATTTGCACATTCATATAAAGTATATCCTTCTTCTTCACATGTTGGATTTATAACTGTTTTTGTATAATTATGACCTAATACAGGGATATTTTCAGTATAAGAATCCCCACAATCAATACATTCATACTTAGTGTATCCTGATTCTGTACATGTAGCACTACTTTCTTCTACTACTTCATATTCATGATACTTCATATCAAGAAAATCAGTGTAATAATCTCCACATCTATTACAAGTAAATTCTGTATAACCTAGTGTTGTACATGTTGCAATAACATCATTTTTAATATAATCATGACCTAATGCCAAAATTTCTTCTTCATATGAATCATTACAATTTTTACAAGTAAAAGTTCTTAATCCTTTTTCTGTACATGTTGCTTCTTTTATAATAAGCTCTTCATATTCGTGATTATTTGCAGAAATTTCTTCTGTGTATGATTTATCACAATTCTTACAATTATAAATAATATAGCCTTTATTATTACAATCTGCTTCTTTTTTATCTGTAACTTCATAATTATGAAGAATGGCTGGAATTACTTCTGTGTATGTTTCGCCATGTGTTTTACAAGTATAAATAATTTCTCCATTAACTTCACAAGTTGCTTCTTTTTTAGAAGTTTCTTCGTAATTGTGAATAGTTGCAGGAATTACCTTTGTGTAAGATTCATTACAATTCTTACAAGTATATTTAGTAAATCCATCTTCTGTATTAGCTTCTTTAGTATCTGTAATTTCATAGTCATGACCTTTGGCATTTTCATAATTTCTTGTAATTTCATCTTTACAGATAGAACATTTTAAAAGTTCATAACCATCATTTATACATGACACCTTCTTATTTTCTACAAGTTTATAATCATGACCTAATGCAGGAATTTCTTCATTTTCTTCATAGCCACATTCTTTACAAATATGAATTACCTTACCTGTTAGTTCACAAGTTGCGTCTTCTTTATTTAAATCTTTATAATCATGACCTTTAGCCATTTTTGTTACTTTCTTAGAAATTGTTTGATTACATAAATCACAAATTTCTTCTTCTGTTTCATTTGTAGTACAATTTCCTTTATTAATCTTTGTGTTTGTCTTGTGTGCAGTCTTTTCTGTAAGTTTAGTGTAATTAGCACCACATTCACAAGTATATTTATTTGTACCAGCCTTTAAACAAGATGGCTTTTCTATAATTTCTTCTTTATAATTATGTTCATGAATTACAGGAACAATCTCTAATTCTTCTTTTTGGTTAATATCTGTTACGTTTCCATTTCCATCTATCCTGTATTTTTCAACATCAACATTTTCTAAGGCATCAACAGCAGGAGCTTGTGTTTCAGCCTTTTCTTCTATATCTAATCTAATTGGTTCTGTTTGTGTAATTTCTCCGCAAATAGTGCACTTATTTTGTCTTAATCCATTTTCTTTAATAGAAGGCTCTTTTATGATTTCCCAGTTTCCTGAGATGTGACCAGTCTGGCTTAATCCTTTTGTATATTCATCTCCACAATCACAACTATATACAATATATCCAGCTTCTGTACATGAGGCATTTTTTGTTTCTTTTTCTGTATAAGAGTGAGAATGTGTGTCTTGTTTTGATGATGTCTCTATCTTGTTTTCTATCTTTGTTTCTTCTACTGGCTTAGAATTTACAGCTACATATGTTACACCTATGGCTGTGGCTGATGTTACAACTACAGCAGCACTTATAGCTAGTTTTGTCTTTGCCATGCTTCCTAGAATGTTAAAAATTTTACCCATATTTTATAGCTACATACAGTTTTACTTTGTATGGAGCTCCTCCTTTCTCTTATTTATCTATAATAATTATATCACATAATATAATTATCGTCAAGAAAAAAAACTAAAAAATGTAATAAAAAAGTAAGCTAATAGTTCTTTTTTCTTAATTAATAAGTATTATCGTTATTTGTGAACTACTCCCACTTAAAGAAGTGGGAGCTTCTTGCTTCATAAAAAACAGCT
>OFHA01000399.1_pt1 | contig 38546 bp, 38 predicted proteins | sample 1521891 | NCBI WGS metagenome assembly OFHA01 (sample SAMEA3504089, study PRJEB24116) | mouse gut metagenome | biome: mouse gut; feature: mouse-associated habitat; material: faeces | place: Denmark | collected 2011
GACTATCTCAAAGGCGTGATGAACGGCAGGACCACAATCCCCACAAAGACATGAAAGAAGAATACACCGGGCTGACAGCCGGGAGGAAAGCACTCAATCTTATCAGACCGGTAAACCGGAATTATTGCTTTGGAAAAACAAGCATACAGTTCTCTAAATCACCGGTGTCGTTTTCTGAAATGTATATCTGAGCCGACAGCGATAAATCATTCCCCATGAATTTTTCACTCTGAAACAATTCGCTCACAATATGCCAGGTTTCACCCGCATTTTCCGATGCTAACCAAATTCCCATTAACGGTCCGGGCTGTCCGTCCTCTGTATCTATAAAATCATATCCGTTCCCTTGTATCAAAGAATCCGATACTTCCTCAATACGGTCTGATACAGAATACCTCAGATCCATATCAGCATTTTCAAGTTTGCCCGGATTTAATGTCACAATGATTGTTTGCATATTTTTATCCTCCATTTCCCGATACTTCGGTTTGTGCCGGAGGAATTATACCATACCCGGTTACGAAAACAATCCACGCTTTCGTCCGCTTCATTCTAACGGCAAAACCGTCCGCGCTTCCGCGACAGCTGTAAGCAGTTTTTGCGGTGGCTCTGCCCCGCTCCCCCGGCCTCTTCCAAAGAACAGAATGGAGTGTTACGCAACAGGGTCTGAAAAGGCTTGATTTTTAAGGCGTTGCAGACGCGAAAATCCACAGGGTAAGGGTTTTATACTACCTACCCACGAAAACGGCTTCTAACCGTTCACAGGCGCGTTTTGCGCCCCTTTTCCTGCCCGTTTCCCGCCGCGCTGAAAAGTTTTGCGTCAATAACTCAAAAAAGCACTTGACAAAACGCTTCATGAAAAGCATGAACGGTACCGCAGTCCACATTGGACAGACGCGCCTGCTTAAGCCCCTCCTCCAACAGCTTTTTCTGGTTTACAAAAGGGGTAATCACCCCAATGGTTTTATCTCTGTTTTTTCCGGCGTATTTTATGATTTCTTCCACTTCCCCAGGCGCGGTATTTTTTCCGCTGCTCTGACTGTCTCTCACATCCAGATACAGAAGAGGTTCCGGTTCCCGGCTTTCGGTTTTGATACAGAGCTTTTCATTATAGTATTTTTTATTGTTAAATCCGATGATTTTCTCATGACAGCGGTAATGATAGTGAAGGAGAATTTCATCATTTACCGCATCACAGGCCAGAAAGGTTTTGTAAATGGAATTTTTCCGGTAATCGTATTCTTCCGGAACGTTATATTTTTTCCTGAGTTTCTGATTGACCATTTCCTCCAGCTGAATCACCGGGTTGAGCTGCTGGGGGTCTCCCACCATCATCAGGCTGCTGCCCCGGATCACGGGCACCAGAGAAACGGCTGTGTTACACTGGCTGGCTTCATCCATAATCACCATGTCAAACATGGGCGCAGGCTCTCCCAGCTTATGGGCGGAAATGCAGGTGGTAGCCACTATGGGAAAAATTTCCTGAAGTTTTTTTATATTTTCCTTCCTGCTCAGATATCTGGAAAAATCCTCCAGACGTGTCTTCTTATTTTCATTGAAAACAATTTCTTTCAAATCCTTATGTCTGGGCAGATCCAGTTTCCGGATATATCTGGCGGAAGTGTAATACAGATATTTTTTCAGGTCTTCCACCTTGTCATCCAGCAGGGAAAATGCTTCTTCCTCGGTAATACTCCCTGTCTTTTCCATTCTGCGTTTTACCTGCTCCATCTGCCTGCCCTGCAAATCTGCCTGGAAGGGCAGCATCTGAACGGACAGGCTGCCGCCTTCATATTCCAGCATCCGGCTGATGGTTTCTCCGCGTTCTTCCAGATCCAGCAGTTCCTCATATCTGCGCAGCAAATCAGAAAGTTTCCTGGCCCGTTCAATTCTGTCATCCCGGTTCCTGTCCAGGGTGGACGTGAAAATTTTAACGGATATGGTCTGTTCATATACTGCCTGGATATGTTCCAGCGCTTCCTGCATTTTCTCACTGTTTCCAAGACGCAGCACCGGAAAGGGAATGGTTTTGTCCTGGTATTTCATGGACAGCAGTTTTTCCACCACTCCGTTGATGGGGTGATTGTTATACGACACAAACAGCACGGTCTTTTCATTGAAAAAGGCCGTGACAATGGTGTTGATTATGGTGCTGGTTTTTCCGGTTCCCGGCGGCCCCTGGATATAGGCAACGGGATATTTCATGGCGTTATTGATGGCCAGAAGCTGGTCCAGATTCACCTTCTGTTCTGCAAGTACCACCGGATACGCCTTTCTCCGGCGGGGTCTGCGCACCATTTCACCAAAAAATGCCTGAATGGGGGCTGTCACTTCCTCTTTCTGATACATGTCTGTGACAGCCTCATATTCTTTGTGCAAATCCAGTATAATATCCATGCCCAGACCAATCAGGTAAGGCATGTCATCTACGCCCACAGCCTGTCTGCTGTGGTTTGTAATACATTCCTTAATCTGTTCCTGATTCTGCTCAAACTCCTTCAGCAGTTCATATTCCTCCCCGTCCAGAAATTTCCGCACATTTTCTTTTACTCCGTCCAGGGTGTATTCGGTGCAGATAACAATCTCATCGTCAGGCCGCAGAACCCGCTGCTTTACATCAAGCTGCAGCTTCCGGTAAGCCAGCACATACAGTCCCCGGGGCGTGGGAATGCTGAGTACGTTTATGGCAAGCTGCTGTATTTTCAGCTTTCCTTCCCTGTTTCGCTTTTCCGTGGTTTTGTACTGGAACTGTTTCACAATCATACGGAACTGGTCTTCATTCAGCAGATACTCTTCTCCCCGGAAGCTCTCCCGGTCCAGATACCGTATCAGTTCAAAATCGGAATAATAAGGAACCGTATCCATGCGGTTGCACAGCTCCAGATAATTCAGTATTTTCAGATTTGCCGAATGTTCAAACAAATCCTTGTATTTACGGGGATTTTCTTCCATATCCCGTACCAGCTTCTCATTTACGGGACAATAAGAACCTTCCACAACGGAGGAAGAAAGAATGGAGTCAATATAAATCACTTCAAAGGTCTCAGTAGTGTACCTGCCCAGATGCAGACCTTCCACTTTCATGGTGCGCTTTGCCGGATTCAGGTCATATATCCCAATCCAGTATCTTGAAATCTGCTCTTCTCTGTTACGATATTCAATGCTCATCCATCTGCCCTCATGGATGGCTCTGAAAATATCACGGCAAATGCTGTTCATCCTGTGTGCTCCCTGTTCTTCCGCTGCATTCAGCTGATTACTTTATATTGTAACCGCAGATAAGAGTCCTTCAGTGTCTCGCATCCGGTCAGCTTCAGAACGCCCAGCTGTTTCAGTTCCTCCTGCCTGGTCAGGGATTTTCCATCAATCAGCCCGGATGTATCCTTTCCGCCCACAAGAACAGGCGCCACCACAATATCCACATAATCCAGCAGCTTTTCCCGCAAAAACATTCCGTTCAGCGTTCCCCCTGTCTGCAGGGTAATTCTCTCACAGCCAAAGTCTCTCCCAAGCTGTTCCAGCACCCCTTTCAAATCCAGTTTTTCCTGAAATATTATGCTGAGGTTTTCCTCTCTGCATGCAAAAGCCGGATGACAGGAATTGGTTGTAACCAGCACAAATTTCTGAGACCGCCCGCAAAAGTAACGAACGCCCTGTTCATTCAGATGATGATTGTCAATTATCACAAAAGAAACCGGCGTCTTTGGAGGAACCGGTTTCTCATTGACTCCCATTTTTGCCTGTACCCGCCCGGAATTCAGCGCCCACAGATCCGTGGTCTGCTCAATCTCATAATACTGTTCCAGCCCTTCCCGGACTCCGTCTATTTTCGGTAAATCCTGGTCAAAATCAAGGGCGTCATCCGCACCTGTGCTTATTCTGCCGTCTACAGACATCAGCATAAATAAAGTAGTTATCGGTCTGTCCATTTTGAAACCTCTCTTTCTGAACTTTCTTTAACTACTATTATACGTTCCCATGCAGTGCCGGTCAATGAGCAGAAACATATCCTCAAATATTTCTGCCATCTCGCCCCTGTCTGATGCACCATTGGAACAGCGTCTCTCATCCGGCGTCATTCCAATGGCAATACTGCCTGCACAATAAGTCTCTGATTCCGCCATCCGGTACAGGTGGATAATGTCACGATTCCTGCCATATTGCTGAAATCGGCGTCAATGGCATACATGGATTCTGCCGCTGCCTGCCTGGCATACTCCTCCAGCTCCTCTTTATCCCTGAACTTAAGCCTGTAGGCCTCTCCGTCCGCTTTCACACGCCGGACGGAAAAAACAGGGCAGACATAGAAAGAATCCGATGTAATAATGTGAAAAGTGCTGTGTTCCTTAAAATAATTTTCTGATTCATATTGTTTCAGCAGGCCAAACATCTTTCCGTCCGCACCGTTATGTCCGTAAATAATAAAATGAAAACTCTCTTTATCTGAACGGCAGTCCAGAAACAGACTGCCGCATACATTTTCCCTTCCATCCGGCAGATGATTCAGGTAATACTGGTTATCCATACCGGACATAACAGGATAATTGACCGACGTGCCCGGAATCTGAAGCCAAGCCGCCAGACCGGGATATTCTCCGGCCAACTCAGATACATACCGGGGAAACCGGGATACTTCCTCTGCCGCCGCAGCTTTTGCTGTCTGCCGGTAAAATCTGTCTCCCTGGCGCAGTTCCCCAAACTGAACTGCCAGCGCCCCAAGAGCTCCTGCAAAAACCAGCAGAATGACAAGATAAAAAAATCGAAACCATTTATTTCCTTTCATTTCTTTTCTCCGATAAAAAACCGTACAGTGTCATAAAAATCCCTGATAAAACTGCAATTACAGCCAGCAGCCAGGTATGATTTCCCGTCCGGGGAATACCGGCGCCATCAGAGGAATCTCTGGCGTCCCGGCTTTCCATATCTTCCACCGCCTCTGTCAGCAGCACACGGTCTGACATTTCCTTTTCACCGGAAATAACTGCAGCATCAGAATCTCCTGAGCTATCAGAAGCGCCCTGTAAGAAAGATCCTTCCGAAGTATCTGAACCGGCAGAAGATTCCGGAGTACCTGGCGTCTCTGAGGAATCCGGGGATTCCGAAGGATCAGGCAGTTCTGGTGTATCCGCGCACCGGACGGATTCTGGCTGTCAGATGTGCCAGGCGGATTCTGGCTGCCCGGTGTGCCAGGCTCATCTCCCTGTAACCGAATCTGAGCTGTCCGCCGTCCTCAAATTTCATCGCATAGAGATTTGTCGTTCCGTCTATGGGAACTTCATCTTTCGGCGGAGCGCCTGCCCTGCTGCAGTTTAAATAGAAAAATGCGTCCTTCAGTTCTCCATATTCCGATAAAACCGTACCGGAACCATCTTTCTGCCCCTCAAACACAACCCAGGCTCTGCTGCCATCTGCAAAAATAGCTCCGAATTTCCGGGGCCCATCCTCTGTTTCCATGGTCAGAGCCGAGCCCTGAGAACCCAGGTCCGGCAAAATCAGGTGAGGCGATACTTCCGATAATACGGGGTATCTGCCTCTATACGGCTGAACTGTTCTTCCGTAATCTCATACGCATAACGCAGTATCAGCAGCCTTTCTTTTTCAATCAGAATGTTATCCTGAATTGCCGCTCCCTCCGGCTGGCCATTTTCAGCGGCATAATGAAGGGTAATACTCTGAAATTTTCCGATACCAGCAAGTCTTTCCCCGTTCTCCGCTGCCTTTGCCAGTGCCGGAAGAAAACCTGACAGCAGGGACAGGCATAATAAGAATGCCAGCAGTCTCCTGCCAGAGCGGCGCTGAGCTTTCCGCTTTCTCAAAATCCAATTTCCGCCATGGTAAATGAACGTTTATTTACTATGGCTTAAAAAAATATACCGGCTAAATTGCCCCGGCCTCCTGTCATCTGCGATATACTTACAGCAGCATCTCATACAACTCCGATCATCACACGGACATGGCTGTTTTTCTCTTTACCGGAGAGAATAAATATTTACTTACTTCCGGCGATAAACAAACCGCTCTGCAGCGGTATGTTTGTTAGATTCCTTTTTCTTCCACAGATGATTTCGGCTGCAGATAACTGCTCAGCCCTGTGGCCAGCAGACGGAAAATGGTATCCTGCGTTTCCTGATTGTCAGGAACCACCCCTTCCACCACATATTTGGCATACATCACAGTGGAACTGAGCACATGAAGCCACAGCAAATCCTGATTCATCTGTTTCAAACCGGGAAACATTTCCCGAAAGGCACGGACCATTCCATTAAAGGAATCAAAATAATCTACTTCCCGGACTTTGTCATATCTGGGAAAGAATGCACTGTCCCGAAACCGATGATAGAAAATCGTCTCATCCGGGTGGGCCACCCAAAAACGAAAATATGGCAGCCACAGGTCTTTCACTGCTCTCATGGGATCTGTCAGCATGGTTCGGGGATCGAATTTCAAATGATCAAAAATCGCCGCAGCCTGTCTGTCCACATAGGTAAAGCACTCTACCAGCAGCTGATCCTTACTTTCAAAATAGCGGTACAGTGCTCCGGGAGAAATCCCGGCCAGCTCACTGACATTCTGGATACGCGCCCCTTCCAGACCATACTGCCGCACAGCCTTCATTGCCGCAAAAATAATCCGTGTTTTCGTATCATCCGGAGTGATCACGCTCCCTCCCTTCTGTACTTATTTATCTTTTGTCTGAAATTATACACTGTTCTGCCGAAACTGACAACACTTTTTTCAAAATGCCTGTCTGCGAATCCGCTCCAGGGCTGCCAGAGTATTCTCATGGCTTCCAAATGCAGTCAGACGGAAATATCCTTCCCCGCTGGGCCCGAATCCGGAACCGGGCGTTCCCACCACACCGGCCTGCTCTAACAGAACATCAAAAAATTCCCAGGACGTCATGTTTCCAGGTGTTTTCATCCAGATATAAGGGGCGTTGACACCACCGAATACGGTATAACCGGCATCCTGCAGACCATTTTTGATGGCCGCGGCATTTTTCATATAATAAGCCACCTGCTCCTTTAACTGAGCCTTTCCCTGCGGGCTGTAAACTGCCTCTCCTGCCCGCTGGACAATGTAGGGCGCCCCGTTGAATTTGGTTCCATGACGTCTTGCCCACATCTGATTCAGAGAAACCTCTCCGCATTTTAACGCTTTCGGCACCACCGTATAGCCCAGGCGCACTCCGGTAAATCCTGCATTTTTGGAAAAGCTCTTTAACTCTATGGCACACTTTTCGGCACCCTCACATTCATAAATGGAATGAGCCACATTTTCCTCAGAAATATATGCTTCATAGGCTGCGTCATAAATAATGACTGCGCCCACCTTTGCGGCATAATCCACCCATTCCTGAAGCTGTGCTCTGGTAATGGTGGTTCCGGTGGGATTGTTGGGCAGGCACAGATAAATCATATCCGGCCTTTCCTTCGGGAACTCCGGCACAAATCCATTTTCCATGGTACAGGGCATATAAATCACATTGCTCCAGGTCTCTTTTTCTCTGTCGTATACTCCGGTTCTGCCTGCCATTACATTGGAATCCACATATACCGGGTACACCGGGTCACAGACTGCAATTCTGTTTTCCCCGCCGAAAATTTCCTGAATATTGGCTGAATCACTCTTAGCCCCGTCAGAAACAAAAATTTCATCGGCGGAAATACTGCATCCTCTGGATCTGTAATCATGCTCTGCAATGGCATTTCTCAGGAAATCATAGCCTGCATCCGGCGCATAGCCCCGGAAAGCAGCCGCATCTCCCATTTCGTCTACTGCCTTATGCATGGCCTGAATAATTGCAGGGGCCAGAGGCTGGGTGACATCTCCGATTCCAAGACGGATAATCTCTTTGTCCGGACTGGCCTCTGTAAATGCCGCTACTTTTCTGGCAATGGTGCTGAACAGGTAACTGCCCGGCAGTTTCTGATAATTTTCGTTGATTTTATACATAGGATGCGCCTCTTTTCATAATTGTTATATATTATTCCGTGGGAAGCTGAATCTCTCCGTCAAATACCACAGTGGCCGGCCCTGTCATATACACCGGCGCTTCACCTCCTGCCCATTCAATCTGCAGGTCTCCCCCCAGAAGCTGTACGGTTACTTTTTCTTCTGCTTTCCCGTTCAATATTGCCGCCACTGCTGTAGCACAGGCACCGGTACCGCAGGCCAGGGTTTCCCCGCTGCCTCGCTCCCAGACCCGCATACGCAGTGTATGTTTATCTATAATATTGACAAATTCCGTATTAATCCTTTTTGGAAATCTGGGGTGGTGTTCAAAAAAAGGACCAATTTTTTCCAGATCCAGGTTCCGGACATCTTCTTCCATAAAAATCACACAATGGGGATTTCCCATGGAAATACATGTCATCTGATATGTGATTCCATCTGCTTCCAGCGGAACATTTACAGCCTGTGCTCCGTCCGTCAGCACCGGGATTTTCTCTGCAGTAAATTCCGGAGTGCCCATATTGACCCTTACCTGAAAAACTTTGCCCTGTTCCACCGTCAGATCCAGATATTTGATTCCCCCCAGCGTCTCCACGCTGATACTGGTTTTTTCCGTCAGACCGTAATCATACACATATTTGGCCACACAGCGGATACCGTTTCCGCACATCTCTCCACGGGAACCGTCCCCATTGTACATGGCCATCTCAAAGTCCGCCTTCTGAGAGGGTCTGATCAGAATCAGGCCATCGCTTCCAATTCCAAAATGTCTGTCGCTGACAAATCGGGCTGCCTCTTCCGGATGATCCACCTGTTCTTCCAGACAGTTTACATAAACATAGTCATTTCCAATTCCATGCATTTTCGTAAATTTCATTCCCTTTACATTCCTTTCCTTTTGCCGGTACAAACAGGCGCCTGTCAGGCTGTTTTGTCACCGGAACATGCTCAGAATCATCTGCGCCGTTTCCCCCAGCCCTGTGCCGCTGTCCATACTGCTTTTCTGAATGTAACGGTGGGCCTCGCCCTCCGTCATCTGCTTTTGTGCCATCAGAAGTTCCTTTGCCTGCCGAATGGCCTGGTTCTCTTCCTGGCTCCGCTGCCCTGGCCGGGATTTCCTCCTCTGCCTGGCAACTGCCATGGACTGAACTGTCATTTCCAAGGTGTTTACCAGTTCATATACTTTTAAAGGCATAGGCAGATACACCGTATGCTCCATGGGTTCTTCCCAGGAGCCGGGGCCTGCCAGCACCAGCATTTCAAAACAGGCGGGCAGATATTCCCGAAGCTGGCTGCACATCATATCCTGCAGGCGGGCGGCACACACCACAACTCCTCTGTCTGACCTGTCCGCATGCTGCAGTACCTGAGCCCCCGCTGTACATACAGCATTTATGTGAAACCCGTGCTGCACCAGAATATTCTTAATACGTTTTCCATTTTCCAATGCCGGAAATGCTACGATTACAGAAACCATGACGCTCGCTCCAGGTCTCTATATTCTGTACAGATAACTGCTGATTTCCCAGTCTGTGACCTGCTCCCGGTAGGCCTCCCACTCCGCCTCTTTTGCCTCCGCATATTTTTCCGAAATATGAGGGCCCAGCACACTGCAGATAAAAGCATCCTGTTTCATGGCTTTTACGGCGTCATGAAGGTTTACGGGAAGGGATTCTATCCGGAGTTTTTCTTTCTCCGCATCCTGCATATGAAAAATATTGGTCTTTACCGGAGCAGGCGGCTGCAGTCTGTTTTTTATTCCGTCCAGTCCCGCCGCCAGGCAGACTGCCAGAGCAAGATAGGGATTTGCCGCCGGATCCGGACACCGCAGTTCGATTCTGGTAGCCTCGCCTCTGGCCGCCGGAATCCGAATCAGGGGACTTCTGTTGGTGGCGGACCAGGCAATATGGACGGGGGCCTCGTAACCTTTCACCAGACGTTTGTAAGAGTTTACCAGTGGATTGGTGATGGCCGTCATCCCCTGCATATGCTTCATAAGACCACCGATAAAATAGTACGCTTCCCTGCTCAGTCCCAGTTCATCGGAAGGATCCTGAAAAATATTTTTCCCGTTTTCAGACACAGACATATTGATATGCATACCGGAACCGTTGATTCCGTATCTGGGCTTGGGCATAAAACTGGCAAACAGCCCGAACCGTTTTGCAATGGTTTTTACCGCCAGCTTAAAGGTCATAATATTATCTGCTGTCTTCAGCCCTTCATCGTAGCGGAAATCAATCTCATGCTGGGCAGGAGCCACCTCATGGTGAGAAGCCTCAATTTCAAACCCGATTTCCTCCAGTGCCAGTACCATATCCCTTCTTGCATTTTCTCCCAGATCCACAGGCCCCAGATCAAAATAGCCTGCCCGCTCATGGGTCAGGGTTGTGGGACAGCCGTTTTCATCCGTATGGAACAGGAAAAATTCACATTCCGGCCCCACATTAAACTGATAACCCATTGTCTCAGCTTCCGCCAGAGTTTTCTTTAAAATATATCTGGGGTCTCCCTCAAAAGGCCTTCCGTCCGGACGGTAAATATCACAGATAATCCTTGCCACTCTTCCCTGCCGGGGCCTCCAGGGGAAAATCGCAAAGGTATCCAGATCCGGATACAGGTACATATCAGATTCCTCAATGCGCACAAATCCCTCAATGGAAGAACCGTCAAACATACATTGATGATCCAGCGCCTTTTCCAGCTGGCTCCTGGTAATTGCCACATTCTTCAGTGTGCCAAACATATCCGTAAACTGCAGGCGGATAAATTCCACATCCTCCTCTTCCACCATCCGGATAATATCCTGCCTTGTGTATCTGCCCATGACGTCACCACTCCTTTTCATCCATCTTCCGTTCCCGGAAAAAGAACTGTTTTCCTGTTGTTATGCCATATTATACGCAGTCTTTTCACAGAAAGTCAACACCTGATTCAGCGGCATATTTCCGCCAAACAGTTCCAGCGCACTTCCGATGGTCACATGCAGACGGTTATTTCCCAGAAGTTTTAACTGCTCCAGATCTGAAAAACCTGCCACGCCTCCGGCATAGGTGATGGGAATTTTTCCCCAGCTTCCCAGAAGTTTTACCAGCTCTGTCTCAATTCCTCCGGCTTTTCCTTCCACATCCACTCCATGAACCAGAAATTCATCCGCATACCCGGACAGCTTTTCCAACAGAGCTTCTGTCAGCTTCTCCTCTGTGAATTTCTGCCATCGGTCTGTTACAATATAATAATCCGCTCCCCGCCTCCGGCAGCTCAAATCCAGCACCAGATGTTCCCTGCCGGTGACTTTCCGCAGTTTTTCCAGATTTCCGTAATGAATAATTCCTCCCTGAAATACATGGGATGTGACAATCACATGGCTGGCCCCGGCCCGCAGAAATTCCAGCGCATTGTCCGCACAGATTCCCCCTCCCACCTGCATACCGCCGGGCCAGGCGGCCAGGGCTTTCATTGCCTGCTCCTTTGTCTCTTTATAATAATGACTGTCCGCACCGTTCAAAAGGATGATATGTCCCCCTCTGATGCCATAACTCTGGTACAGCTTCGCAAAAAAAGTGCTGTCCTGTTCCGCTACAAAATTTTCTTTTGCCTGATTTCCTTCATCTCTCAGGCTTCCTCCTACGATCTGCTTTACTTTTCCATTGTGGATGTCGATGCATGGCCGAAATTCCATTCTGTCCGCCTTTCCTGAATCTGTACTCTTTTTTCATTGACCAGCATCCCCTGAAACTGTTCCACCTGAAACCGCTGGGAAAACAGTTCGCATTTACATAAAAACAGATAGTAAATGTTTTTCCCGCATCCGTGCAGGGATTCAAAATTCCCCTGTCCCTTGGCCAGAATCAGATCCGCTTTGTCAAGAACCTCCCTGGTTTCCCCCGGAAGTTCTGAGAGCACCACTCCCGTTATGGAACTGTTATTTGTGATCACCGGAACTTCCTTTGTGATTCCCGCCATCTGCGCATCTTCCACAGTAGCGTCATTCACCGCCTCCCGGCCCCGTACCATGGCGGTGATATGTAAGGACGGATATAATTTTTTCAGTTCCCGGATCACCAGCTTGTCCAGTACAATCTCTCCGCAGTTATCCATAATATAGACCAGCCGGGATGCGTGCTGAAGATCCTGACACAGATATCCGTATTCCGCTTCATCTATCCGGTCTTTTTCATTGCCAAACAGTTTCAGAAACTCTTCTTCTGAGACACATTCCAACGCTGAAAAATCAATATAATTTCCAATTCTTGCAAACCGCATGGCTTCTTTCAGGGGATCTTCATTTTTCTGTATCATCTTATCCAGTTCTTCCTCCAAATCCAGAAGAAACTGGTTAAAATCTCTTTTTTTCTGAGACATTTCCTCATCTTTTCCGAAATATCTTTCCCGGATTTCCGTCATCAGTGCCAGAACCCAGGGCGCGCTGTACTCTGGCCCGCAGTTTCCTGTCAGCGTCATAATTTCTTTTATGAAAGCAGCCTTCTTTTCCTCATCGTCATATTTACGAATCTGGCGTTCCTGCTGGTTAATCATACAGCACATACATCTGGCATATAATTGCATGGCAGTCCCTCCTTTTGTTTGCAGGTTTATCCTATCATACTATCCGGTATTTGTCCATGACTGCCAAAAATCCCGCTGCTTCTGACTCCCGGTTGCAGGGGTGGGATTTTTCACCTAAAACCCCAAAAAAATGTACCGGAAAACGGAAAAAAACATGCTGCTGCAAACAGCCGGAAAAAACAGAATTCAGGCGTTGACAGTTTCACGCTTTTTTGTTAAAATCGTGGGAATAACAAAGAATTGAATTTCACAGAAAGCGAGGAAAACAATGGGTACAATTATCGGCGAAGGAATCACATTTGATGATGTATTATTAGTTCCTGCATATTCAGAAGTTACACCGAATATGGTGGATCTTTCTACCAGTTTAACCAAAACAATCAAGCTGAACATCCCCATGATGAGCGCAAGCATGGACACAGTTACAGAACACAGAATGGCAATTGCCATGGCCCGTCAGGGCGGCATCGGCATCATTCATAAAAATATGTCTGTGGCTGCCCAGGCAGAAGAAGTCGACAAAGTAAAACGTTCTGAAAACGGGGTTATCACCGATCCCTTTTCCCTTTCTCCCGAACATACTCTGCAGGATGCGGACAACCTGATGGCAAAGTTCCGTATTTCCGGCGTCCCGGTCACTGAAAATGGAAAATTAGTGGGCATTATCACCAACCGCGATTTGAAATTTGAAGAGGATTTTTCCAAAAAAATCAAAGAATCCATGACCGCAGAAGGACTGGTAACTGCCAGGGAAGGTATTACCCTGGAAGAAGCCAAAACCATTCTGGCGAAAGCAAGAAAGGAAAAACTTCCCATTGTAGATGAAAATTTCAACCTCAAAGGTCTGATTACCATTAAGGATATTGAAAAACAGATTAAATACCCCCTGTCTGCCAAAGACCGGCAGGGCAGACTTCTCTGCGGCGCCGGCGTGGGTATCACTTCCAATATGATGGAACGTGTGGAGGCCCTTGTCAATGCCAAAGTGGACGTTATCGTGGTGGACTCTGCCCACGGACATTCCAAAAATATTCTGGATGCAATAAAACAGATTAAATCTTCCTGGCCAGAGCTTCAGGTTGTGGCCGGAAACGTTGCAACCGGCGCAGCCACAAAAGCCCTGATTGAAGCCGGTGCAGACGCCGTAAAGGTAGGAATCGGACCTGGTTCTATCTGTACGACCCGCGTGGTGGCCGGTATCGGTGTTCCTCAGATTTCCGCCATCATGAACTGCTACAACGTGGCAAAAGAATATGGCATCCCCATTATCGCAGACGGCGGTATCAAATATTCCGGCGATATGACAAAGGCCATTGCCGCCGGCGCCAACGTATGTATGATGGGAAGTATTTTTGCCGGCTGTGATGAGAGCCCCGGAACTTTTGAACTGTATCAGGGACGAAAATACAAGGTATACCGGGGCATGGGTTCCCTGGCTGCCATGGAAAACGGTTCCAAAGACCGCTACTTCCAGCAGGACGCCAAGAAACTGGTACCGGAAGGAGTGGAAGGACGTGTTGCCTACAAGGGAACGGTAGAGGATACCGTATTCCAGTTAATCGGAGGACTTCGCTCCGGTATGGGCTACTGCGGCGCTCCCACCATCGAAACTCTGAAGGAAACAGGACAGTTTGTGAAAATTTCCGCTGCTTCCTTAAAGGAAAGCCATCCCCACGATATTCATATCACCAAGGAAGCGCCTAACTACAGTATTGATGAATAACAGATCCTCTTGCCGGGCACCGGCTTTTTTGCGCCGAGTGCCCTCGCTTCGCCGGGGCAGACCCTGCGCATATTATCTTTCCTGTAAGATAAAAAAGAATGCTCTATGCGCATTCTCCGCGCGCGAGCGGATTGCGCAGCAATAAACATCAACCCCGCAAGCTGCGCATCATTGTTTTTTTCTTCTATAGGAAATCCAGAGGAATTTCCTATAGAAGAAAAAAGTGTCCAGGCCCCTCACTCATGAAGGGCCTGGACACTTTGCTGCGATTGGGATCACCCAGTGACATGTTCCATTCACCCCGCCCGTCAGCTACGGATTTTTCTTATCTTTGCTGTCTGTTTTGTTGGTGTTTTTATCTGTTCCATTATTGTTGTTGGTATTATTGTTATCATCGGTTCCGTTGGTTAAATCTTCCACACCGTTCTCCACATCATCTCCAAGGTCTTCCACACCGTCTACGATATCGTCCACAACACCGTCAGCATCGTCTGTCACCTTATCATTGCCGGTGGTTCCGTTGTTGTTGGTAGTCCCGTTGGTTCCGTTGTTATTGTTGGTGGTTCCGCTGGTTCCGTTGTTATTGTCGGTGGTTCCGTTGGTTCCATTGTTCTTGTCCGTAGTTCCGTTGGTTCCATTGTCATTTACTCCGTCTTCCGTGGTATTATCCTTTCTGTTATCGTTGTTGCCACAGGCGGTTACACTGCTCAAAACCAGAATCAGCAGGCAGCCCAGTAAAATTTTCTTAAACTGCTTCATAATAAATTCTCCTTTTCCATAAAATTTTCTTCGCTGTATTAATGTGGGCAGATTTCCGGAAATTATACCTGTTTGCTTATTTTTTCATTTTCGGCTGGAAAATCAGGCTGGCCAGATAGCCAAACACAAGGGCGGCTGAAATTCCCACTGCGCTGGCAGTAAAGCCTCCCATGAAAATCCCGATAAATCCGTCCGTCTGTACCGATTCCTGAATACCTTTCCAGAGGGTATTGCCAAATCCCAGAAGAGGAACACTGGCTCCGGCCCCGGCAAATTCCCGAAAAGGTTCATAAATCTGCAAAGCTCCCAGCACTGCACCGCTGCACACCAGCAGCACCATAATCCGTCCAGGCAGCATTTTTGTTTTTTCCATTAAAATCTGGGTCAGGGCACAAATCAGGCCTCCCACCCAAAAAGCATTTAGATAATCCATCTGATTTCCTCCGTTTCCTCCTTGTCCGTTGCCTGTCTGTCAGGCTTTTCTATCCTGCATATTCCATTACCACTCCATGGGCAATTCCCGGCACACTCTGGCCCTCATTAAAGCTGACGGTGGACAGCAGCGCTCCGGTGGGAACAAACAGCACCCGCCTGTATGTGCCTTTTTCCAGTTTCGGCAGAATATAAGCGCTGAGGGTCACTGCTGAACAGCCGCACCCGCTGCCTCCCGCATTGGTATTCTGGGTTTCACTGTCAAAAATTTCGATGCCGCAGTCCATGTGTACGGTGGAAATGTCATAGCCTTTCTTTTTCAGCAGGTCGATAAGAATTTCCTGTCCCACCGTTCCCAGATCTCCGGTTATGATTTTGTCATAATCCTCCGGCTGCCGCTTAAAATCCACCAGATTCTGATAAATGGTATCGCAGGCGGCAGGAGCCATGGCAGCTCCCATATTCATGGAATCTTTTACGCCGTAGTCCACCACCTTTCCTGTGGTAATTCCGGTAATTCTGAGATGGCTTCGTTTTGTGCCAAGTACAAAGGCTCCGCTGCCTGTAACCGTCCAGGTAGCTGATAGGGGCCTTTGACTGGCATACTCCAGGGGAAAGCGAAACTGCTTCTCCGCACTGGCAAAGTGGCTGGAAGTAACTGCCAGCACGTTGTCTCCATAGCCTGCCGCCACTGCCATGGCTGCCAGAGACAGGGATTCTCCTGCAGTAGAACAGGCGCCGTACAGGCCGAACAGGGGAATGTTCAGTTCCATCAGGCCAAAGGTGGTGGCAATATTCTGGCCCAGTAAATCTCCTCCGAAAATATAACGGATATTCTCTTTTTTCAAATCGGCTTTTCCAAGAGCAAGGGTAGCCGCTTCTTTCTGAAGGGTGCTTTCCGCTTCCTCCCAGGTTTCTTCTCCGAATTTGTCATCGGCTCCCACCACGTCAAATAATTTTCCCAGGGGACCTTCTCCTTCTTTTGTACCCACAATGCTGGCGCTGCTCTGAATATAGGGCGCCTGTTCGAACCGGATACTCTGTGCCCCGACTGTCTGTGACATAATATTTCCTCCTGCTTGTTCTTTTATTGTCTATTATGTCCTTTTCTTTTTATTTTTACTCAAAAATAACCATTCAGAACTTTTCATCATTCTGAATGGTTATTGGAAATCTGTTTTCAGTTTATTTGTTCAGCGGAGGCACCGGCGGTCTTTTGGGGTCAATAATTTCAGCGGCGTTGAACAGATCCGACAGTGTATTTTCCTGACCTACGCTGTTATAGTAAATACGGAACCCATCCAGATTTCTCCTGCTCTGTCGTACATAATTATCACGAATCTGCACACCATACTGCATGGAGTCCACGTTACAGAAATAATTGAATCCCTGTTCCTTCAGGTATTCAAATTTTTCATTTCCCGGCTGATAGCCCTCCGGCCAGCCCGCCAGGTCCTGTCCATGGGCAAAAATAATCGTATCGGTGGCTCCCACAATGGGTTCCACATTTTCTTTCCATTTGGTGGTATCGGCCTGAATCCGTTCCATGGAAGCCTCTCCCACTTTCAGATGGCCCCAGGTATGGCTTGCAAATCTCCAGCCTTCTGCCATCATGGCTTCCGCCACTGTTTTTGCCTGGGCGCGCTCTGTTTCCAGATTAAAGTCCGGATGCTCCTCCAGCCATTTTTTCTTGTCCGCGTTGATATCGTCGGGTACGGTCTGGTAGCTGATATCGGTGCGATATCCCAAAATTCCGTTGTACCCGGTCAGAGCAATGGTTCCCCTTGCTCCCTTATAAGCCGCATCGGGATGTTCCTCAATGAACTTATCCAACAGGGGCACCGCATCAAAATCTCCTACTACCGTGGTTCCGTCATCCTGGACGTACTCACATTTTGGCCTGCCATTTTCATCCAGCACCATTTTGGATGCATAGCCGTATCCGTCATAGCTGTGATAGTATGAAAGATCATCCAAAGACAGCACAAAGGCCTTTTTCCCCGGCGGCAGCATAATGGTTCCCTCTTTGAAATGGGACACACCGTTCTCGTCCACAGTCTCTTCTGCAATATCATGCAAATCCACCAGTACATAACCTTCGTCATACATGGTCTGTGTAATTTTATTAAATTCATCTATGGTAGTCATCCACTGATTATTTCCCACTGCCTGGGGATCATTCTCCTGATTTGCAAAGGCTTTTTCCGGATCCACCACCAGGGTATGATAAAACACATGGGTAATTTCACTTACATTTACCGGAACACATTCCCCTTTGCGGGTCTCATAATCCTCAATGGCCGCTGTCATCTCACTTACAGATTCATAGCCTTCGTAACTCTTTATTTTCTCTATAGCTCCATCGTAATCATATCCCATAGCCAGAAGATCCGCTTCTTTAAGAATCAGGGCACTGTCATCCTGTGGTTCCGGTTCCCCGGTCTCCTCAGGCTGTTCCGGTTTATTTTTTACCTCATCTGCTGCCGGATCCGCAATGGTCTCCACCGTACCTTTATTCTGCTCTTTATCCTTCTTACTGTTGGCTGCCATCACTGCTGCTGCCACTCCTACTCCGGTAATCACCAGCAAAAGGGCCAGCGTCATTCCCATGCGCTTCTGCAGATAGCGCTGCTGCTTTCTTCTGTTCTCTCTTTTCTTCATCTCATTCTGTTGCTTTTCCATACATTTCTCCCTGTCCAGACTCTCTTTTGTCTATCATATATTTTTCTCTTCTATCATATGACAGATTTCCGGAAAAAATCAACCTGTCTTCTGTGAAAACTTTATTAATATTTTTTAAGAATTTAAGATTATGGTGTCAAAAGGGTGCGTAGCACCAAAGGTGCTTTTGACACCCTGATCGAATTTAAGTAACAGGCTCATGCCCCATCATACGATACAGCTTTTTCATTACATACAGATAAGCCGGTATCAGAAACAAATCTGCGCAAATCCATGCCACCGGACTGGCAAAACAGGCGGCAATATAACCAAATACCGGTACAAATCCCATTCCCACCAGACTCCGGGCCGCCATTTCACATACCCCCGCCAGAATTGCAAACCGGCTGAATCCCAGCCCCTGAATGGTAAACCGCACAATATTCACCAGCGCCAGCGGAAAGAAAAATGCTGCTGATATCACCAGGTATCTGTTCACATCCTGCAGGATTGCATGTTCGGAAGGACTGACAAACAGCAGGGCTATGGTTTTTCCGGATAATGCCAGCACCACAAAGGCAAGGACAGAATACACCAGTCCCAGCATGCAGGTGGATTTCATTCCTGCCGACACACGCTCCAGCTTCCCTGCTCCCACATTCTGTCCTGCATAAGTAGCCATGGTAGAGCCCATGGCATCAAAGGGACAGCAGAAAAACATGCCGATTTTTGCGGCAGCTGCAATGGCCGCCACCGCCATGGAGCCCAGCGTATTCACCGCTGTCTGGAGTATTACGCTTCCGATGGCGGTAATAGAATACTGCAGGCCCATGGGAATTCCCATATTGCAGAGATTTTTCATGTAAATCCCGTCTGCCTGCCATTCCTCTCCGCTCATTTTCAGAATATCAAATCTTTTTATCATATAGATAAGACAGGCAGCTCCGGAAATGGCCTGAGAAATTACTGTTGCCCAGGCAGCTCCGGATACTCCCATATGAAACACCAGGATCAGTACCATATCAAGGACGATATTCAGCACCGATGAAAAAATCAGAAAAATCAGGGGACTTTTACTGTCTCCCAGGGAACGGATGATTCCCGACAGCAGATTATACAGATAAACCACCGGAATACCCAGAAATATCACAAAAATGTAACGAAAGGCACCGTCCATAATATCTGCAGGAGTGTTCATCAGCAGCAGAATCCGGCGGCAGAACACGCAGACTGCCACAGTCATCACTCCGGAAAAAGCTATGGAAAGCCACACACTGTTGGCCACATACTTTCGCAGTGCATGGTAATCTCCCGCTCCAAACTGCTGGGCCACGGGAATGGCAAATCCATTGCACACGCCCATACAGAACCCGATAATCATAAAATTTATGGAACCCGTAGCGCCCACCGCCGCCAGAGCTCCCACTCCCAGAAATTTTCCTACAATTATCGTATCCATCATACTGTAAAACTGCTGAAACAGCATTCCGAAAAACAGTGGAATGCAAAACTGGAGAATCAGTTTCATGGGAGAACCGCTTGTCATATCTTTTGTTACGCTTTTTGCCATAATAGTTCAGAATCCTCTCTGTCATTCCAATTTTGTTTTTTGCATATCCACGCTATTGTATCACTTTCCCCCATACTATGCAACACTCAAAAAAAGAATCCTGCAAAGCAGAATTCTTTTTCTGTTGTCAGACTTATCCCCTCACTGCGCCTGTCAGTTCCTGAATGTCTTTCACTCCGTACTGCTCCATGTAATCCTGAATGCCTTCCACAATTTCCATGGTCACTGTGGGATTATGGAAACTCGCGGTTCCCACCGACACCGCGGTGGCTCCTGCCAGAATCAGCTCCAGTGCATCCTCAGAAGAAGCAATTCCGCCCATTCCGATAATGGGAATCTGCACCGCCTTTGCTGTCTCATATACCATCCGCACTGCTACGGGATGGATAGCCGGCCCGGAAAGCCCTCCGGTTTTATTGGCCAGTGCAAAGGTCCTGCGGTGTACATCTATTTTCATCCCTGTAATGGTATTAATCAGAGAAATCACATCTGCGCCTCCTGCTTCTGCGGCTCTGGCCATCTCCGTAATATCTGTCACATTGGGACTCAGTTTCATAATCACCGGCTGTTTTGCATATTTTTTCACTTCTTTTGTAATTTCTTCCACAGCCTTCGGGTCCTGCCCGAAAGCTATGCCCCCTTCTTTTACATTGGGGCAGGAAATATTGATTTCCAGCATGTCCACCGGCTGGCTGGCAAGACGCTTTACCACCTCACAGTAATCTTCCGCAGTTCTGCCGCATACATTTACAATAATCTTTGTGTCATATTTTGTCAGAAAAGGAATATCCCGCTCCACAAACAGGTCTATGCCAGGATTCTGGAGCCCCACTGCATTGAGCATTCCTCCATAAGTCTCAGCCACCCTCGGAGTCGGATTTCCTTCCCAGGGTACGCTGGCCACGCCTTTGGTCACCACTGCTCCCAGTTTATTCAAATCCACAAATTCCGCATATTCCGCCCCGGAACCGAAAGTGCCCGATGCAGTCATTACGGGATTTTTCAATGTCACACCAGCCAGTTTTACTTTCGTGTTCATCAAAATTCCACCTCCTCTGCACGAAATACCGGGCCTTCCTTACATACCCGTTTATTATTTACATTGGTGTGGCTGTCACGTTCTTTTGATTTGCACACACAGGCAAGACATGCCCCGATTCCGCATGCCATCCGTTCCTCCAGGGATACCCAGCACTCTGTCTTTCTTTCTCTGGCAAATGCTTTTACAGCCCGAAGCATGGGTGTGGGCCCGCAGGCGTAAATAATTTCTCCGTCCAGCCCGTTTTCCCGTATAGCGTCCAGTACGTTTCCTTCCGTGCCGTAGCTTCCGTCTTCTGTGGCAATATAAACGTTCCCCTGACGCTTAAATTCCTTCTGCAGGAACAGGGAATCCCGATATCCCAGCACCATCTGCTTTTCACATTTCAGTTCTCCGGCAAGCTGCAGAAGAGGTGGAATGCCTATTCCGCCGCCAATTAATAATGCCTTTTTTTCTTTTAACGGAAATCCGTTGCCCAGAGGGCCCACGATTTCCAGGCTGCCTCCGGTTCTCATTCCGGACAGCTCCTCTGTCCCTTTCCCGGCCACCCGGTATACAATCCGGACCGCCCGGTCTTCTCTGTCCACCTCACAGATACTGATGGGCCGGGGAAGCAGCCTGCTTCCTTCATGACAGTAAATGGATAAAAACTGTCCCGGTCCCGCCTGTCCTGCAATTTTATCTGTTTTCAGCCACATGCTGAAAATCCCATAGGAAATTTCTTCCTGTCGGATAATTACCGCCTGTTCTTTATATCGTTCTGTCATACCTTTCTCCTGTATCCCATATTTACTTTCTCAGGAACGATTCTGCAATGCGCTGCTGATATCCTGAATCATATCTTCCACTGCCGCTCTGGAGGCTTCCCCGAAATGCTCCGCCCCAAATTTCTTATAGGATTCCTGCTTCCAGGCTGCAATAATACCTCTGGATGAGTTTACAATTGCTCCCAGCCCGTCTTCATCAAAGAAATGAACCAGATCCGCTCCTTTGCCTCCCTGTGCTCCGTATCCTGGTACAAGAATATACGTTTTGGGCATGATTTTCCGCAACGCTTTCCCCATTTCCGGATAAGTGGCTCCCACCACTGCTCCAATATAGCTGTAGGAATCGCCCATACAGTCAGCCCCCCAACGGGCCACCTGTTCACCTACATGCTCATACAGAGGCTTTCCATCAATAAGCCTGTCCTGAAATTCCCCGCTGGAAGGATTGGAGGTTTTCACCAGAATAAACAGCCCTTTTTTCTCCTGACGGCACACATCCGCAAAGGGTTTCACCCCGTCTGTTCCCAGATAGGGATTTACGGTAATGAAATCTTCGTCAAAGGGACGGTATGTTTTGCTTCCCACGGTAACCGTCCCAATATGCCCTGCTGCATAAGCCGCGGAAGTGGAACCGATATCCCCACGTTTTACATCGCCGATTACCACCAGGTCCTTTTCATGGCAGTAATTCAGGGTTTTCCAAAAAGCCTGAAGTCCCGGTATTCCAAACTGCTCATACATGGCAATCTGAGGCTTTACCGCCGGAATCAGATCCCAGGTATGATCCACAATTTCTCTGTTAAACTGCCAGATGGCCTCCGCTGCGCCTTCCAGTGTTTCCCCGTATTCCTGAAATGCTTTCTGTATGATGTGTTCCGGAATATAATCCAACATGGGGTCAAGGCCCACCACCACGGGAGCATGGGTTTTCTGAATCTTTGCTATTAACTTATTGATCATAACAGTCCTCTCTTTACTTTTCGTATACAACTCTGCCGCCTACTATCGTTGCCATTACCATTCCTTTTACCTTTTTTCCGGCAAAAGGCGTATTTTTTCCTCTGGAATAAAAATCATCGGGATTGATGGTGTATTCTCTGCCGGGATGGAATACCACAAGATCCGCTTCCTTCCCTTCTTCCACCACGCCCTTCTCCAGACCCAGAATCTTTGCCGGGTTATAACTCATTTTTTCCGCCATTTGCATAACCGTGAGATACCCTTTATCCACCAGTTCTGTCATGGTCAGCGCTGCGGCTGTTTCCAGTCCCACAATTCCAAAGGGAGCCCTGCGGATACCCATGCCCTTTTCAATGGCTGTATGGGGGGCATGGTCTGTGGCAATAACATCCATAATATCCTTCTTCAGCCCTTCCCGCAAAGCCTCCACATCTTCTTTCGTGCGCAGGGGCGGATTCATCTTGTAATTGGCGTCATTTTCTCTGATATCACTGCTGGTCAGAATAAAGTGATGGGGACAGACTTCCGCTGTCACACGGATTCCTTCCTTTCTGGCCATCTCTACCATTTTTACGCTGTCTTTTGTGGAACAGTGGCACAGATGAAGGGCCGCGCCGGTTTCCCTGGCCAGCATAATATCTCTTGCCGCAATTACATCTTCCACTGAGTTGCTGATGCCTTTTAATCTCATTTTTTCCGTGGTTTCATCTGCATTTACCACTCCGCCGTTTACCAGGTTGATATCTTCGCAGTGAGCCAGCACCGGAATATCATATTTCATGGCAAGTGTCATGGCTTCCCGGTAAAGCTGGGCATTCATAACAGATTTTCCATCTTCGCTGATGGCGGGAATTCCCGCTTCCACCATTCCTTCTATATCTGACAGGGCCTCTCCCCGCTGTCCCTTTGTGACAGCTCCGGCCTGCAGCACATGGGCAAGTCCCATGTTTTTTCCTTTGTTATGGACATAATTTACCACATCCGCATTATCTACCACAGGCTTGGTATTAGGCATTGCCACTACCGTGGTGAATCCTCCGTGTACCGCTGCCTTTAATCCTGTTTCCACAGTTTCTTTCTCTTCCATTCCAGGATCTCGCAGGTGTACATGCATGTCAATAAACCCCGGCATAACGTAACAGTCTGACGCATCCACCACCCGGTCCGCCTTCACGGACTGTCCGGAGACAATCTTCTTAATAATCCCATCCTCTACAAGTACGTCTGCTTTCTGTTCTGTTTTGTCTCCTGGATTGATTACGGTTCCATTTTTAATTAAAAGCAACATATCTGCATCGAATCCTTTCTGAAAATAATAATCTCTCTGTTTATTTTAGCACAGAAAAAAAGGAGGGGCAACCTCCTTTTCCGCTGAAATACCACGGAGTATTACACTGCTGCAATTTACACCCACAGGTTTTCCATTTACCCGCAGGAAACTGCTGCTGCCGGATATTGTACAGGTCCTCACGAATGTCCGTTTCGTCCCACCTCATATTTCTGAAAGGTGCGCACACAGGTTTTCAGTTCTTCATAACGCCGGTCCAGAGGTCCTTCCTCAATCACCACGTCCAGCACCACCGCCATGTTATTAATCATCCGGTCTGTAATATCCTCCCGCATATCCAGCAAAATCTCATATTTTTCTTCCATGGTCCTGGCGTCAAAAAAAGCCATCAGTTTTTCTTCCGCAGTGTTTCCGTATCCGTTTTTTTTCGACGTCTTTACAGTATTCCCGTATCCGGGTTTTTCCGGCGTCCCGGCCATGCCTCCGGAAAGATTCAAAGGAGTCTCCTCCATCAGCTGAAACCGGTATTTCTGGCATATCTCTGGATATTTTTTTGTGTCCACAGGACTGACAAACTGTTCCAGAGGTCTGGCGAACACCTGAAAATCTTCGTACAGAGCCTGATAAATTACCAATGGCTCACCTGTTTCCGAGTGTCTGGCAATTGTGATAATCTGGTAGAGTTTCTGCTTAAAATGCAGATAACGTTCTCCGGGTTTTGGATTTCCCTGGGGCATAATATCTCCTCTTTTCTGTAAATGAAAGACTCCGCTTAAAGCAGCGTGGTTTCCGGCCTTAAGCGCCGCAGCGCCGCGGATATAAATTCAGGTAACTGTAACATATTCATTCTGTTTGGGCTGCTTCCCGGTGTTTCGTAAAATACATGACACAGACTGCTGACAGCAGACCTACTGCTGCCCCGCAGAGTACATCCGAGGGATAGTGGACTCCCACATACAGCCTGGACAGGCAGATCACCACTGCCAGGATCAGCGCCGGCAGTCCCATGCTCCGGGGCAGCTCCCGGTACATGACAAATGATGCCGCTATGGAACTGGTGGAATGCCCGGACGGAAAAGACCAGTCACTGGCCGTTACCAGTGCATGCAGTTCTGGTATCATAGTATAAGGCCTTGGACGCATAACCAGATTTTTCAGCAGCACATTGGTTATCAGGGCCCCCAAAAGCAGGGCGAACGCCATATCCATGCCTGTCCGCTGATACTTTTTCCATATCAGGAAACAGGCGGTCAGCACAATCCAGACAGCCCCTCCGTTTCCCAGAGAGGTAAGAAACAATACCACGGGATCCAGCCATTCAAACCGTAGAAATTCCTGAATCAGCAGCAGAATGTTACCATCCAGTTCTGTAATATATTGTACCATTCCCATACTCCTTTTATCCTTTGTATGTTTTATGACGGCTGATTTCGTATTATAACCGTTTCAGTATCCTGTCAATGTCTTCTTTTTTCCCTATAACCATCAGATGTTCTTCTTTGACGAACCTGTGATCCGCATCCGGCAGAAGGCTGGTACGTCCGTCCTGTTTGATTCCCAGAATGCTGGCATTGTACGCCACACGGAAATTTACTTCTTTTATGGATTTTCCAATCCATTCTTCCAGAGGCTGAATCTCGTAAATGGAATATTCTCCCATTTCCAGATAATCATACACATGGTTGGCACTGACCTTCACCGCAATCCGTTTTGCAATGTCCCGGTCAGGATAAACTACCTCATCCGCTCCGTTCCGCAAAAGAAACTTGGCCTGGATATCTCTGGTGGCCTTGCTGATTACATAGGGCGCCCCCAGGTCTTTCAGAAGGCTGGTGATTTCCAGACTGCTCTGAAAATTGGTTCCGATACATACGAAACAGATGTCAAAATTGCGGACGCCAAAACTTTTCAGCACTTCTTCTTTGGTACAGTCCCCGATTTTTGCACTGGTAACAAGAGACAGAATATCCTCCAGATTTTCTTCGTTTTCATCTACTGCCATCACGTCGTTTCCGTTTTTTACCAGACTCTGGCATAAATGCCTGCCGAATCTTCCCATTCCAATTACAAGGATTGATTTCATTTCTCACTTCCTCCTATCCGATTGTGATACGCTCTATGGGCAATTTTACCAGAGACCCCTGCTTTTTCTCCGTAAAGGACAATGCAAAGGACATACTTCCGATTCTTCCGCTGTACATCAGAAAGATCAGAAGATACTTTGACGCTGTGGTAATTTCCCTTGTAATTCCCGTTGAAATTCCTACTGTTCCGATTGCTGAAAATATTTCCATAAATATATCCGACAGCGGAAGCGCTGTTTCCAGACCACACATAAGCAGAGCCGATACGGAAGCCAGCAGCATGTTAATAAAAAACACGGTACTTGCTTTTCTGACAGAATCTTCATCCAGCCTTCTGCCAAAGATATTCAGTCCCTTTTTATTCCGCAGGCTGGACCAGATATATAAAAGGATCACCATCATGGTGGTTGTCTTTACACCGCCTGCTGTGGAACCGGGGCTTCCCCCGATAAACATCAGAAGTACCGTAAGCAGTCTGGAAGCCTCTGAGTACGCCCCGGTATCCGTAGTATTAAATCCTGCGGTCCTGGGAGTCACCGCCCCGAATATGGAGGACAGAATCTGCCCTTTTGCATCCATGCCTGCCAGCAGATTGTCCCGCTCAAACAGATAAAAGCAGATACTTCCTGCCGCAATCAGAACCACGGTCATGGTAAGGACAATCTTCGTATGCAGCATATATTTTTTCACATTCCATTTATGGACAGAGATATCATCCCATACGATGAATCCGATACCGCCCAGAATAATCAACGCCATAATCACCAGATTGACCAGTATATCGTTGTAATACATGGTCAGAGAGCCATAGGGCTCGAACTGGCCCATCAAATCAAACCCCGCGTTGCAGAAGGCAGAAATGGAATGAAAAATGCCATACCAGATTCCTTTTAACCAGCCGAACTGGGGAATAAACCTTATCATCAGAAGCAGTGCTCCGCCTCCTTCGATTATGGCCGTATAAAACACTATCTTCCTCACCAGACGTACCACCCCGCCAATCTGCAGGGTGTTGACACTCTCCTGAATCAGATTCCGTTCTTTCAGGCCGATTTTCCGTTTCAGAAAAATGGAGAAGAAGACTCCTATGGTAATAAACCCCAGTCCTCCTGCCTGAATCAGAACCAAAATTACAATCTGACCGAACAGCGTCCAGCTGCTGTATGTGTCCACTACTACCAGTCCTGTCACGCAGGTACTGCTTGTTGACGTAAACAGGGCATTCAGAAAACCTGCGCTTTCCCCGTTTCTGGATGCTGCCGGCAGCATTAAAAGTACAGTTCCCGCCGCGATAATCAGTAAAAATCCGAGTGCAATGGTCTGCACCCTGCTTAATCTCCGAGTCATAATATTTCCTCCTACCCGCCAATTATACAAAACTATACCGGAACTGTAAAGAACAAAAAAGCGGACAGGGTCTTTCCTGTAAAAGAACAAAGCGGACAGGTCCGCATCAGCTCCCTGAATCCCTCATTCATGAGGGACCTGGACGGTTTGCTGCGCCGAATGCAGTCGCTTTAGCGACTAATACCTGTTGCACGAGTGCGCATATTATTTTTATCTTATAGGAAAGATACTTTCATGCTTTAGCGTGACAAGGTCTTTCCTATAAGATAAAAAAGAATCCTGCTTTGCAGGATTCTCCGCCCGGCTCTGGCTGCTATAGCAGCCCATCCATACAGACTGCTATAGAGTTTCACCTTCATACCTGTTAATATTTCCCGAAATCGCCTTCCAGAGAAATAATCTTTTCATTGTCATCAGACTTGCTGTAAATATCCGAATCTGTGGAGGCACTGAATCTGCTTCCATTGTCTTTCAGCTTGTAATTTCCCACCAGACTGCGCAATGTTGCCGCCTGATTTGACAGCTCTTCGCTGGCTGCCGCACATTCTTCGCTGGTTGCGGAATTTGTCTGAGTTACCTGCGATACCTGATTGATTGCCTGATCGATCTGTGTAACTGCCGTTGCCTGGTCATTGGATGCCACTGCAATACTGTGGGTCAGCTCTACCACATGTTCAATCTTGCTCATAATCTCTGACAGAGAACCGCTGGTTTCTTTGGCTATCTTGGAACCAAGGCCTACCTTGTGGATAGAATCCTCAATCATTTCCGCTGTTTCACTGGCAGCAGATGCACTCTTGCCTGCAAGGCTTCTTACTTCCTCCGCCACAACTGCAAATCCTTTTCCATGAACGCCTGCCCTTGCCGCTTCAACTGCTGCATTCAACGCAAGGATATTGGTCTGGAAAGCAATGTCATCAATCACTTTGATAATTTTGGAGATATTCTCAGAAGCCTCGTTGATATCTGTCATGGCACTCATCATCTCTGTCATGCTGTCATTCATATTGATGGCTTCTTTGCCCATATTTTCCACCAGATCATTTGCTTCATTGATCTGTTCCACATTTACTTTGGTTCTCTCTGCAATTTCATTCATGGAAGCTGTAATTTCTTCCGTAGCGCTTGCCTGCTGTGTAGCTCCCTGTGCAAGCGCCTGGCTTGCATCTGATACCTGCTCCGCCCCTACCGTTACCTGCATGGTGGATTCTCTGATATCAGAAAGCATTCTGTTGTTTTCCCGGATAATGCCTTCCAGTGCATTTCCCAGCACGTCCTTGGCGCCTTTTGGTTTTACATCAGCAGTCAGATCTCCCACTGCGATCATTTCGGAAATCTCACCCTGGTATTTAATATTATCAATGATTTTCTGGAATTCATCTACTACTTCTCCGAATTCGTCATTTTTCAGCTTTGTCAGTGTAATATCTGCATTACCTACTGCAATTTCCCTTGCTGCATTGGTCAGAATATCCAGTGAAAGACGGATATCTCTCAGAATACTTACAGACAAACCAACTGAAAAACTTAAGGTTATTACCAGCAGAACTGCAAGAATAATCTGTTCCCGCAGAGTTTCCGCATCTGAGGAAGCCAGAACATTATAACTGATAATTCCCATTGCAAGAATCAACAACCCGATGATTGCAAAACCAGCAATCAACCGTGTCCGCATTTTCATATCTTTCATTACTCTTATCCTCCTTGTCATCTTCCCGTTACATAAATTTGATATTTGCCGACTATTCCGGTAATGTCGGGTCTTCGTCTCTGATAAGTTTTTCCGGATCCAACAATAACTTTACCTCATCTGCCACCCTTACCAGGCCGAACACATACTTATCTCTTCCATAACTGTTCTGATTCAACGACGGAGGCGGGATGATGCTCTTCTCATCAATGGTAATTACGTCTGCAATCTGTTCCACAATCAGACCCACCATTGTATCTTTTACATCAATCACAATAATGCAGGTACGGTCCATATACTCAAAGGGTTCCTGCTTAAAACGTATCTTCACATCAATAACCGGTATGATTTTTCCCCGGATATTGATCAGACCCTTTATATAATCCTCTACTTCCGGAACCGGAGTGATTGCCTGTGTGCCGATAATTTCATTTACATAATTAATTGCAATTCCATAATATTCGTCACCTATGCGAAATGTCATGAACATCCCTTTCTGGGAATCTTCTTCCAGTTCTTCCAGTTCATCCAATTCATCCATTAATTCTTCTGCCATGGCTTAACTCCTTTCCTGTCCGGCAATTAACCCTGCAATATCCAGAATCAGCGCAATGCTTCCATCCCCAAGCTGGGTACATCCGGAAAGACCCTGCACTTTTTTAATATAGGAAGGAATTGGCTTTACTACAATTTCCTGTTCTGCAATCAGCTGGTCAATGAATACGCAGACATACTTATTCTCATGTTCCAGTACCACTACGATGCCTTCTTCAATATCTGTGTTTGATCCCGGCAGATGATACATTTCATTCAGTCTGATAAAGGGGTAACACTCGCCCCGGAGCATTACATATTCTTCTCCGTCAGGTTCTTTTACGATCATATCTCTGCTGATTCTGACAAATTCTTTTACAGCATTTGTCTCAATCACAAAAGTGGAATTACCCACCTGCATTACAATTCCGTTGATAATAGCCAGCGTCAGCGGAATTTTCATGGTCATTTCAGACCCGGCGCCTTCCATGCTGTCTATCTCCAGCTTTCCGCCAATGGCCTGAATATTCTTCACTACCACGTCCATTCCAACGCCCCGGCCCGAATACTCGGTTACCTGCTCTTTTGTGGAAAATCCTGCGTAGGTAATAAACTGGTAAATCTCCTTGTCTGTAAAATCAGACATGGGCCGGTTGCCGATCAGGCCATTATTTCTGGCCTTATTATACAGCACTTCTCTGTTCAGCCCCTTACCGTCATCTCTTACAATGATATATACCTTACCGCCTTCGTTCTTGGCTTCCAGTGTAATCTTTCCTCTGGCGCTCTTTCCTGCGGCAATACGTGTTTCCTTATCCTCAATTCCATGGTCTACGGAATTCCGGATTAAATGCATCAGCGGGTCGGAAATATGTTCAATAATGTTCTTGTCAACTTCCGTATTCTCACCGATGACCTCCAGTTCAATGTCTTTTCCCAGTTTTCTGGACACATCAAACACAATACGGTTCATTTTCTGGAATGTATTGGTCAGCGGCATCATACGCATGGACATAATAACATCCTGCAGCTCGGTGGTGATTTTGGAAAGCTGCCCTGCTGCTTTCTGGAAATTGGTCAGATCCAGTCCGGCTACTTTCAAATCCGGATTCTGCAATACAACTGCTTCTGAAATAACAAGTTCCCCGATCATATCCATCAGGGCATCCATCTTCTCCACGTTTACGCTGATATAAGACTGCTTGGGGGAGGGCTTGGGATGGTTTTTGGCCAGTTTCTTTCCCTTGCCGGTTTCCTTATTCTTAATGACATAATCCCCTGGTGCAGGTTCTTTCTTCTCTTCCTTTTTGTTCTCGGCTGTTTTCTCCTTATCATCCATTTCAATGATAATCTGATCCGGTCCATGGTCATGGAAGCCCATTTCAAATTCCTGCTGGGTGCAGTCGTTGATTTCCACCCGTTCCATACCGGAGGTATCTCCGATAGCGCTCAGTATTTCATCGCTGGAACACTGGCATTTAATCAGCATATGAAAACCGTCTTCCAGAATGACAGCCCCGCTGTCCTCATTGGAAATAATATCATCCGGCATATATTCCATATCATCTGTAATTTCTTTCAGGGAATATACGGCAGTATAGGCCCGGATGTTACACATCTGTGTATCACTTCGGTAATAGATGGACGCTTTATAATACTTATAACTCTCGCTTCCGGTAGGCGCAATATAAAACTGGCTGGGCTCCACATAAGTGTTCTCCGGCGGCAGTTCCTCGCCTTTTTCCTCAATGCCGGATTTAATCTTTTTCAGGAATTTATCAATATCATCTACAATTTTGGTTTCATCACCGTCAGGCGTCTCTCCATCCTTAATTTTATCCAGCTCTCCTGAAATGAAGTCTGCCACATCCAGAACATGGTCCACCAGCTCCAGGTGGGGAACATTCTCCGGACTGGATTCTCTTAAATAATAAAATACATCTTCCAGTTTATGGGATACCTTCGTGATATTTTCATACATCATAATACCCGAAGATCCTTTTATTGTATGCATGACACGGAAAATTTCATTGATGGAGGTTTCATCAAAACAATCTTCATCCTTTTTTTCCAGAACAGTATTCTGCAGAGTTTCCAGCAACTGCTCACTCTCGTATAAAAACATATCCAGCATACTGTCCGTGTTAAAATCTTCTGCCATTTTTTAGCCCCCTTTCTTCCCATTGTACTTTTTTGAACTGTATTTTTCTGATGTCATCATATCAGCTCCAGCTTCTTCAGAATCATTTCAAATTTATTCAGGTCTATGGGTTTGCCGGAATACACGGTACATCCCATTTCAAAGGCCTTCTTTACGTTCCTTTCCTCATTCAGCGCGGTGGTCATAATGATTTTCACACCGTCATTTCCCTGAATTCCCCGTTCCTTTTCAATGTCACGGATTGCCTTCAGGGCCTGATAACCATCCAGTACAGGCATCATAACATCCAGACAGATCAGATCATAAGGTTCTCCATCTTCCAGCGCCATCAAAAATGCATCGACAGCTTCTTCGCCGTCTACAGTAATATCACACTCTCCATACTTTTCGAGATAATTTGTCATAAATTTGCGGCTTGCGAAGTCGTCTTCCGCCAGTAAAATTTTCATATCCTCTACTCTCCTTTCTAAGTCGCTTTTAAAACACTGTATACTTTATTTGCTATATTCGAAAGTTCCGTCTGATACTGAACAGCCCCAATATCATAAGCAACTTTTGGCATACCGTAAACCACGCAGCTGGCTTCGTCCTGACCGATGGTGACAGCCCCTGCTTTTCTCATTTCCAGCAGTCCTTTGGCGCCGTCTCCTCCCATACCTGTGAGAATTACCCCCACCGCATCTTTTTTCGCGGTTTTGGCCACGGACTGAAACAGCACATCCACAGAAGGACAGTGTCCGCTGACCTTCTCTCCGGCCTTACATTCTACCTGATACATGCCGTTTACTTTCACCAGACGCATCTGTTTGTCTCCAGGAGCAATGAGCACCTGTCCGGGCAATACCCTGTCGCCGGTAACCGCCTCTTTTACCGCCACCTGGCACTGGTTGTTCAGCCTGTTGGCATACATCTGCGTAAATCCCGGCGGCATATGCTGCACAATCACAACTCCCGGAATATCCTTCCGGAACTGGCGCACCACGTCAAAAATGGCTTCTGTTCCTCCGGTGGAGGCTCCAATGGCGATAAGCATATTGCTCTTCAGATTTGCCCTGTTGTTTACCGGAAATGCCTCCGGACGTTTCATTCTTCCTACTTTTACCGTGGACGCAATCTTTATTTTGGTTCCCAGTTCCTTTCTCAGAAAAGAACTGACTTTATCCCGGTCTATGGTACTTGGTTTACAGACAAAATCTACCGCCCCTGCTTCCATGGCGTCAAATACCTTTTCATCCATAGCGCTGATGACTACCACAGGCAATGGATACTGGGGCAGCAGTTTTCTCAGAAATTCGATTCCGCCCATACGGGGCATCTCCACATCCAGCGTCATAACATCCGGACGATACTTAAGGATTGCATCCCGCGCCGCATAAGCGTCTCCGGCCTGAGCCACCACTTCTATGGACGGATCCTCGCTCAGACTCTGTACCAACAGATTACGAAACAGCATAGAATCATCTACTACTAATACTTTAATCTTACGCATCCCGTTTCCCTGCTTTCTTTTAACTTAAATTCTCCTGTTCCATCTATTTTCGATATATGGATGGCTCTACATACTGAAAATTTGTTCCCTTTCTGTCAATAGATTCCGTAGTGCCCACAAACAGGTAACCTCCCGGCTCCAGATAATCGTAAACTTTGCGAAGAAGCTGCAGCTTGGTATTGTCATCAAAGTAAATCATCACATTGCGCATAAACACCACATGAAATTTTTTACGAAAGGGAAACGGGTTCATCAGATTGAACTGCCGGAAAATTAATTCCTGTTTTAACTCCGGCGTCACCTGATACTCCAGCTCATTTACTCTTTTAAAAAAGCGCCTTTTCCAGCCTTCCGGAAGAGGATCTATCTGCTCTTTCAGATATTTCCCCCTCTGGGCCTGCTCTAATACTTTCGTGGAAAGGTCTGTGGCAAGCACCCTGGTATCCCACATCTTATGATCCAGTCCGAAGAAATCTTTCAATACCATGGCAATGGTATAGGGCTCTTCTCCCGTGGAGGATGCGGCAGACCAGATCCGAACATCTCTTTTGCCTGCTTCCTTTGCCTTAATCTGAGGAAGCACCACCTTCCTCATAAAATCCATATGCTCAAATTCTCTCATAAAATATGTATGATTGGTAGTTAATACGTTAATCAGATTTCGCGCTTCTTCTCCTTTGGGATTCTTTTCAACCTTTGTCATGTACTCATCATATCCGCTGTAGCCATTCCGCAGAAGATAATTTTCCATTCTCCCATTTACCAGTATCTGTTTTCCATTGAGATCTATGCCATACTTCTGCTTCACGTACACTACAATCCGATGAAATTCCTGTTCCGTAATCATAACTCCTAACTCCTGTCACATAAACTTCTATCAGATTTCACACTACTGTACCATATCTTCTATGGTACTATATTCATCTTTATTTGTCAATTCCGTTGCTGTTATCCTTCTTCATGATGAAGCTGTTTCTGCACCTTCAGAAATACATCTACGATCTCCGGGTCAAAAAACGTGCCGCTTCCTTCTTCAATGATTTTCAGGCTTTCTTCCTTACTGTAAGCCTTTTTGTAACACCGCTCTCCCAGCAGCGTATCAAAAATATCCACAACAATGGTAATTCTTGCCGACAATGGGATATCTTTCCCGCAAAGCCGCTCCGGATACCCGGTTCCATCCCATCTGGCATGGTGGTAACGGGCAATTTCAATGGCCATGGGCAGAAAACTGTTTTCCGGTGTGCTGTCATAGATCCGTTCCAGAATTGCCGCTCCCTGTTCCACATGGCGCTTTACAATTTCCATTTCCTTCTGCTCCAGAGGACCTGGTTTTGCCAGAATGTTACAGGGCGTCTGAATTTTTCCAATATCATGAAGTCTGGAGGCCACTCCTATGGTATCAATAAAACTTTCCGACACTTCTTCAGAAAATTCCGGACTGAACTGAAGGCTCTGAGCCAGCAGCCGACAGTTATAAGCCACATTGTCCAGATGGAATCTGGTATCCGTATCTTTCCCTTCTGTCAGAGTGGCCAGCGCATACAGAATATTCTTCTGTTCTTCCTCAATCCGTCTGGCCTGACTGCTGATTACGCTGTGCAGGCGGCGGTTGCTCAGTTCAAGTTCCTGCTGCATCTCGTAAATCTTCAGGTGATTTTTTACACGCATGGTAACTTCCGTCACCTCAAAAGGTTTTCCGATATAGTCCACAGCGCCCAGTTTAAATCCCCTGACTTTATCTTCGCTGGAATCTGCCGCCGAAATAAAAATAATGGGAATATCTCTGGTAATAGGATTTTCTTTCAGTCTTTCACAGAATTCATATCCATCCATTTCCGGCATAAACACATCCAGAAGAATTAACTGAGGCAGACTTTCTGCAATCAGCTTCGTGGCCTCGCCGGCACTGGCAGCACATCTGGGCGTATAACCCATTTCCAGAATAATATTTTCCAAAATCATCAGGTTGGCGTCCACATCATCCACAATCAGAATCTGAGGTACACTGCCGGGCCTTTCCATATTTTCCATATTATATTCCTCCGATGTTTTCTTCCAGTAACTCTTTTAAACTGTTATATTGTTCCAGGGCTTTTTCATATTTCTCTTTGCGCACATTCATTTCCAGACGAAACGCAGTTTTTTTCAGATCCTGAGGTCCTTCTTCCACCAGTTCCTTGATATTATGTGAAAATGTTTCCGCCTTATCCCAGGCTCCCACCTCCATACAGATAATCAGTTTCTCCATTTTGTTTCGGATTTCCTGATGGTTTTCTTCAGTGCCGAAATGAAAGATTTCCCCTATATTGTCGAATTTTGACATATCCTGATTCTGATTGATAAATTCAAACTGCTCCCGGACACTGTTTTCTTCTTTTTTGTTCTGTGCCACATGAAGCCTTACAGAGTAGGAAAAGCTGCTTCCCTTTCCCTTTTCACTTTCCAGATGGATACTGCCGTGCATAAGTTCCACCAGCTGCCTTGTAATGGCAAGCCCCAGTCCGGTTCCTCCGTATTTCCTGGTGATGGAAGCGTCCACCTGAGAAAAACTTTTGAATAATTTATCTTTTTCTTCCTGTGAAACTCCGATTCCTGTGTCAGATACCACAAAAAACAGTTCAATCTCATCATCAAACTGCACCGTTTTGGTTACTTCTATATTAATGTATCCCACACTGGTAAATTTTACCGCATTGGACAGCAGATTATTCAGAATCTGCGTCAGACGCAGCTCATCACCAATCAGATATGAGGGAATGGTCTTATCAATATTTACCATAATATGCAGCCCTTTGGAATTTATGGCTGTAATGTTTGTCTCCACTGCATGGTTTACCATCTGGTAGAAATCAAATTCTTTCTGTTCCAGTGTAAATTTCCCTGCTTCCAGCTTTGAAAAGTCCAGAATATTGTTGATAATTGCAGACATATTCTCGCAGCACCGGGTAATAATATCCAGTGTACGTTTCTGCTCCGGAGTCACCCCCGCTTCCAGCATATTGGTTACATGGCCTTTCACACCATTTACCGGAGTACGCAGCTCATGGGTCACATTTGCCACAAACTCATTTCTCACCTTAATGGTTTCTTCCATTTCTTCCTTCATGCGGACCAGCTTCCGTTCCGTCTCAATCCGCTTGGCCACGTTAATGGCAAAAATCAGATTCTGTCCTCCCTCCGTCATTACAGTCATGCGAACCGGAAAACAGGTTCCGTTTTTCCGGTACATCATTCCTTCTTTCATGGCTGCCATCACTTCCAGAAGATTTTTGTCCCTCATTTTCTCCTGCTGCAGATCTGCCTGAAACAAGGTAAAAAGATTGATATCAGTCAGTTCCTCTCCGTAACCAAGATCCTCTTTGGCCTGACTGTTACCATACTGTATCCTCCCCAGCCTGTCAAATCTTATGATAATCTCCAGCGCCGCATCTGCAAACCGGTAAAAATCCTCCCCCTGAAATATTTCCTGTTCCTGCTCCATAATTTCCGCCCCTTCCTGCATGGTATTTTCCGCCTGTATTCCTTTGACGCCATATCATTACATCCATTATTTTTAGTATACTTTTTTCGAAATTTTGTGTCAAGATAAAAGTAAAAAAGCGTACTTCCTGCCTAATTCTAACGTTATGTGCAAAGTGGGCATCCCGCCCGGAAATCTTTATTTTACAGGAAATCCATGTATTTTAATGTTTCACAACGACAAAGTATTTCCTGTAAGAAGAAAAAATGGAATCCGCAGTCAGATACATCTGTACACATTCCTGCGGATTCCATTTTTTCTCTTTTTCATCCTCTTTCAATTCCATCGTTTCAATACTACGATTTCAGCGTCGGCACCGTACGCTCCGTATTCCGATACCATAAGATATCTGTCATCAGCAGCAATTCCATAACACCTGTCGCCGCCTTTTTTATGTAACTGGTTTCCCAGATAAATTTTGTTGTCATCCCAGAACTTTACATTCTTTCCTCCTGGCAGGCTGTATTCCAGATTGATAAAGGAACCTTTCAGCGGATGTAAGTCTGTCACTTTCTCCATGTCCTGAATATCGATCCCGTTAAATGCTTCTATCAGTTTTGCTTTTAATTCACAAAAGGCCGTATTACCTTTCCGGCAGTATTCTGCAACCATACATTTTTCTCCAAAAGGCTGACCGTCTGTTTCCGAACATCCATTACAGGTTCCGTACAGTTCACATTCCGTACAGTCGACACCACAAAACGTCTTCATCCCTTTTCCTCCATATCTGCCTTACCATATACCAATGCGGATGACAGGAATCGAACCTGCACGGTCTCCCACCAGATCCTAAGTCTGGCGCGTCTGCCAGTTCCGCCACATCCGCCTGTAATTTCACCGGGAACATTTCCAGAACATTTTTGATTATAATATTGCAGATTCGGAATGTCAATATCTTATGGCAATTCTTTTGGCACGAAGCGGTTTTCTTTTATATACCATTTTTATATGTTATGTTCTTAATTGAGGTAAAAAATGACAACAGGAGAACGAATAAAAAAAATCAGACAGGAAAAAGGTCTGTTACAAAGAGAACTCGGAGAAAAGATAGGTGTTTCTCAACAGATGATAGGACAATGGGAAAATGGAAAATCAAACCCCAAGATAGAAACCATACGAAAAATAGCAGATGCTCTAAATGTACCTCATTATGAATTACTGGGATTTGATGGCAGTATCCGGGTTAATCAAACCTCCCAAAGAAAAAAGGCGAATGAAGAAACAGAAAAACTATTCATAAAGCAGGCAACCGGTGAAAAAATTACAAAAGAAGAATCTCAAAAAGTTTTTGATTACATTGAACAAATAAGAGAATCTTACGATAATCTTAGCAAGAGCATAAAAAATCTCACAAAAACAGTTGACGGGTACTTAAATGAAAATCCTCAAATGACCAGGGAAAGCATTCAGGAAATCCGAGAAAATCTTCAGACACTTACAGATATGGCACATGCCATGCCTGGCTTTTTTGAAATCTCAGGCAATATTGACCAATAAAAACTGCGAAAATCATACATCTGACTTATCCAATATGTCTGAATACCGGAAGAACTGCTGCACTATGACAATGTAATATGCTTACCCAGGCAGCCGAAGGACGGTTCCCCATCTGCTCCGAGTCTTGCGGAAAGGAATGGGATATATGATGGTTACATACAGTGATTTATTTACTTTCGTAATTATGTTATGCGCTGTTGCTACCTTCGTTGGTAATTTCAAGCGAAAAAAATAACCGCCCTGGCTCTGGCAAAAGTTAGGCGGTTATCTTTGTAATTTATTAACTTTAATTCGCCGGGGCAGATAGGTGCTGGCTATCTGTCGGCTGTCTTGCTAAGCATATTATATCTCAGATACAGGGATTTATCAACCCTGAAAATAAAAAAACACCCCGGCATGGAGTGCTTTCTTTTCCGAAACGCCCGCTTTGCGGGCTTCCAAAAATGAGACATCGGGGATTCGAACCCCGGACAACTTGATTAAAAGTCAAGTGCTCT
>OFHA01000400.1_pt1 | contig 38533 bp, 35 predicted proteins | sample 1521891 | NCBI WGS metagenome assembly OFHA01 (sample SAMEA3504089, study PRJEB24116) | mouse gut metagenome | biome: mouse gut; feature: mouse-associated habitat; material: faeces | place: Denmark | collected 2011
TGAGTGGAGTCCCTCCAGAACGGGACTTATTAATCCGGTAGCTATCTTTGAGCCGGTAGAACTTGAGGGAACAACGGTTAGCCGGGCCAGTGTTCATAATATTAGCATTATGGAAGAACTAAAGCTTGGAATCGGGGACGAGATTGAGGTTTACAAGGCAAACATGATTATTCCGCAGATTGCCCGCAATCTGACAGAAAGCGGAGTGAAGGACATTCCGGCAGCCTGTCCGGTGTGCGGGGAGCCTACCGAGATCCGCAAGGTTAGCAACGCGAAAGCGCTGTATTGCACGAATCCGTCCTGCCAGGCGAAGCAGATCAAGTCCTATGCGTTGTTTGTCGGCAGGGATGCGCTGAATATAGACGGTTTATCGGAGGCGACGCTGGAGAAGTTGATTGCAAGGGGATTTATTCATGACGTGGCGGATTTGTTCCATCTGGACCGGTATAGCGAAGAAATCCAGTCTATGGAAGGATTTGGAGAGAAGTCCTATCAGAATTTGATGGGAAGTATCGAAAAAGCAAGGGAGACTACGCTTCCCAGGCTGCTTTATGGCCTTGGGATCGCCAATATCGGTTTGGCCAACGCGAAGCTGATCTGTAAGCAGATTGGTTATGATACGGAGAAACTGATGAATCTCACGATGGAAGAGTTGGATGCGATTGACGGCGTGGGAGAGGTAATTGCCGGGAATTACGTCGATTATTTTTCGGATGAAGTTCATAGAGAACTGTATCAGAGGCTGCTTGCCGAAGTATCTCTTCCGGAAGCGGAGGGCGTTTCGGAGCCGCAGATTCTGGAAGGGAAGAATTTTGTAATTACCGGAAGCGTTCATCATTTTAGCAACCGCAGCGAGGTGAAAGCATTGATCGAGGCGAAAGGCGGCAAGGTAACCGGCTCTGTTACTTCTAAGACGGATTATTTGATTAATAATAACGCGGAGTCCTCCTCTTCTAAAAATAAGAAGGCGAATGAATTGGGGATTCCGATTATATCAGAGGAGGAATTTCTCGCCCTGATACAATAAGGTAGTTTTTTAGGACGGATATTGTTTACAGCTTCTCGGGTCTGCGAGAAGGCTGAAAGGAATAATCTTTTATATATAAGGGAGAAGGATGCGTCATGTCAGAAAAAGAGCATGTAAATGAGACAGAGGTTGAAAAGGTAGAGGACGGCCAGGTCGCGGTAGAAGACGGCGACAGGGAAGACGAGTATGAGAAGGTGTGCTTTATGTGCCGGAGGCCGGAGAGCGTGGCCGGCAAGATGATGGATCTTCCGAATAATATCTGCGTCTGCCAGGATTGTATGCAGAAGAGTTTTGATATTATGTCCAACGGACAGTTTGATTACAGCCAGCTTATGAATATTCCGGGCATGCAGATATTCAGCATAAACGATATGGAAAAAACCGTGCCGAAAAAGCAGAAGCTGAAAAAGAAAAAGGAATCGGAAGGGAAGACGCCGGTTTTAGACATTAAGGATATTCCGGCTCCCCATAAGATTAAGGCAAAATTAGACGATTTTGTGAATTTCATTCCAGCCAGAGTCAGCGCTTTGCTGATGATTTTGGCATCTTCGATCAGCGGGCAAGACGGCAGGAATGCATGGCGGATTTTTTGGCGGGACAGGTATTGCCATGCCAGCCCTAATTCTGCTCAGACGGAGGCGGTAATGGCTGGCGCCTTGGGGGTGCGGCTTGCCGGGGACGCATGGTATTTCGGGGAGAAATATCAAAAGCCCTATATCGGAGAGGAGACTCGTCCTGTGGAACGGGAAGATATTGCAAGAAGCTGCCGTTTGATGTATGATACAGTGTATCTGACAGCCGCATTGGCGCTAGCATTGAAATGCGGAATCATATTACTGTCGGTAGCATAGGCGTAGGCGCTAGGAAATGATAGAAGGAGAATGCAGATGGAACATGTAGAAAACAAAGGATTAAATGCGGATTTAATTGAAGATGATCTCGAAAACTGCTGCAGAGGGGAAGGATTGTGCGGTCAGTGTCAGGGAAGGGCGTGTAATATCGGCTTTGCGAAACAATGTATCAAAGAATATAAGAGAACGCCGAAAAAGGAAGTTGCAGGAGGAGCAAGCCAGCTTCCCATCATTGACCTAAAATCATTTGAGGAGGCGGAACTGGAGACTGGAATCGCACATATTTTAAAAGAGTGTAAGAACTGCAAGGAAGATCACACGGAAGAATGCATTATCAATGTGATTCGAAACTGTTATGAAGTGAGCTTGCTTGGGGATATCCATCTATATGAGGGAACAGCCCTGCAGTATCTTATGTATTTGAAAGATAATTATCCAGAAACGGCAGGCAACATTGCGGGCATTTATAGAGACATGGCATAGCAGTCCATGCTGATTTTGGAGAAAAGAATGATGTATCAGCATGGCGGGGATTATTGGAATTATCCCGATTTTATTGATTTTTCAGCGAATATTAATTTTCTTGGAGCGCCTAAGCCAGTAGTGGAGGCGGCAAGGTCTGCCATGGACAAGGCGTGCCATTATCCGCAGCCAGATTGTCTCAGGCTGCGGCAGGCGATTGCAAGGCTAGAGCATTTGGACGCAGGACAGATCTTATGTGCAAATGGCGCGGCGGAGATTATTTTTACGCTGGCTCTTGCCATAAAGCCAAAGAAAGCGCTACTTATCGTTCCCACGTTCCAGGAGTACGAACAGGCGTTAAAAAGCGTCGACTGTGAGATTGCATATGAATATCTATTGGAGCGGCAGGGATTTTTGCTTCGGGAGCTTCCAGCCGCGTTAGACGCTTCCATTGACATGATGTTTGTCTGCAATCCCAACAATCCGACTGGAACAGTGACAGACAGGCGGATGATGGGCAAGCTGTTAAAGCGCTGTCAAGAGACAAATACATTGTTGGTAGTGGATGAATGCTTTGTGGATTTTATGGAGTCAGCAGATGGGACGGGCTGCAGCATGAAATCATACTTAAACCAGTCTCGGCGCTTGTTTGTGATCAAAGCGTTTACAAAGACCTTTGGGATTCCAGGACTTCGGCTGGGCTACGGATTGAGCGCCGACGCCATGCTCTTACAGAGGATGCGGGCGTGTGTCCAGCCCTGGAATGTGTCGCTCCCAGCGCAGGAGGCAGGGATTGCGGCAGCAAAAGAAACAGGATTTTTGGTGAAAACCAGGAAGGCGCTAAAGGAGGAGAAGCAGTTTCTGTTAGAACAGCTCTCCTTATTTTCTTCTGAAGATAAACGAGGATTTTTTATAGAAGTTTATGGACATGCCGCCAATTTTATTTTTTTCTCAAGCATCCTGGGACTTTCCGAGCTGCTTTTGGAACATAAGATACAGATCCGGGATTGCAGTAATTTCCCGGGGCTTTTGAAAGGGTGGTATCGCATTGCGGTGTGCGCCAGAGAGGAAAATGAACGGCTGATTCAGGCGTTGTGTCAGATTAGGCAGACGGTGAATCAGAAAGAGGGACAGATATGGACAAAAAGGCAAAAGTGATCATGATACAGGGCACGATGTCGGGCGTCGGCAAAAGCCTGATTGTCGCAGGATTGTGCCGCATCTTTAAGCAGGACGGCTATCGGGTCTGTCCTTTTAAATCCCAAAATATGGCGTTAAATTCTTTCGTCACCAAACAAGGGCTGGAACTGGGCCGCGCCCAGGCAGTACAGGCGGAGGCGGCAGGCGTGGAGCCCTCTGTTTTGATGAATCCTGTATTGTTAAAGCCTACTTGCGATACTGGTTCCCAGGTCATTGTAGGTGGGGAAGTTCGGGCAAATATGAGCGCCAAAGAATATTTTTCTTATAAGAAGCAGTTGATCCCAGAAATCTTAAAGGCATACCGCCAGTTGGAGCAGCAATACGAGGTGATCGTAGTCGAAGGGGCTGGCTCTCCGGCAGAAATTAACTTAAATCAAGAAGATATTGTAAACATGGGACTGGCAGAGCTTTTGGACGCCCCAGTGCTTCTGGCGGGAGATATTGACCGGGGAGGCGTCTTTGCTCAGCTTGCAGGCACGGTAATGCTCCTAAAGCCAGAAGAAAGGGCAAGGGTCCAGGGGATTATTATCAATAAATTCCGGGGTGACCAAAGCATCTTAGAGCCAGGCGTGGAAATGATACGGCAAATCACCAAAATCCCGGTCATGGGAGTGGTGCCTTATATGCAGGTGGACATTGAGGAGGAGGACAGCCTGACGATGCGTTTTGCGGCAAATAATCCAGGGGCGCTGCTGGATCTTTCTGTGATCCGTCTGCCACATATTTCTAATTTTACAGATTTTGCAGTTTTAGAGGGACGAGAGCAGGTAAACCTTCACTATGTGACCAGCCTTTCTCAGTTGAAAGCGCCAGATATGATTCTGCTGCCAGGTACGAAGAATACGCTCGATGATTTGCGATGGCTTAGAGAGACCGGGTTGGAAGCGGCAATTTGCAGAGCCGTAAAAGGGGGCTGCGCCGTGTTCGGCATTTGCGGCGGTTATCAGATGCTGGGCAGGACGATTTCGGATCCGCAGCAGGTAGAAAGCGGAGGCGATATCAGAGGCATGGGGCTGCTGCCTTTGGTGACCACTTTGACAGAAAATAAGACGAGAACACAGGTACGGGGGCGCCTGGGAACTCTTTCAGGGGTTTTGAAAGGCTTATCGGGGCTTGCGCTGGAAGGTTATGAGATTCACATGGGGAGGACAGAGGTGTTCCAAGGACAAGGGGCGGCTTCTATGGCAAAGATAGCGGCACAGACCGGGGCGAGCCAGGAATTGGAAGCGGACGGCTGCTGTCTGGACAACGTTTATGGCACATACGTCCACGGGATTTTTGATGCAGATGGGATTGCGGGCGAATTGCTTTCGTGTCTCGCCCAAAAAAAAGGAGTCGTTTTTACACATGCAAAGGAGCAAAGCCGCAGAGAATATAAGGAAACACAATATAACCTGCTGGCGGACACCTTGCGAAGCCATTTGGATATGGAGGCGGTTTACCGTATCATGGAGGTGCAGCGATGAAAATACAATTAGAACAGGTACTGCCCAAAGAAATTGAGGAGCGCAGCTTTCAAATCATTACCCAGAAATTAAACGAAATGGGGTGGACGCCAGACGAGCCGTGTGCGTCCATTGTCAAGCGGGTGATTCATACTACGGCTGATTTTGATTATGTGAAAAATCTTATATTTTCCAAGGATGTGCTGGAACGGGCGCTTGACGCAATAAGAAACCGGGCCTCCATCGTGACGGATACCCAGATGGCGATGGCGGGAATAAACAAACAGGCGTTGAAGCAGCTTGGCATTGAGGCTTATAATTTTATGGGCGATGACGACGTGGCGCAGAAAGCAAAGCAAAATGGAACCACGCGGGCAGCGGCCTGTATGGAGAAGGCGGCAGGGCTAGAGGGTCCCGTTATTTTTGCAATCGGAAATGCCCCGACGGCGTTAGTACGAATTTACGAGCTAGTACAGGAACGAGAGCTTGCGCCCGCCCTGGTGATTGGGACGCCAGTGGGATTTGTCAATGTCGAGCAGTCCAAAGAGCTGATATGCAGCCTCAAAGTGCCATATATTATCGCAAAGGGGCAGAAAGGCGGAAGCAACGTAGCGGCGGCGGTTGTAAATGCGCTGCTGTATCAATTGTATAAGAGATAGTTTGTGATGTGAAGCGCACAGAATGGGGGAAATCATGAATTTAAAGATGATTGGAATAGATTATACCACGGCGCAAATCGATATCAGGCAGAGTTTTTCTTTTACCAAAAAGGCGATGGCTTCTGCGATGGATCAGATCCAGAAAAATTCCGAGATACGAGGATGCGTCCTGATTTCCACCTGCAACCGGATGGAATTGTGGCTCAGCCTTGCAAAAGATTCCAAGATTGTGCTTTCGGAATTCTTGTGCGGCTTAAAGGGGCTATCCGCACAGGAATATGCAGCATATTTGGTGGAGCGTGAAAATAGACAGGCGGTGGAGCATTTATTTTATTTAAGCGCAGGGCTGAAATCCCAAATCATGGGAGAAGACCAGATTTTAACCCAGGTAAAAGAAGCGCTTGCCTTTGCCAGGGAACAGGAATGCGCCGACCAGGTGCTAGAGGTGTTGTTTCGCATGGCGGTCACTGCGGGAAAGCGGGTGAAGTCCCATGTAGTTTTGGACAAGGCGAATTTTTCAGCGGCGCATCACGCCGTGGAGTTTTTGAAAAGCCTGGGATATCGCCTCAAAGGGAAATGCTGCCTCGTGATTGGAAACGGGGAGATGGGAAAGCTGACAGCGCAGGCGCTTATGGAGGAAGGGGCAGATGTCGCTGTCACAGTCCGCCAGTATCGAAGCGGCATGGTGAATATCCCCAAAGGGGCAAAACGCATGGATTACGGGGAACGGTATCAGTATATTCCGAGGTGTGATTTCGTGGTATCGGCAACGGCAAGCCCCAATTTCACGATTACCAGGGAAGGGATCCTGGGCTGTTGCAAAGAAGTTCATGTTAAAAAGGGACAAGAACAGGTCTTTTTGGATCTAGCGGTTCCCAGGGACATGGAGCCTGCGATTGCCAGGCTGGAACATGTGCGCTATTTTGACATGGACAGCCTTCCCGTGGAGCTACAGTCAGAACAAATGCGTTATCAGTACCAGCAGGCGGAAGAGATTTTAAAAGAAGAAATCCAAAAATTTGAGGACTGGCAGCAGTGCCGGGATCTGGCACCCAGGATTCAGCAAATCGGGGAAGATGCCGCAAAGGAATTGATATGGAGGCTTGAAAAGCCCTTGCGTCATTTAGAGCTGTCAGAACAAGAAAAAGAGCTGTTTCAGAAACGGGTGCAAGATACTGCGGCAAAAGTGGTGGGCAAGCTGCTGTTTGAATTGCGCGACCAGGCGGAACAGGAGACCTTGCGAAGGACAGTAGAGATTATGGAAAACATATATAAGAGTTCATAGATCGTTAGAAAGGAACGAAAACGCAATGGAATTGTGGGATATTTATGATAGAAACAAACAACGGACTGGAAAGACCATGAAGCGAAATGACTGGCATATGAAGGAAGGCGAATATCATCTCACGGTGCTAGGCGTAATCATGCGCCCAGATGGGAAATTTCTGATTACCAGGCGGGTGATGACCAAAGCCTGGGCGCCTGGCTGGTGGGAGGTTTCCGGCGGCGCAGCGCTTGCAGGGGAGGATTCAAAAGACGCAGTGCTGCGGGAAGTAAAGGAAGAGACAGGACTTGACGTGTCAGACTGCGAGGGAGGATATCTGTTTACTTACCAGCGGGAGAATCCAGAGGAAGGAGATAATTATTTCGTAGACGTCTACCGGTTCGTATTGGATTTTGATGAGTCCGACGTCAGGCTGCAGCAAGCGGAAGCGGCGGGGTATATGCTGGCAGACAAAGCCCAGATTGAAGAGCTGGCAAGGCAAGGGATTTTTCTTCATTACGACAGCATCCGGCAGGCATTTTCGGAGGCGGTGCAATAATGGGTTATTTTCCCTTGTTTGTGGATATGAATGATAAAGAGATCTGGGTATTCGGGGGCGGGACTATTGCCCTGCGGCGGGTGAAGATGCTGCTTTTGTTTGGAGCAAGGATTACGGTGGTCGCCCCTGAGATTGCCAGGGAATTGCAAGCGCTGGCACATGAGCAGCAAAAGCTGGTCCTGGAATACCGCAGCTATCGTCCCAGCGAGCTTTGCGAGCAAGATTTTGTCCTGGCGGCTACCAATGACCATCAGGTGAATGACGCCATTTTCCGAGAGTGCAATCATAAGCATATCCCAGTGAATGTAGCGTCGGATAAGGAAAAGTGTGATTTTTATTTTCCAGGAATTGTAAAGGCGGGTGAAATCGTCGTGGGAGTAACGGCGCAGGGGAAAGATCACCGTCAGGCAGCCAAGGTGGCAAAGGATATCCGAAAGCTGCTCTTGCAACCAGAGGAAGGAGCGTGAAGATTGTGCCGAAAATGAGAATTGGGACCAGGGAGAGCCGCTTGGCGGTGGTACAAGCGCAGCTTTTGGCGGCAGAGATTCGGCGTTCTTGTAAGGGGATTGAGCCAGAGCTTGTGACGATGAAGACCACCGGGGACCGGATTTTAGACCGCGCACTGGATAAAATCGGAGGCAAAGGATTGTTTGTCAAAGAGCTGGATCATGCACTCAGAGAAAATCGCAGCGATGTGTCTGTCCACAGCTTAAAGGATGTGCCCATGCAGGTGCCAGAAGATCTTCCGCTGCTGGGTTTTTCCAAAAGGGAGGACGCCAGGGACGTGCTAGTTTTGCAAAGAGGCGCCAATAGCCTAGATCCCCTGCTGCCTTTGGGATGCTCTAGCGCAAGGCGCGCGCTCCAGCTAAGGGAGCTGTTTCCAGATATGGAAGTCAAAAGCATTCGCGGAAATGTGCTGACCCGCCTTCAAAAGCTGGATCAGGGAGAATATGGCGCCCTGGTTTTGGCGGCGGCGGGATTGAAGCGCTTGGGACTGTCAGAGAGGATCAGCCGTTACTTTTCGGTAGAGGAGCTATTACCCGCAGCAGGCCAGGGAATTCTCGCCGTTCAGGGAAGAATGGGAGAAGACTATTCTTGCCTGAAGAGTTTTTTTGATCAGGAAAGCGCTTGGTGCGCCCAGGCAGAACGCAGTTTTGTAACTGCCTTAGGAGGTGGATGCAGCTCCCCGATCGCCGCTTATGCCAGACTAGAGCAGGAGACAGGAAGGCTGAAGCTGACTGGGATGTATGCCGGGGAAGGGAGCAGTCATTATAAAAAGGGTCAGATTTGCGGAGCGAAGGAGGAGGCTCAGGCGCTTGGAAAGGAGCTTGCCTGCAGTCTTTTAAGCTTTTCAAAGTAAGCGCCTGGAAACGGAAAAGCTTATCGACGAACGCATGGCTTTATGATATTATAAAAGTCGGTGATCAAAACGGAAAGGGGCTTTTTCTATGGATCATTTATCAGAAATTAAGCCGGTAAAACAGATATGCGTCGGAATATTGGCTCATGTAGACGCAGGGAAAACTACGCTCTCAGAGGCGTTATTATATAGCAGCGGCACGATTCGCAGTTTTGGAAGAGTGGATAACCAGGATGCTTTTTTAGATACCAATGAGCTGGAACGGGCAAGAGGAATCACCATTTTTTCGAAGCAGGCGGTACTAAAGCTAGCGCATACCGTGGTGACCTTGCTAGATACCCCGGGGCATGTGGATTTTTCCGCAGAGATGGAACGGACGTTGCAGGTACTTGATTATGCCATTTTAGTGATTAGCGCCTCAGACGGCGTTCAGGGGCATACCCGTACGCTATGGAAGCTTTTGGAAAAGTATCAAATTCCAGTAATTCTCTTTATCAATAAGATGGACCAGCCAGGCGCCAGCCGGGAGGGATTGCTGAAAGAATTGAAAGAAAAACTGGAAGAAAACTGTCTCGACTTTACAGAGACAAAGAGCCAAGAATTTCAGGAAAACGTGAGCATGTGCCAAGAGGATGTGCTGGAATATTATTTAGAGCATGGCGAGGTCACGCTAGGACAGATCAAGGAGCTGATTTGGCAGAGAAAGATGTTTCCCTGTTTTTTTGGGGCGGCGCTGAAACAGATTGGCGTCAAAGAGCTGCTCGAGGCGATCGAGATGTATACGATTTTTATCCAAAGATCAGAAGCCTTTGGCGCAAAAGTTTTTAAAATTACCCGGGATAACCAGGGAAACAGGCTGACGCATGTAAAGGTCACAGGGGGCAGCCTCAAAGTGAAAAGCTCCCCGACAGGAAGCCAGGAAAAGGTAAATCAGATCCGCATTTATTCTGGTGATAAATTTGAGACTGTGCCAGAAACGGCTGCTGGAAGCATCTGTGCTCTGACAGGGCTGCAGAACACATATCCTGGGCAGGGCATGGGCGTTACAGAGGATTCTCCGCTTCCGGTCTTGCTTCCTGTGATGACTAGCCAGGTTTTGCTTCCGGAAAGTTGCGACATGGCAAAAATGGTGGAAAATCTTTTCACAATCCAGGAGGAAGAGCCAGAGCTTCATGTTGTCTGGGATGAAAAACTGCAGGAAATCCGGGTTCAGGTGATGGGCGAAGTGCAGTTGGAAATTTTAAAGAGCCTGATATTGGAACGCTTTGCTGTAGAAGTGTCTTTTGGGCCGGGAAAGATCCTCTATAAGGAGACGATCGCTGCGCCAGCAGAAGGAGTTGGGCACTATGAGCCTCTTAGGCATTATGCGGAAACGCATCTGTTGCTGGAACCAGGAGAGCCAGGCAGCGGGTTAAAGTTTGAGACAGCCTGCAGCGAGGACATGCTCGACCGCAACTGGCAGCGTCTGGTATTGACGCATTTGCAGGAAAAGGAACATAAGGGGGTGCTGACCGGAGCGCCGATCACGGATATGAAGATTACTTTGACAGCGGGACGTGCGCATTTGAAACATACAGAGGGCGGAGATTTCAGACAGGCGACTTACCGGGCGCTGCGTCAGGGGCTAATGGAAGCGGAATCCATACTGTTAGAGCCAATTTATGCGTTTCGGCTCGAGGTGCCAGAACAAATGGTGGGGCGGGCGATGACCGATATAGAACGGATGCATGGAGCCTTTGAAGCGCCTCAGCTTCTGGGTGGCATGGCGGTCTTCGTGGGAGAGGCTCCAGCTTCCAGAATGAGAGACTATCAGCGGGAAGTGACCCAGTATGCCAGGGGGAACGGGATCTTAACTTGCACCCTAAAAGGATATTGGCCCTGCCACAATACGCAAGAAGTAATGGCGCAGTGCGGCTATGATCCAGAGAGGGATTTGGAGAATGCTGCGGATTCGGTATTTTGCGCCCATGGAGCTGGCTTTGTGGTAAAATGGCATCAGGTCAAAGAATATATGCATCTGGAAACGCCGCCTTGGGTACGCAAGATTTTGGAACAGGCAGAGGATATTGAGATTCAAGCTCTTTCTGCAATGAAAGAAGAGGATGACTGGCAGGAGGAAGCCTGGATTGGGGAGGACGAGGTAGAAGCTATTCTCTCGCGGACGTCAGGAGCGAACAGGAAAGACGCCAAGAAAGCCAGAAAAAGCTGGAACAGAAAGAGTGCAAAAGGAAGTGTGCCTGTATCGCCTACGACTCGTTCCTTTCGGATGCCGGATAAAAAAGAGGAATATTTTCTGGTCGATGGTTATAATATTATTTTTGCATGGCAGGAATTAAAGGAGCTGGCAGAGCTCAATATTGACAGTGCAAGAGGCAGGCTTTTGGATATCATGTGCAATTACCAAGGGATGCGGGGCGCTCACCTGATCGTGGTTTTTGACGCTTACCGTGTGCAGCAGCGCAAGGAGGAGGTTCTGGATTATCATAACATCCACGTGGTCTTTACCAAAGAGGCGGAAACTGCAGACCAGTATATTGAGAAATTTGCCCATCAACATGCCAAGGAATACCGGGTGACAGTGGCAACCTCTGATGGCTTAGAGCAGATCATTATCCGCGGGCAGGGCTGTGGATTGATTTCCGCCCGTGAATTGCAACAGGAAATCCTTGACCTGCAACAAGAAGCGAAAGAAAGATTCTTGCAAGGACAGGGGAAAGGCAAGACATTCCTAGGAGAGTCGATGCCAAAAGAAATGAAAGGAAGCATCGTTTGATGGCAGGAAAAGTATGGCTGGTAGGAGCTGGTCCCGGAGACTTGGGATTATTGACAATAAAAGGCAGAGAGATTTTGGAACAGGCAGAAGTGGTGGTATACGACCGGCTGGGGGGAGAAGGGATTTTGCGTTTGATCCCCAGAGAGTCAGAGGCCATTGACGTAGGCAAGCGTGCTGGCAGTCATACGATGGCGCAGCAACAAATTAATGAGCTTTTGTTGGAACAGGCATTGCAAGGAAAACGAGTGGTGCGCTTAAAAGGCGGAGATCCTTTCCTCTTTGGAAGAGGAGGGGAGGAATTGCAGCTTTTGGCAAGGCATGGCGTTCCCTTTGAGGTTGTGCCAGGCGTCACGTCAGCGTTTGCAGTGCCTGCATATGGCGGAATTCCGGTTACCCATCGGGAGCTTGCCTCTTCCGTACATGTGATTACGGGGCATAAGAAAGAGGGAGAAAGGCTGCAGCTTGATTATGAGGCGTTGGTGCGGCTGAAAGGGACCTTGGTATTTCTTATGAGCGTTTTTGCAATATCTGATATCTGTCAGGGCTTGCTTGCTGCCGGGATGGAGTCAAAGATGCCTGTGGCAGTGGTGCAGCAAGGAACAGGCGCGGCACAGAAAAAAATTAATTCAGATCTAGGCAATCTGCCTGACGTGATCAGGAAGAAAAAGGTACAAACTCCAGCAGTATTGATCGTGGGAAACGTCTGTGCACTGGGAAATGAGCTGCAGTGGTATGAAAAACAGCCGCTGTTCGCAAAGAAAATCCTGGTGACAAGGCCAAAGGAACGCAGTGGAACCTTGAGCGGCAGGCTGCGCAGCATGGGGGCGGAGGTGTTGGAGCTTCCAGCGATCCGTATAGAACGGTTGCAAGAGAATCACGGGCTGGAGAAAGAATTGCAGAGGCTTTCTGGTTATCATTATATGGCGTTTACCTCTCCGGCAGGCGTGGATTTGTTCTTTGACGAGCTTAAACGCAGGAGACAGGATATCCGTGCTCTTGGAAGCGCGCAGCTTGCAGCCATTGGACCAGGAACTAAAAAAGCGTTAGAGGAAAAAGGTCTTTTGTGTGCTCTTATGCCAGACGTCTATGATGGAAGGCATTTGGGGATATTGCTGGGAGAGACCTTAAAGATGGGGGAACGTATTCTTATTCCCAGAGCAGAACAGGGGACGCCAGAGCTGACAGAGGAGATTAAAAAAAGAACGCAGGCGCAAATCACAGAGCTGCCCATTTACCGGATTGTCTATGAAAATCCCAGTCCGATCATTGATGTAAAGGGGCAGATAGAAAGAGGCGCAATTGATCTGGCGATATTTACCAGCGCTTCGACGGTGCATGGATTTGCCGCGGCTTTGCCAGGGTTGGCATTTGACCTCGTACATGCCGTATGTATTGGCGCACAGACGCAAAAAGCGGCAGAAGCGCTGGGAATGCGGACGGTGATGGCAGAAAAAGCTACGCTGGACCATCTGGTGGAAGCGTGCCTAAAGGCTGCCAAGGAGCCTGCCTGGCAGGAAAGAGCCGTTGACACAGAAGGAGGCAGATAGGGATGGAGTTGAAAAACAGGCCGCGGAGGCTTCGTAAAACCGCAGTACTGAGAAAAATGGTGCGGGAGACTAGAATAGATAAATCTTCTCTGGCATACCCATTGTTTGTGACAGAGGGAAATAATGTCAAAGAAGAGATTTCTTCTCTGCCAGGGCAGTATCGTTACAGCGTCGATCGTATGGAAGAAAAGCTGACAGAGCTTATGGACGCTGGAGTGTCCTCTGTCCTGCTTTTTGGAATTCCGGCGCACAAAGACGAGGTCGGAAGCGGCGCATACGCCAGGGACGGCATTGTGCAGCGGGCGTTTCGCCAGGCAGAAAAGTCCTGCCCGGATTTGTATCTTATCGGGGATGTCTGCATGTGCGAATATACTTCCCATGGACACTGCGGCGTTTTGCGCGGCAAAGAAGTCGACAATGACAAGACACTGGAATTGCTGGCAGAGACGGCGCTTTCGCAAGTGCAGGCAGGGGCGGACATGGTAGCGCCGTCTGACATGATGGACGGGCGGGTTGCTGCCATCCGAAATAAGCTGGATGCTCATGGATATGAAGAAACGCCTGTCATGTCCTATGCCGTGAAGTTTGCATCCTCTTTTTACGGTCCTTTTCGGGAAGCGGCAAGTTCTGCGCCTTTGTTTGGGGACCGGAAATCTTATCAAATGGATTACCATAACCGCAGGGAGGCGTTGAAGGAAGCGCTCTTAGATGTAAAAGAAGGGGCGGATATCGTGATGGTAAAGCCTGCCATGGCGTATGGGGACTTGATCCGTGAAGTCAAAGATCACACGAATGTCCCGGTGGCCGCCTACTCTGTCAGCGGAGAGTATGCCATGGCAAAGGCGGCGGCGCGGGCAGGGTGGATCGATGAGGCCGGCGTCATGTGTGAGATGGCAGTAAGCGCGTTTCGCGCGGGAACAGATATTTATATTACTTATTTTGCCAAAGAGCTTGCAAAATGCATCGATCAGGGAATCATAGGCTAAGGCGTGCTTTGGCATGAGCGGCAGAGAGGAAAAAGAGATGACAAGGTCAGAACATTTATTTCAGGAAGCGGTAAAGCATATTCCAGGAGGAGTGAATTCTCCTGTGCGGGCGTTTGGCTCCATAGGAAGCACGCCAAGATTTATTTCACATGCAAAAGGGGCTTATCTCTATGACGAGGACGGCAGAAGCTATATTGACTTCGTGGGTTCCTGGGGACCGATGATCTTGGGACACAGTCACAAGGCTGTGACGGACAGCGTGGTGGAGGCATGTCAAAAGGGGTTAAGCTTTGGAGCTGCCACGGCGATAGAGGTGGATATGGCAAAGCTAGTGTGCGAAATGATGCCTTCTGTGGAAATGGTACGCATGGTGAATTCTGGGACGGAGGCAGTGATGAGCGCCATCCGTGCGGCGAGAGGCTATACGAAAAGGGATAAAATTGTCAAATTTTCAGGTTGTTACCATGGGCATTGCGACGGGCTCCTGGTGCAGGCAGGATCTGGCGCAATGACTGCAGGGGTTCCCGACAGCTTGGGCGTGCCGGCAGGATGCGCCAAAGACACGCTTATAGCCAAATACAATGATTTGGAAAGCGTCAGAGAGCATTTTCAACGCTGCGGGGAAGAGATTGCCGCAGTGATTGTAGAGCCTGTGGCTGCAAATATGGGGGTGGTGGAGCCAGTTCCAGGATTTTTGGAAGGCCTTCGTCAAATCTGCGACACATACGATGCGTTGCTGATTTTTGATGAAGTGATTACGGGATTCCGGCTGGGTCCCTCGGGCGCCCAGGGCTACTATGGCGTTGTGCCAGATCTTACTACGCTGGGAAAAATTATTGGCGCAGGAATGCCTGTGGGGGCGTATGGCGGCAGAAGAGAGATTATGGAACTGGTGGCTCCTTTGGGCGGCGTCTATCAAGCGGGCACCTTGAGTGGAAATCCGGTTGCCCTTGCCGCAGGCATGACGCAGCTCGCCTTGTTGAAAGATCATCCAGAGCATTATCAGGAATTGAATCAGATGGGCGACTGGTTTTATGGACAGATGCAGCAATTGATACAAGAACATCGACTGCCGTGCCAGGTAAATCATGTCGGCTCCCTTGGATGCCTGTTTTTTACGCAACAAAAAGTCTCAGATTATGAAAGCGCCAAGACCTCTGATACAAAGAAATATGCAGATTATTGCAATTATATGATCAATCAGGGATTCTATCTTGCTCCGGCACAGTTTGAGGCGATGTTTCTCTCGTTGGCGCATACCAGGGAAATGCTGGAAAAAACGTTGCAATGCATGGAGCGATATTTGCAATCATCTAGTTAAAAGCATCATGGCGCCATACTTACTTTTTTCTTACAAAAAATTTAAAGATTTTTAATTTCTTTTAGAGAAAAAGGGTGTATACTGTAACAGAACCCAGGTATCGCCGTTTGATAAAAACGCATACTCTCTGAGGCGTCCCATTATGGTCATTTGACCATTTCATAAGGTATGCGTTCAAAGATCAGGCATATGTGGAAAATTAGCTGCAGATGGAAATTAGCCATTAGAGAACGGAGAGATTACAGTGAGCATTGAAGAGAGAAAGCGGCACGAGGCATACATGGAAAGAAGGCGCCGTAAGAAGAAAAAGAGAACGATCCAGATCGTAAAACGAAGTGCGTTGACTTGTATCGGAGTGCTTTTAGTGTTGTTTATCATAACCAGAGTATTCCATAAGGAGGAGGCTCCGCAGGAGGTTCAGGCAGAGAAGACTCAGAGCGTGACGCAGACGGCGCATGAGACAAAGAAAGAAAAGAAAGAAGAACCGGGATTTTTACAGAAAGTGATCTCAGAAACGCCAGATTATCAAGTGGATCTTCTGACGCCTAATCCGTATTCCAGACCTCAGGAGGCGCTAAAAAAGGTAAAAGGGATCGTGGTTCATTATACTGCGAATCCAGGGACTACGGCGGCACAGAACCGCAGCTATTTTGAAGGGCTTAAAGATAAGCAGACTACGAAGGCGAGCAGCCATTTTGTCGTGGGAATTGACGGAGAGATCGTGCAGTGCATTCCAAGCACGGAGATTTCCTATGCGTCGAATGACCGCAATGTGGATACATTGTCCATTGAGTGCTGCCACAAGGACGACACAGGGCAGTTTACACAGGAAACGTATGATTCCCTGGTGGAATTGACTGCGTGGCTCTGTAGCAAGTTTAACCTGCCTGTGGACAACGTAATACGGCATTATGACGTAACTGGGAAAGAATGCCCTTTGTATTATGTCGAAAACGCAGATGCATGGGAGAATTTTAAGAAGGACGTGCAGAAATACCTCGATAAGCATGGCACAGAGCCAGAGCAGGATGCGTCCTGACTTATAGGAGAATTTATGATAAAAGAGCTATTTGAAAATATAAGCGCTGGACAGGATATAAGAAAAAGCCTGATTGCGCTCAAACAGGAATTGAAGCAGGAGGAGGCAAGGATTGAGTTGCTCGCCTTGCTTCAAGGTGATTTTAGCCTGATTACCGAATTATTGAACGATCCAGATCCAAAGGTACGTAAAAATGCCGCTATGACCCTCGGCAGGCTGGACCAGGATCAACATGTACCGCTATTGTATCAAGCTTATCAGAGAGAAGAGCAGCTTTTTGTAAAGAGCGAGTATTTGAAAGCGATGGCGAACCTTGATTGTTCTTCCTGCAGAACTAGCCTGGAAAAGCGTCTGGAAGAACTTCAGCAGGTTTCGCCTGCAAAGGAAGAGGAAAAACATTTCAGAGAAGAGCTTGCCGCTTTGCGAAAGCTCGTGGACATGGGGGCTTCTCATAAAAAGCATAGATTTCAGGGCTATGATGATACATGGGAGATTATTTTGTCTACTGGGAAAAAACACCAGAATATTACGGCGAAGCAGCTCAAAGATGGCAAGAGCGCCATTTTAAAGAGCGGGGTGCGTTTGATTACCAGCCGTATCAAATCTGTGTTAGAAATCAGAACTTACCGGGAACTTTTGTTTTTGCTGAATAGCAAGCAAATTTCGGGAGAGCCAAAAGAAGCGGCAAGGGCTTTGGCAGAATCGAATTTGTTATTGCTGCTAGAGAAAGCTTTTCAGTCAGAAGATGATTTCTATTTTCGCCTCAGCCTTCACAGTCCAAGAAGCTTGGAACAGCGCAGCGCTTTTACCAAGAAATGTGCATTTGCGCTGGAACAGGAGACAGGAGGCAGGCTGAAAAATTCAGCCTCAGATTATGAGGTGGAAATCCGTCTGATGGAGAACCGCAAAGGGCAGTTTTTGCCGTTGATCAAGCTTTCAGGGCTCGAGGACGAGCGGTTTTCCTACCGCAAGCATACGGTGGCGGCATCCATCCGTCCTGAGCAGGCAGCGCTGATTGCGATGCTGGCAAAGCAGTATATGAAAGAAAATGCGCAGGTCCTGGATCCGTTTTGCGGGGTGGGAACGATGCTGATTGAGCGGGACCGTGTGTGCAGGGCTGAGTATTTGTACGGGGTTGACATTTTCGGGGAAGCCATCATAAAGGCAAGAGAGAACGCAGAGCTTGCAGGCAGAGAGATTTACTATATTAATCGTGATTTTTCAGAGTTTACGCATGAATATCTTTTTGATGAGATCATCACCAATATGCCAGACCGCGGAAAGAGAGACAAAGAAGCGCACGACAGGATTTATCAGATGCTATTTGACCAGGCGCAGGAGCTTTTAAAGGGGCAAGGGAGGATGTTCGTGTACTCGAATGAGAAGAATTATGTAAAAAAGCAGCTACGCCTGCATAAGCAATTTACGCTACTGCAAGAGTACGGCATGGATGACAAAGAATGTTACTTTCTCTTTATCATAGAAAAGAAATAAAATCTCAAAAAGCTATTGACAATTGTGTTTGAATTTGTTATTATGTCTAAGTCGTCAAGCGACAGGGCGATACATAATTGTCTGCGGAAGTGCTGGAATTGGCAGACAGGCAAGACTAAGGATCTTGTGTCTGTATAGACGTGTGGGTTCAAGTCCCATCTTCCGCATTAGATCAGAGAAAGCGCAAATTCGGGATTCACTTAGTGAAGTCAAGGATTTGTGCTTTTTTGCGCCTATATTTACCAGGCGTTTTAGTGTTCTATTTTCAAGAATAATATAGAATTTTGTCATGAATTTTTAAGAAAACAAGGCGTTTTGCAACTTGTCAGAAGCTTCTCTTTTTGCGTTTTCTTGTTTGTCTATCATGGAGTGTCGATATACAGACTTCATGACGTAATCGGTTTCCCAGCCGCTCATTCTCAATATGTCAGCCTCCGGTTTGCCGAGAGCTGACATTTCGCTTGCAAAGTAGTGACGAAGTTTATGAATGGAGAATCTAAAGATCCCGAGAGGGTCCTGTGCTTTGAACAAATAGCTTCTTTCTCATGTGTGTTGCTAATGTTGCTTGTTTGGGCAAAAAATTCGGCGTTCGCCGGCTGCTTCGGTTACTTGACATCTGCCCTCAATGCTCATTAAGACTACCAGAAACACCGGAAAGCGGATGATAAAGTGTTTCTATTTGATTTTTGCATGAGCTAATAGAGCAATTCTTGCCAATCTGTAGATTATTACTCCTTTTTAATATATAAGCCTACAAAGTATGAAAAAATTTAGTTGCTAAGGCTGCTTTTGCTAGGTATAATATTAATAGGGATTAGCTGATGTTTTTATTGAGATACTAAAGGATGCAGAAGAGATATCAATATCATGGTAAATATGTGGATTGATGAAATTTACATAACTCGGAGGGGAGATTTTATTGTTTATTAATATATGGGACACGGATAAAGAGCTCTCGCCAAAAGAATTTGGTGTGACAATTGCAAATTTATCAAGGGTGGAGAAAAAAACCAATTTACAATTGATGAAGACGATTGTTTTATCGAAACAAACGTTTCGAAAGTATTATCAAGATAGATATGTTAGTAATGATATTATTGATTCAGCTGAGAATTTGCTCAAAGAACATGGAGTGTTATGGGAGGTACCTGTATTTATAGCGATTAGTGTTTATAGAGAATGTCTCATTCCGACTAGGCATTTTATAATAAAAAATAATTTTACAAGCATTCAATATGCCATCACGAAATTATATGAAGCGTGGTTTGATGATAAGCCTCAGGCATACAGGATCGCAAATAAAATGAATAAAGAAGATACTTTTCCTGCAATTTATATCCAGCCATTTATGGATGATGGCAATATTTTCTCAGTAGTAACGCGTAATCCGGTAGATGGCTCTCTCTTGAGAAGTTATAATTACCAACATAATGTGCACTGTAAATTACCGTTTTTTAATGAAATAATTTGCAACATGATTGATGTGATAGACGATGTTTTTGCAATTCCTAAAAAAATATTTTTTAGGAATGATGAATATGGAAATATAAATATTATTAAGGTTCGGGAATATCCAATCACAAAAAAGGGATATTTAAGCGTCCTTGTTGAAAAACATAGAAAAAAGCATATTTCCAATAAAGAATTTTTGGACTTTATATCGCCAGAAGATTTATTGAAATTTGATGGTTATACTTTAGATGTTCCCTCTCAATATAAACAAGCGCAACGATTAAATTGGGGCTGTGCACAGGGAAGAGTTGTTTTTGTTTCAACAAATTTGCAGATGTTAAGAGAAAAGGGAATGCAGGGACCTTACATTTTGATAACGGATATCATAACCCCTGAGGAACTAGAGATTGTGAGGCAGTGCAGTGGGGCAATTTTTAACACGACAAGAATGAGTTCTCATGGAGCGCTTGTTTGCAAGGGCATGGGGCTCCCTGCGATTGCGGATAAGAGTTTCTCTATTGATAACTTAAATAAAACTGCCTGCGCTTTGGGACGCCAAATACACGAAGGAGATTTTATTTGTATTTGTGCCTTTGAGGAAAGCGGGTGGAGTTTAGAAGAGAGAATTATTCCCAAATTTAAGTTGCAAGTTGATCGTCAATTATACAGTTATCTCAATGAAGTTCTTTATGAATATGACGATCGGAATTTATTGTCTGAGTGTGATATAAAGTTTCAATTACATTATGCTGAAATTAAAGAGGCGATCAAAAAGTTAGGAGCGGAGTATGAATGTATTGCTCATTGATGATGATACAATATATGCTGAGAGCTTGATGGAAATTCTTTTCTCTAGGGGACATCAGGTAACATATTGTAAAAATATGATCGATTTTCATCAGGTGATGAATATAGAGCGGCATGATTTGGCATTGCTTGACCTTATGCTTCCTCCTACCTATACAAATGAAGGATTAAGCATATTGTCAAAATTAAAAAAAACTACTCCTGATATGTATGTAATAATGATTTCTCAAAAAAATGAAAAAATGATTTCTGTTGTAGCTAAGGCATTTTTGGAAGGATCATATACCTTTTTAGATAAAAATGATTGTAGTCTCATGGAACGACTAAGTGAGGCAATAAGGGAGATCGAATGCAAAATGAGGAATAAAATTTTTATTAGTTATGGACATAATGAATTATTAAAACTTAAGCTAAAGGAATTTATTCGGGAGAGATTAAAACGTGAAATAATTATACTGGATGAATTGCCTAACAGAGGATTGACAATTGTAGAAAAACTGGAAAAGGCGAGTGCTTTTTGTAATTGCGCTATTGTTTTACTGACAAAAGATGATGAAATCATGGATGGAGGCATGCGCCCAAGACAAAATGTCATTCATGAAATTGGCTTTTTTCAAGGAAAATATGGGCGTAATAAGGTTATTTTGCTTTGTGAAAGAGGGGTTGAGTTATTATCTAATATTTCAGGGATTATGCGGATAGAATTTGACGTAACTCACTTTGAGGCTGTTTATGACGCTATAAGAATGGAACTTGATGTTATTAATGAGAGAGGTTATTGAAATCAGACATCCTTTGCCGTTAAGTGTATAGCAGAAAATCAAAAAAGGAGCATATGGAATATGAAATTGATTTCGTGGAATGTAAATGGCTTGCGTGCCTGTGTGCAGAAAGGCTTTCTGGATATTTTCAGGGAATTGGATGCAGATTTTTTTTGCGTCCAGGAGACAAAATTGCAGCAAGGGCAGATTTCTCTTGATCTGCCAGACGGGTATTACAGTTATTGGAATTATGCAGAGAAGAAAGGATATTCGGGGACAGCCGTTTTTACCAGGCATAAGCCTCAAAAGGCGATATATGGGATTGGCAAGGAGCAACATGACAAAGAGGGAAGAGTGACCACTTTAGAGTATGACGCATATTATCTAGTGACTTGTTATACGCCAAATTCACAGAATGAGCTGGCGAGGCTCTCTTACCGGATGGAATGGGAGGACGCTTTTTTAGCTTATTTAGATGGGCTTAAGGCGAAAAAGCCAGTGATTATTTGCGGCGACTTAAATGTGGCGCATCAGGAGATAGACCTCAAAAATCCAAAGACAAACCGCAAAAGCGCAGGATTTACAGACGAAGAGCGAGAAAAATTTTCCACAGTTTTAAGCCACGGTTATATTGACACGTTCCGGTATTTTTATCCTGGCAAAGAACAAGTATATTCCTGGTGGTCATACCGCTTCCGAGCGAGAGAGAAGAATGCCGGATGGCGTATTGATTATTTTTTGGTGTCAGACGATCTGAAAGAAAAACTGACCGACGCCAAAATCCATACGGATATTTTAGGCTCTGACCATTGTCCGGTGGAGCTGGAAATCGCCTTGTGACAGACTGATACAGAAGATAAAACAGTTATGTATTCTCGGAATCTCTTTTATACCTGCTTTTACGGCTGATTTTCCGCCAAATGCACACAAGTTTAATTAACGTACTATCCAGGTACGCCTCATAAATTTGTGCACGTCTGACAAAAAATCTTCTCGCAAAATCAGGCACAAAGAGAATCCGAGAGCACATCAGTTATAAAAGGGAGAACGGCATGGATAAAGGGGAAATCAGATTTCGGAAAGTTATTGTGCACATTTTGGACTCAACCGTGGGAATGCCTGTGCTGTCCGATACGCTGCTTGACTATGGATCGGATTTTGAAGAGTTTCTTCGTGGGCATGTAAATAAGGTTTTGAATACGGATGACAAAAAGACTTGTGTGTTTTACAGGGAGGATTCTCAAGCATATCAGGAGATAGAGGCGCTTGCCAAGGCAGGCTTTGCAGATGCGGTTTTCGTTGAGGCGAGCCAGCGCCTGGCGTCTTGCCTGTATGGGATCATGAATAAAAATATTGACATTCCTCAGGCGGATTTTGTGGAAGCGCTTTTTGAAGCGGGAGAAGAGCAGTATTTGGCCTTGTTGAAGATGGATTATAAAACATCTTTCACGCATCAGACGCAGTCCGATGCTTTTGGAAATACCAATGAGATCATTAAGTTTCGGGCGATTCTGCCAACCGAAAATCAAAAATTGTCAGAGGCCGCAGTGATTTGCCTGTCTGACTTTTCGATTTCCCTGATCGAGAAAAAATATCAGGTCAACGGTCAGAAAACCAATTATTTCTCAAAGCTTTTTCTAAACTGCAGCGGGGCGTTATCGCCCAAGACGCAGCTTTCCATCGTTACTCATGCGATTGATGCGGTGCAGAAAAAATACTATAATGATTCAGAACAGTTCGAAGTGCAGATGGAGACCAAGCAAGTCATTCACCGTCAGTTGGAAGAGACGGGGGCGGTGGATGTCCCGGCTGTGCTGGATCAGGTGTTTAAGGAGAAAGAAGAATTCAAGGGCGAAGTCAACGAGCGGTTAGAAAAATACCATATTGGCGCAGACACGCAGATTGAGCCTCAGACAGAGAGCGCTCTGCGCAAGTTTTCCAAACAGTATCTTGCCACGGATACCGGGGTAGAAATCAAAATCCCCATGGAACAGTATCGAGACGGTGAGCATATTGAGTTTATCACCAACCAGGATGGGAGCATTTCCATATTGATTAAAAATGTGGGGCGCATTATTTCGAAATAGCTTGTCAATCTGAATTTTTAAGAAAATAAATTGCAATGTCTTCCAGATGTAAAGCAGGCGTTAACTTAATTTTATATAGAAAAACCGCATGAAGCAATGTATCTGCAGCCTGTGGCAGTTTGTCGGGGATGAAGCCTGTAACAGCTTTACGTACATTTCTTCATGCGGCGGTTTGGAAGTTGTTATGAAGCAAAATTTTGATACTTCTGGTATCTGTTGCCTGTCCGAAGTTAAAAAATAGAGAACTTAATTTTCCGAACGCTGTATGTGCACAAGGCGCCAAATTGTATCGTGCATCCAGTCTACGGTTTCGCTTAGTTTTTTGTTTTCTTCCATGAGAAGAATGTTTTCTGTCCGTAATTTTTCCAGCATCTCTGCGTCGTTGCTATTTAAAATACTGGTAATTGCCATCTCTATCACCTCACCCATATTATACCAGAACCATATAGGGAAATGGTGTTAAAATTACGTAAAGAAAAATGCGGGAATGCTGAGATTTTATAGGGGATTTGGAAGTTTGCCGTCGAAAAAAGAAAGTTGCTGTTGCCATGTTGCAATTTGCAGGATTTTAGAAAAACCGCTTGTATAAAAAATGCGGTTATACTATACTGTAACGGGAACACTATCAGAAAACAAGAGAAGGAGCTGTGGATGAAAACATATGATTACTTGATTGTCGGCGCAGGCTTGTTTGGGGCGGTATTTGCCCAGGAGGCAAAAAAAGCAGGGAAAAAGTGCCTTGTCATAGACAAACGCAGTCATATTGCCGGAAATATTTATACGGAAGAAGTGGAAGGCATACAGGTCCACCAGTATGGGGCGCATATTTTTCATACTTCTAACCAGGAAGTGTGGGAGTATGTGGGAAAGTTTGCCGAGTTCAACCGTTATACGAATTCTCCAGTGGCAAATTATAAAGGCGAGATTTATAATATGCCGTTTAACATGAATACTTTTCACAAGCTTTGGGGAGTGGTAACCCCGCAGGAAGCAAGAGAAAAAATTGAAAGTCAGAAGCAGCAATATGCCGTGGAGCATCCCAAGAACCTGGAGGAACAGGCGATCAGCCTCGTGGGCCCGGACGTGTATCACAAGCTGGTGAAAGGGTACACGGAAAAACAGTGGGGCAGGCGTGCCACGGAGCTTCCGGCATTTATTATCAAACGGTTGCCGGTGCGTTTCACTTATGACAATAATTATTTTGATGATAAATTTCAGGGAATTCCTGTCGGGGGATACACTAAGATGGTCGAGAACATGCTTCAAGGAACGGAAGTGCGTTTGAATGAGGATTTCTTACAAAAACAGCAAGAATACAAAGCTTTGGCGCAAAATATTGTCTATACGGGAATGATAGATCAATATTTTGGATATTGTTTTGGAGCATTGGAATATCGTTCCTTGAAGTTTGAGACGCAAGTGCTAGGCGAGGAGAATTATCAGGGAAATGCCGTAGTCAATTATACAGAATACGAAGTGCCTTACACGCGAATCATCGAACATAAGCATTTTGAATATGGAATGCAGCCAAAGACGGTAATTACCCGGGAATATCCAAGGACATGGGAAAAGGGGGATGAACCGTATTATCCCATGAACGACCAGAAAAATGCAGCGCTATATGAGAAATACCAAGAGCTTGCAAAGAAAGAAGGAAATGTTATTTTTGGCGGCCGCCTGGGACAATATAAGTATTATGATATGGATGACACCGTGGAAGCGGCGCTGCAGTGCGCAAAAGAGCACCTTGTCTAAAAAGATGATACAGGAGGATAAAATCATGAAAAAATTAGAAGAATATGTAGTGAGCATTCCTGATTTTCCAGAGCCGGGAATTATTTTCCGAGATGTGACTAGCATCCTGCAGGATGCGGACGGATTGAGGCTTGCGATTGACGGATTGATGGAGAGCTTGAAAGGCGTGGAGTTTGACGTGGTAGTGGGACCAGAATCCAGAGGATTTATCTTCGGGGTTCCCGTGGCGTACGAAGCCCGCAAAGGATTTGTGCCAGTCCGCAAAAAAGGCAAGCTTCCCCGCGAGACTCTCTGTGCAGAATATGACCTGGAATATGGGAGCGCAGTGATTGAGATACATAAGGATGCTATCAAGCCAGGGCAGAAAGTGGTTATCATCGACGACCTCATTGCCACGGGAGGTACCATTGAGGCGATTGTGAAGATGATCGAACAACTTGGCGGAGAAGTGGTAAAAATATGCTTTGTGATGGAACTTGCCGGATTAAAGGGCAGAGAGAAGCTCGCAGGCTATGAGATAGACAGCATTATCACTTATGAAGGCAAATAAATGCAAACAGCCTTTAGGTGCAGAAAAGACGCACAGAGCGGAGGAATAAATGAGAGTTGGAATTGGTTATGACGTGCATAAGCTTGCAGCAGGAAGAAAACTGATTTTGGGAGGCGTAGAGATCCCTTATGACGAGGGGCTTTTGGGGCATTCAGATGCGGATGTCCTGATACATGCGGTGATGGACGCCCTGTTGGGAGCAGCGGCATTGGGTGATATCGGCAGGCATTTTCCAGATACGGATACGGCATACGAGGGGATTTCCAGCATCAAGCTTCTTGCGCATGTGGCAGAGCTTTTAGTGCGGCAGGGCTATGTGGTTGGGAATATTGACGCCACGATCGTGGCGCAAAAGCCCAAGATGAGTCCTTATCTTGCGCAGATGGAACAAAATATAGCGCAAGTGTTAGGGATTTCCAAAGAACAGGTCAATATCAAAGCCACTACGGAGGAGGGACTTGGGTTTACAGGCAAGAAAGAGGGAATATCCTCCCAGGCAATTTGTTGCCTGTTTGGCTTGTATGAGGCAAGCGCAGCAGTGTTTGACAAAGAAAGAAATTGCAGCGGGTGCGGCGGCTGCGCAAAGCAAAGGGAACTGTAACATGCAGCAGGAAAGGATACGATATTTAAGCCAGCAGGAAAAGCAAGATACCAGGCCTTTGTATGAAGCTGCTTTTCCAGAAGACTCTAAGGCGTTTACAGACTACTACTACCAATGGAAAATCATCGATAATGAAGTGCTTGTGATGGAAGAAGAGGCTCCTTTAGAGAGCGTCTTTTTCCATGTTATGATTCACTTAAATCCCTATGCGCTTTGGATGGGCGGCATTGTAAAAAAGGTTCCTTACCTTGTGGCGGTTGCCACGCACGCCAGGGTCCGCAGGCAAGGGAAGATGGGGCGGGTCATGAGGCGCCTGTTACAGGATTTGGAACAGAAAGAGGTTCCTTTTGCTTTCTTACTTCCGGCAGATCCTGCTTATTACCAGGGGCAGGGATTTGTATTTTTTCCGTCCGGCATTTGGTCTGGCATCGGATTTTATCAGCAAAAAGGGCTCGTGCAGGCTGCTTCTGTGGCAGACTCTTATCTGGACGTCAGATGGCAGCGTGCAGGCACGAGTGATGGCGCTGCGATGGCTGCATTTGCCAACCGGATCTTAGAAGAGCGCTGCACTTTGTTTATCCGTCGTGATCCGTATTATTACAAACGGCTGCAGGCGGAGACTGCGGTAGAACACGGCGGCGTGTTGCTTTTGCGCAGTGCCAGAAAATTATGCGGAATCCTGGTCTATGCCGTTGAAGAATCTAATGCTCAAAGGGCGCGCAGTGCGCAGGTCAAAGAACTTTTGCTGGAACGTCTGGTTTCTATGGAAGAGGCGCAGCGCATTTGCAGGAATGCGCTCAAAGATGCAAAAGAGATGATCGATGACCTTTGCTTTCCGGCTTCGCACATGATGGTGCGCATCACCAGCCTGCGGGCAGTGGTCCCATTGCTTAAAAATCGTAGTGCTCAGGTAATGAAAGTGAAAGTCAAAGACGCCATGATTGATGCTAATAACGGCTGCTTTCAAATTGAGACTGGGAGAACTGGCGGCACGATCAAACGGATTACAGCCGCACAGGCAAAACGGGAAATGGATATCTCGCAATTGACCCAAGAATTATTCAGAGACACTTTCGCATACCTTAATGAATGGGTGTAGTGCGAGGCTTATTGTTGATGATGAAAACGTCCTAGGCGCAAGGACGACGCATTCTGCAGCAAGAAACCTGGCAGGGATGGATTTTTCTTATTGACAAAATGAAAGTTTCTGCATAAACTAACCTTGAATAAGAAGATGGAGTTGCCGCTGTTTGTCTTTTGGCGTCAGGCAGTAGGAGATTGCCCGAGAAAGGAAGCGTTCAGGAAATGGGAATGTTTCGGCAAATAAAAGAAGAATATGAGATTATCCGTGAACGGGATCCTGCAATTAAGTCCCCGATGGAGGTCTTGCTGTATCCAAGCTTTAGGGTGATGCTAAGTTACCGCAGAGCACACCGTCAGTATTTAAAAGGACGCTATTTCCGCGCAAGGCGGATTTCCCAGAAAGCAGCCAGGAAAACCGGGATTGAGATTCATCCAGGAGCGGTGATTGGGAAAGGTTTTTTTATTGACCATGGAAGCGGCGTGATTATCGGGGAGACAACCATTATCGGTGATAATGTAACACTCTACCAGGGGGTGACCCTGGGCGGCACGGGGAAAGAAACAGGGAAACGTCACCCTACGCTTTGTGACAACGTGATGGTGAGCGCCGGGGCGAAAGTCATCGGCTCCTTTACGGTCGGGGAGAATAGCAAGATTGGAGCAGGAAGCGTAGTGCTTGAAGAGGTTCCGCCCAATTGTACTGTCGTAGGCGTGCCAGGAAGAATCGTGAAACGGGACAATGTAAAAGTGCCCAGGAGCGATATGGACCAGGTGCATCTTCCAGATCCGGTGATGGAGGATATTACGCTTTTGCAGCATGAGAATTCTGCTCTGTGCAACCGGATCATTGATTTGGAGAAAGAGATTCGCAAGCTGCGCTGTAATAATTGTCCCAAAGAAGAATAGAGGAAAAAGCAGGAGGAATACATGAAAGTTTACAATACATTAAACAGAAAGAAAGAAACATTTGTACCTCTGGAAGAGCGAAAGGTGAAAATGTATGTCTGCGGTCCTACCGTGTACAATTTGATTCATATTGGAAACGCCAGGCCAATGATCGTATTTGACACGGTGCGCCGATACCTGGAATATAAGGGGTATGAGGTGAACTTTGTGTCTAATTTTACGGATGTGGATGATAAGATTATCAAAAAGGCGGTGGAGGAAGGCGTTTCGGCCAAGGAGATTTCTTCCCGTTATATTGAGGAGTGCAAAAAAGACATGGCGGGCTTGAATGTGAGACCTGCGACAATGCATCCGCTTGCCACGCAGGAGATTGACGGCATGCTTCAAATGATTTCCATCCTGATTGACAAAGGGTTTGCCTATCCGGCGGTGGATGGAACGGTGTATTTCCGTACCCGCAAGTTTGAAGAATATGGCAAGCTGTCCCATAAGAATCTTGACGACCTTCAGGCAGGACACCGGGAGATCAAGGTCACCGGGGAAGGAAAAGAGGATTCTCTTGATTTCGTATTGTGGAAGCCAAAGAAAGAGGGGGAGCCATACTGGGAATCTCCTTGGTGCCAGGGAAGGCCAGGCTGGCATATTGAGTGCTCGGTTATGGCAAAGAAATATTTGGGAGACGAGATCGACATCCATGCCGGCGGGGAAGACTTGATCTTTCCACATCATGAAAATGAGATTGCCCAGAGCGAGGCGTGCAATGGATCGGCGTTTGCCAAGTATTGGCTGCACAACGGATTTTTAAATATTGACAATAAAAAAATGTCTAAGTCTTTGGGGAATTTCTTTACAGTCAGGGAAATCAGTGAGAAATATGACCTTCAGGTGCTGCGGTTCTTCATGCTCAGCGCTCATTACAGAAGCCCCCTCAATTTCAGCGCGGAATTGATGGAAGCTGCGAAAAATGGGTTGGAGCGTATTTTAAACGCAGCAGAAAACCTTGAGCACTTGAAGAACAATAGCAAGCAGGCGGCTATGACGGAGGCAGAATCCAGGCATTGGAACGAGAGCAGCGCATTCGTTGACAAATTTGAAGCTGCGATGGACGACGATTTCAATACCGCAGACGCTATTTCAGCAGTCTTTGAACTGGTAAAATTCTGCAATACCAATGTGTCACAGGATAGCTCCCAGCAATTTTTGGAGAAGTTGTCAATGCGCCTGAAGCAGCTTTGCGATATTCTGGGGCTCTTGCTTGAGAAGAAGCAAGAGATTTTAGACGAGGAAATTGAAAGCCTGATAGCGGAACGAAAGGCGGCAAGGAAAGAGAAAAATTTTGCCCGTGCCGATGAAATCCGGGAAATACTGTTGGAAAAAGGAATTATCTTGGAAGATACCAGAGAAGGGGTAAAATGGAAAAGGGCATAAATGCATATATTTTAAAGAAATTTGGCAAAGAGCCGCCAGAGCTTTGCAGTTATTCCCCGCTGGTGCTTGCCTATATCGGGGACAGCATCTATGACCTTGTGATCCGTTCCATGGTGGTAGGGGAAGGAAACACGCATGTAAATAACCTGCACAAGCGTGCAAGCCAGCTGGTCAAGGCACATGCCCAGTCGGAATTAATCCAGGCGCTGTTGCCAGAACTGACTGAGGAAGAGGAGGCAGTGTATAAGCGCGGCAGAAATGCAAAGTCTCCTACCATTGCCAAGAATGCGACGATGGGAGATTACCGCAGGGCTACGGGGTTTGAAGCGCTGATGGGATATTTGTATTTGGATGACCGCATGGAGCGGATCATGGAGCTGATTCTAATGGGATTTCAGAAAACCGGGAAAGGAGCAAGTAATTGAGATACGAAGAACTGACAATAGAGGGAAGAAATGCGGTTTTGGAAGCATTTCGTTCTGGAAAATCTATAGATAAGCTGTTTGTGCTGGATGGCTGCCAAGACGGGCCAGTGCGGTCGATTATCCGGGAGGCGAAGAAGCACGATACGATTATTAATTATGTGTCGAAAGAGCGCCTTGACCAGATGTCAGAGACGAGAAAGCACCAGGGCGTGATTGCTTATGCAGCTGCTTATGAATATGCGCAGGTGGAGGACATGCTCAAGGCTGCGGATGAAAAAAGAGAGGATCCTTTTTTGATTTTGCTTGACAATATAGAGGATCCACATAATTTGGGGGCGATTATCCGTACGGCGAATCTTGCCGGGGCTCATGGGGTGATCATTCCCAAGCGCAGGGCTGCCGGGCTTACTTCCACAGTGGTCAAAGCTTCTGCTGGAGCGTTAAATTATACGCCAGTGGCAAAGGTTACAAACCTTACCAAGACGATTCAGGAGTTAAAAGAGCGGGGAATATGGTTTGTCTGTGCAGATATGAGCGGCACTGTCATGTATCAGCTCAATTTAAAAGGACCTATCGGGCTGGTGATCGGCAGTGAGGGAGACGGCGTAAGCAAGCTAGTCAGGGAAAACTGTGATTTTACGGCTGCGATTCCCATGGCGGGAGACATTGACTCTTTGAATGCTTCTGTGGCTGCCGGAGTGCTCGCCTATGAAATTGTGCGCCAGAGAATCTAACATTGCGCTATTAGGACAGGATGCTGCTAGTGGAGGAGAAGATGGTTCTTTGTTCGAAATATGTAATTCACACTTCGGCGGAACCTCCTGCCTGGCGGGATTCTTTTATCAGACAGGGGAAATGACTTTGCAAAATGAGATCGATTTTCAGAAAGAGACAGACGAGCTATTGATTGGGCTTTTGAGGGACGGCAGAGAGGAAGTTACTGATTACATCATGAATAAGTATAAGAACTTGGTGCGCAAGCGTGCCAATGCCATGTACTTAACTGGGGGAGATACGGATGACTTGATTCAGGAGGGCATGATCGGGTTATTTAAGGCGATCCGCGATTTTCGACTGGAACAGGATGCGTCTTTTTACCGTTTTGCAGATCTTTGCATCACCAGACAGATTTACCATGCGGTGGAAGCGTCCCAGCGTAAGAAACATCAGCCATTGAATACATATATTTCCCTGAATGCGCAACTGGGGCAGGAGGGGGAAGATACGTTTTTGGATTTGTTGGAATCTTTTGAGAATGTCAATCCAGAACAGCTTTTGATCGACCAGGAAAACGCCAGGGCTATCCAGGAAAAGCTGAGGAAGAATCTCAGCGGCTTGGAGCAGCAGGTACTGCAGCTTCATCTTCAGGGGATGAATTACCGACGGATTGCGGAAGTTTTGGAGAAAGAGCCCAAGGCTATTGATAATGCCTTGCAGCGGATTAAAGCCAAGGCAGGAAAGATTTTGGGGATCAAATAGAAAAATAATTTATAGTAATTATGTCCTAAAATGATATTATAAAACTAGTAAATATATATAAAAAAGATTTAAATTAAAAAACAACATTGACCAGAAAATAAAAGGATGATAATATAAGCATCAGGAAAAGGAAAGCCTTTTCCTGATGGAAAGAGAGAACAAGTATGGCAGTTACAATATCGGATATTGCAAAAGAAGCAGGAGTATCAATATCTACAGTATCGAGGGTAATGAATGGAACAAAACCCGTAAGTCCTGAACTTAAGGACAGAGTATATAAGGTAATTAAGAAGAATAATTTCAAACCGAATACACTGGCTCAGGGACTTGTTACGAAAAAGACTAATATGATAGGCGTAATTGTATCAGACATCTCTAATGTTGTGTTTGGAGCTATGACGAAAGGGATTAATCGAGTATGTGAAGAAAAAGGCTATACGATTATGATATGTGAGTCAGGCGGAGAGTTAGAGCGCGAGCTAAAACTTCTTCAGTTAATGGAAGAACGGCAAATAGAAGGCGTTCTATTTGCGGGCATAGATGTAAATCAGAAATTGGTGGATTTTATCTTAGGGAGAAGTTACCCTACGGTGCTTGTAACGCAGGACGCATCCATTGGAGACGATATTGTTGCAACGGTTGTTCATAATAATGTTCAGGCTATGTCAGATGCGGTAATGTTCCTGGTAGAGAATGGCCATCGCAGAATTGCATATTTGGGGGGGCCTAAGTATGATTTTTCATCAGGGAAAAAGAGACTGCAGGGGTATAAAAGCGCGCTTACTGCCGCCGGAATTGAAATTGTAGACTCGTACATTGAACAGGGAGAATTTAATTTTCAGTTTGGATATGAGGGAATGAAGCGCATTTATGAAGAAAATAGCGTATTGCCAACGGCTGTAGTAACAGGGAGCGATGTGATTGCTCTTGGCGCTATTCAGTTTTTAAAAAATGTGCATATGGATGTACCAGGGGATATATCCGTTATGGGATTTGACGATTCAAATTTTTCTACATATTTTCAACCTGAGTTATCCACTGTTCGTATCTCTTATGATTACGAAGGCGAGGTTGCAGCGAAAGAACTGATCAGAAGGCTTGAAGGTGAAACTGCTGAAGCGAGAACCTATTATGTTCCGCACAAGATCATTCGGAGAAGTACGACAAAAACATTATAGAGTTTTAAAGAGCTGTATTAGACAGCTCTTATATAATAAGAAATGGGAAAACGTTTACCTAATAAAATATGGTATATATGAACTATATTATTGAAAAATTTAATATATTATTATACAAATGAAATAAAAAAATGAATAAAAATATTTTTTATAGGAAAACGATTTTTAATGGCTTTACACCGGAAGGTATAATGCAAATAAAATTTATGTAAGGAGGAGCAACATGAAAAGGAGAACATGGAAACAAACGGCGGCGGTAGCAGCAGCAACTGTAATGACATTGTCATTGGCTGGATGCGGAGGAAGCGGCGGTGAAGAACAAGCAAAGAGCGAGGATGGCAAGACCATTGTTAAATTCTCATTTGACCAGGGCGTAGGAGAACCTACGCAAAAGATTGTGGATAAGTTTAATGAGAGTCAGGACAAGATTCAAGTTGAAACAGTAATTCTGCCGCAGGATGCAAATGCAGTTCATGATGATTTTGTTAATAAGCTTGCATCCGGAGATACCAGCGTGGATGTTATGGGACTTGACGTTGTGTATATTGCAGAATTTGCCTCTGCGGGATGGTTGGCAGATTTAAGTGAGTATGTGGATTCAGATATGACGGACGCAATGATTGAAGGGACCGTTGAAGCGGCTACCTACGACGGCAAACTGGTTGCGGCTCCCTGGTTTACAAATTCCAGCGTTATGTTTTATAGGAAGGATGTTTTGGAAGAACTCAAAGCAGATGTTCCGACAACTTGGGATGGCTGGATAGAGCTTGCAGACAAAGCAGTTGGGATCAATGGCGTTGAGTATGGCGCAGACTTCCAGGCGGCGCAGTCAGAAGCGTTAGTTACTAACTGGGTCGAGTATGTGTGGGGGAACGGCGGAGATATTCTTGACGAGGATGGAAAACCGGTCATCAATTCTTCCGAAAATATCGAGGCAACGGAGATAATGAAAAAACTGGTTGATGAATACGCGCCGGAAGGAGTCACAACCTATACGGAGACAGAGAGCGAACAGGTATTTAAAGAAGGCAAGTGTTTGTTTATTCGTGATTGGTCCGGCTTTTGGTCAAGTGGACAGGGAGAAGATTCAAAAGTAACGGGTTTGATTGGCGCAACTTCGTTGCCAACCGGTCCGAGCGGAACGAAGTCGCATACCTGTCTGGGCGGGCTTGACCTTGTAGTAAATAATAATATCAGCGACGAACAGAAAGCTGCTGCCGGAGAATTTATTAAATTTATGGTAAGTGAGGAGACTCAGAAGGAAATGACACTCATTTCTTCACAACCGCCGGTTATAAAATCGGTATATACAGACGCAGAGATTTTGGAAGAAATTCCATTTTATGAAGAATTTTACGGAATTATTGAAAATGGGAAGTCCAGGCCGAAGTCTCCGCAATATGCGAAGGTTTCTGATGCAATCCAGAGAAACGTCCATCAGGCGCTTACCGGTGAAGCGGCAGTGAAAGATGCGCTGGATACGCTTCAGGCAGAGGTGGAAGAATTAGATGCAGAGTAGGCTGCGGTAACGGCGCAGGGCTGTATTAACGCCCTGTGCTGTATAAAAACTGAAAGGAAAACAAGGAATGGAGGCAGTTATGGCAGGGAAAAAAAGAGGTGGAACTCTTGAGAAAACAGAATCGAGAGATGCCTGGATAATGATGTTTCCGGCTATTATTGTTCTGTTGGTGATTGCGGTTTACCCGATTCTCAGGACAGTATGGCTTAGTTTGCACGAGATGGTTTTGACAAATCCGGGAAGCGGATACCCGTTTATCGGTTTGAAGAATTATGGAGCAATTTTTCAGGATGAAAGAGCAATATCGGCAATAATTTTTACTTTGAAATTTACACTGGCCACTGTATCGATGGAACTGCTGCTTGGCTTTACGGCGGCGCTGATCATGAACAAAGCATTTAAAGGGAAAGGTCTTGTCAGAGCGGCGATTCTGATCCCATGGGCAATTCCGACTTCCGTTTCCGCAATGATGTGGAAATTTATTTATAATGACCAATACGGTCTGTTTAATGATGTGCTTAGCAGGATTGGAGTTATTGATAAATATCAGGCATGGTTAAGTACGGCGGACGGGTCGTTTATGGCGTTGGTAATTACAGATATATGGAAGACAGCTCCATATATGGCGCTGCTGATTCTTGCGGGACTTCAGATGGTTCCGGAAGAATTATATGAAGCGGCGAAGATTGACGGAGCAAATATTTTTCAAAGGTTTCTGTATGTTACGCTGCCGACGGTGAAGACTACGGTGTTGGTTGCGCTGCTTTTTAGGACGCTGGACGCATTCAGAGTATTTGATTTGATTTCGGTTATGACCGGAGGTGCGAATGGAACGGAAAGCGTTTCGGTATATGCATATAATCATTTGATGAAATTCCTGGATTTCGGGTATGGTTCGGCAATGGCGGTTATGATATTTGTTGTTGTATTTCTCATCAGCCTGTTATATATGCGGGCTTTAGGAGACCAGATTACTGATTTGTAAGGAGATGGAAATATGCGTGAGAAAAAATCAATCACTATCGTAAAAAATATATTATTTTATGCATTTGTCATCATGTTTATTGGTATTATTGTACTTCCGTTTTTCTGGCAGTTTCTGACGTCCATAAAACCCTTGTCAGAGATTGCCGCAATTCCGGCAAAATGGATTCCTAGTTCTGTGCATGGACAATTTTATGTGAATGTGTTTGAGAAACACCCATTTGCAAAGTATTTAATCAATAGCTTTGTTGTAGCGACGATAACTACGTTTCTTAGTATACTAATAGGAGCTTCTGCCGCATACGCGCTGGCAAGGCTGCGTTTTAAAGGAAAAAAGATTATGCTGATGGCAATCTTAAGTATTTCGATGTTTCCGACCATTGCAACGCTAAGTCCCATTTATTTGCTGCTGAAGGAGCTTCGTTTGTTAAATACATATGCGGGACTGGTAATTCCTTATATCACGTTTGCACTGCCCTTGTCTATCTGGCTGTTAACCAATTTCTTTGCCCAGCTTCCGAAAGGATTTGAGGAAGCCGCGGCGATAGACGGATGTTCGAGAGCGAGGATTTTCTTTCAAATCATGCTTCCGCTGATTAAGCCGGCAATATTTTCAGTAGGGCTGATTGTATTTATCAATGCCTGGAACGAGTATATTTACGCATTGACATTTATGACGGATGATTTGATGAGAACAGTTCCGGTGGGAATTGCATTGTTCCCGAGTAATTATGAACTTCCCTGGGGGGATATGGCGGCCGCGACGGTGGTTGTAACAGTACCGTTAATTATTCTTGTTTTGATATTCCAGAAGAAGATTATTGCAGGACTGACGACAGGCGGCGTAAAAGAATAGGAGAATCAGATAATTATGAAACAGATAGTATTTGGCGACAGCCTGAAATTACCGCAGACGATAGTTGGGTGTATGAGACTGAAAGACTCTGGAATGCGGGGGAAGGAACTGCTTCGTTTTGTGGAAGAATGCCTGGATTTGGAGCTTACCGCATTTGACCATGCGCCGGTGTACGGCGGATATGAATGTGAGAAAATATTTGGAGAGGCTGTTTTAAAAAAGCGTCCTGAACTGAGAAGAAAGATGCAGTTGGTAACAAAAGCTGGAATTGTGCTTCCGGGAATAGAGAATAATCAAGTAATCTATTATAATTCCTCAAAAAAAGAGATTATAAAAGAAGTGGACAATTCTTTGAAAAAGCTGGGAACGGATTATGTAGATCTTCTGCTGGTGCATCGGCCCGATCCGCTGGCAGATCCGGCTGAAACCGCGGATGCCCTTGAACGGCTTGTCAGAGCGGGAAAGGCGCTGCATGTTGGCGTGTCCAATTTTACGCCGTCTCAGATATCAATGCTTCAAAGCTATATGTCCATTTCATTAGCGACAAATCAGGTAGAATTATCAGTTAAGAATGTAGAGAATTTCTTTAACGGGATTTTGGACGACGCTTTTATTAGGAGAATCCCGCTGATGGCGTGGTCGCCGCTTGGAGGGGGCAGCGTCTTTACAGGTATGGATGAACAGTCTGTGCGTCTTAGAAATGTGGTTGGTCAGATTGCAAAAGAACATGGAACTACAATGGATGCAATCATGTATGCGTGGCTGTATGTTCATCCGGTAAGAATTGCGGCGATTACAGGAACGATGAATATGACCAGAATTAAAACGGCGGTTGAAGGACAGAGTATTGTTTTATCCTATGATGAGTGGTATCGGATACTTGCGGCGTCAAGAGGATTTCATGTGCCGTAGAATGGAGACAGATATGGGAATGATACGATTTGGGCTGATTGGCTCAGGATGGAGAGCAGAATTTTATTTAAGAATAGCAAAAGCGGTACCAGAGTTGTTTGAATTGACTTCTGTTCTGATACGAGACTCAGAAAAGGGCAGAATCTTTTCAGATAAAATGGATGTTCCTGTTGTTAACACTGTGGATGAACTGATTGAAACAAAGCCGGATTATCTTGTGCTTTCTGTAAAACGAGGTATAACGTCAAAATATCTGCCGGTGTTATTCAAAAGAGGGATTCCAGTGCTGTGCGAAACGCCTCCGGGCGAAGATATGAAGGAACTGGAGTCTGTGTGGGATAATTATAAAATATACGGAGGAAAAATACAGATTGCAGAGCAGTATTTTGCCCAGCCGCTGTATGCTGCATGGAATAAAGCGATTGAAACCGGCAGGATAGGGACTGTTCAAAATATTAATATTTCTTCTTTGCATGGATATCACGGAGCAAGCATTATCCGTCGGTTTCTGAACGTGGGGTATGAGAATTTCAGAGTATATGGAAAAAGATTCTGGTTTGACGTGACAGAAACATATGGGCGTGACGGAATGGTGTTTGACGGTGAAAGCTTTCAGTGTGCAAGGGATCGTCTTACAATAGAATTTGAGAATGGGAAAGTTGCCTTTTTTGATTTTTCCGATCCGGCGCAGTATCATTCTTTTATCCGGACAAGACAGTTAACGGTTCAGGGAGATCGGGGGGAGATAGACGATTTGACTATACGGTATCTGACGAAGGAGAATGTTCCGGTAACGCAGCAGCTAAACAGAATTGATTTAGGCGTATATGGTAATCAGGAGTGGTCTCACTACGGCCTTATGCTTGGAGAGGAGTTTCTCTATCGGACGCCGTTTATCAATGCAAGACTGAATGATGATGAAATTGCGGTGGCTACGTGTATGAAACAGATGTGGGAATACGTTCAGGAAGGGAAAGAGTTTTACAGTCTGAAAGAAGCGCTGCAGGATATGTACATCTGTCTGATGATGGAGGAAGCCCTTGCGAACCCAAACAAGGAAATAGAATCTAAGACTCAGAAATGGGCAAAAGATGATTGCCGGATTCGTTGATTACCCAAAGTGCATTTGGAAATTTTTTGTCAGTTGTATTCACTGTTGATTAACAGAAAAGGCTTTTCAGAACCAATGGATTCTGAAAAGCCTTTTTATAAGCTGTTGAGCGGAATCGAACCGCCGACCTCCGCCTTACCAAGGCGACGCTCTACCGACTGAGCCAAGGCAGCATACATGTGATATGCAACATTGATACTATACAATATTTTGCCCCGTCTTGTCAATATCCTTTTTTCTTTTTTCTACATTTTATTTGATATTTTGTTATAGTAATCCCCAAAAATATATGATACAATAACAATATCATAAAAATCCTTTATATACAGGAGGTGCTCAAAATGCCAATAAATGAAAAAGAATATAACGGCTATTTATTCGACCAACTGTCTATTTTGGAACGGATTGAGGCCGTTACAGACGACGAAAAAGCATTGAAACAAATCGCAATAGAACGGCGGCAGATTGAAAGAAAATTATATCAGAATCCGTCTTTACATGAAAAAGAATAAGCTTTATAGACAGCAGCGGAGGCTATACTTCCCAATCAATTTCTTGCTTTAAGACTTTATTATGGCCTCCTATAAGGATATGCTCTCCATCTATTCTTTTTGTAATGATTGAGCCTGCCGCGATAATTGTATGATTGCCT